>ERZ773246.970-NODE-970-length-11159-cov-7.09078_pt1 | contig 11159 bp, 9 predicted proteins | sample MGYA00580519_ERZ773246 | MGnify/ENA primary metagenome ERZ773246 (study PRJEB29015, sample SAMEA2738153) | human oral metagenome | biome: human oral; feature: human-associated habitat; material: saliva | place: China | collected 2246 ...
ATAGTCCGTACGGGATTCGAACCCGTGTTACCGCCGTGAAAAGGCGGTGTCTTAACCCCTTGACCAACGGACCATTTCTTGTCCTTCTGCAGAACATATTCCATTATATCAGCTTTTCTTCCTTTGTCAATAATTATTTCAGAAAAAGAGAAAAAAGTTGGAATTACTCCAACTTCTTCTACTCGGAACTTTTTTCTTCCATTTTCGTTTTAATTTCATCATAAGAAAGCGCATGAGCTTCTTTGTCTAATTCAAGTTCAGACTCTTCTGGCATTTTGCCAGTTTCATACAATGATTTAATCTGATTGCTATCCAAAGTTTCATATTTAAGAAGCGCTTCAGCAATCAATTTATGGGTTTCGCGATGGGACTGGATAATCTCTGCAGCTTTGTTACGAGCTTCATTAAGAAGTTCTCTTACTTCTTCGTCAATCTCATATGCAGTCTGTTCTGAAATTGATTTTTGAGGACTGGCTGCACCAAACATAGCATGGTTTCCTTCGTATTGAACCGGACCAAGTTTTTCGCTCATTCCATATTCTGTTACCATACTGCGGGCCATCTGAGTTGCCTGTTCAAAGTCATTAGAAGCACCTGTTGTTTGAACATTAAAGATAATCTCTTCAGCCACACGACCACCCATAAGACCAGCTAATTGCTCTTTCATATCTTCTTTAGATAGAAGCATTTGGTCTTCCTTAGGCAGGGCAATCATATATCCGCCAGCGCGTCCACGAGGGACGATGGTTACTTTATGTACGACACGCGCATTTGATAATACCAAACCAACAATAGTATGTCCAGCTTCATGATAAGCAACCATTTGACGATCGCGTTCAGAAACCATCTTATCTTTCTTAGAAGGTCCTGCAATTACCCGGTCTTCCGCTTCATCAATATCATCTGCATCAATGACTTTCTTGTTACGACGAGCAGCAACCAAAGCAGCTTCATTCAAGACATTTTCCAAATCAGCACCAACAAAACCTGGTGTCTGCTGAGCAACTAGTTTCAAATCAACATTTTTAGCCAGCGGCTTATTCTTAGCATGAACACGAAGAATAGCTTCCCGACCTTTAACGTCAGGACGACCGACCAAGACTTTTCTGTCAAAACGGCCAGCACGCAGCAAGGCTGGATCCAATACATCCGAACGGTTAGTAGCCGCAATGATAATGATTCCTTCATTGCCTTCGAAACCATCCATTTCAATCAAGAGCTGATTGAGAGTTTGCTCCCGCTCATCGTTACCACCGCCAAGGCCAACACCACGCTGACGACCGACTGCATCGATTTCATCGATGAAGATAATGGCAGGAGCTGCTTTTTTCGCATCTTCGAACAAAGAACGAACCCGGCTTGCTCCGACCCCAACAAACATTTCTACAAAGTCAGAACCTGAGATACTGAAGAAAGGAACACCTGCTTCTCCAGCAACTGCCTTAGCAAGCAAGGTTTTACCAGTTCCTGGAGGGCCTTCTAGAAGAACACCAGCAGGAATACGAGCACCTAGTTTGGTGTAACGTTTCCGATCTTTCAAAAACTCAACAACTTCTACTAGCTCTTGTTTTTCTTCTTCGGCACCAGCTACATCTGAAAAACGAACCTTAATATCTTCTTTGTTAGCAGCACGCGCCTTATTGCGGCCGAAATTCATGGCACCGCGGGCACCACCGCCTCCACCTTGATTCATCATGGACATAAAGAAGAAGATGACAATCACAAAAGGAACGATGGAAGTGAGGATTGTAATCCACATTCCGCTTGAACTTTCACGCTTTATGCTGATTTCAGTGTTATGCTCAGAGGCTAATTTTTGTAAATCAGAAATTGTAATATCTGACGGTAAAATAATACTTGTGAATTTCTCTACTTTAGAAATGTTTGGAGTGAAAAATAAAATCCCTGTATCTTCTTTCGATTCCTGAGGTGTTTTATAAGTACCTGAAATCTCAACGACACTGCCATTTGGCTGGTAGCTCATCTCTGTGACATTATTTTCCTTAATTTCCTTCACTAATTCTGTGTAATTGATTTGTTGACTGCGACCGCCAGTATCTCCTGAGAAGAAATACTGAAACCCTGTCACTAGGACAACAATAATCAGAATATAGAGAAATGGATTTTTTATAAAACCATTGTTTTGCTTATTTTTCATCTATTAATAGTAAACCTTTATTTTGTATAAACTTCTTCTTTCAAAATACCAATATATGGAATATTACGATAGTTCTCATTATAATCTAATCCATATCCAACAACAAATTCATTTGGAATTGTGAAACATGTATAATCTGCATCAATTTCAACAACACGGCCTTCTTTTTTATCCAAAAGTGTAGCGATTTTTACTGATGCAGCATTTCTTTCCTTAAACAAATTGCACAGATTTTTCAAAGTCTGACCAGTATCAATAATATCCTCAACAAATAAAATATCACGTCCTGTGATATCTTGATCAATGTCTTTAATAACATTAATCACACCTGAGCTAGCAGTACCACCATGGTAGCTAGAAACCAACATAAAATCAAGCTCAATATGTGTGTCAATATGCTTGATTAACTCAGCCATAAAAGGCACGGAACCTTTTAAGATTCCAACAAAAATTGGATTCTTACCTTGGTAGTCTTTGGTTAATTGCTGACCAAGCTTTTTTGCAGCATCCACGATTTCATCATGGGAAATCAATATTTTTTTGATATCTTGTTCTAGCATAATTTTACCCATCTATTTTCTGAATATAAAGTACAGTACTCATTATATCACTTTTTAATTCCTTACTCAAATCACTGATAGCAATATTTAAGATCGCTAAAATTTGATGATTTTGTTCCACTATTACAGATGAATTCCGTTTTTCAAAGGAAACTTTCTTATCAATAAAAAGACGACGAAGTTTCTTGTGATGATCATTCAGCAAAATACTATCTCCCTCTTTTCGGAAGCGGAGTATCAGCGAAGTTTCACACGAAACAAAAATTTTCTGGATATTTTCACCACTCAAAGGAATCCCGAATGAAAATCGATAATGCCCAAACTCAATCAGATTCTCAAATTCTAACAAAATTGAATCCATTTTTAAATCGGGCTTACGACTGATTTTTCTAATTTCAAAATGCTGGTAATCTTTAACAAGCTCATAGTCTTTTTTCAAAGTATGCTGATAATTGGCCTTAGTCCTCAGGATGTTTAAAACCTCCTCAAACTGCTGCTTGCTCAGATTCAGTCCAGGAAAGTTTTCAAGATAGTTCTGCAATAGAAAACGTTGAATCTGAGGGATTTGCTGATGAAAGACTTGTACATTTTCTATATCTAAATCTCTGGTTAAGTGAGACAAAGCGGTCTGCCACTCTTCAATTTCCTTTCCTAGATACCGCAAAGAATCCTTAAATTGTGGATTTTCTTTTTCTAGATTCGGCAGATAAAGATTACGAATTCGATTTCTGAGATAGTCATTTTGAAAATTACTGCTATCTTCAAAATGCTGAATATCTGGAAAATCTGACTTACGAAAAGTAAGCAAAGGACGAATCAGCTCCCCACAAGCAAAAGACTGGACAGCTTTCATGCCGGACAGATGACGAAGTCTAGCTCCACGCAGCAGCCGCATAAAAACAGTCTCAGCTTGGTCATCTGCGTGGTGGGCAGTTACCAAAGCTGTATAGTGCCCCTCCTGCATCACTTTCCCGAAAAAATCATAACGAAACTGCCGAGCAGCATTTTCTGAAAAATTACCAGAAAAACTTGATGTAAAAATCTTTACACCAAGCTGTTCCGCAATCTTTACCAATGCCTTTTCTTCTTGATCTGACTCTGGCCGTTGTTTGTGATTGACATGAGCAATCGCAAGCTCGATAGCCAGTTCTTTTTGATAATCAATCAACAGATGCAGCAGTGTCATAGAATCCAGTCCACCTGATACAGCAACTAAAACTTTTCGATGGTCTTGGAAATACTTTTTCTCCTGCATTTTTTTAAGAAATTCTTGCTTAATCATTTCAGGACTCCATAGACATCGTCTGCTATCTGGGAAATGTTATCGTAGTTTGCATTATTAGTGAAAATGACAATGATAAAAGGAGAATCTGTATAGACAATCGCTGCATCGTGCTTAAAATCATAAGCGTCACCAATTTTATGAGCTACTTTAACATCAATATTTTTAGAAATCCGCTGATTATCATAATTTGTCTGAGACAAGGCATCGATAATCATGCCATTTTGCTCATAGATAGCTTCCAAAACATTTCCAGCCATACGTGAAGATGCTTGTCTTTCTTCCACATCCCATTTCTTTCCAGCTATTTTGTTAATCGTCTGTTGAAAATGTTTATCAGATTGATTGGTCGCATAATAGCCTAAAATATTGTGAGCGACATTATCCGATTCTTTTGCCACCCGATTAATCAAATCATGAACTGAATATTCCTTGTCATCAGCTGACTTCGCAATGCTGCCACTTCCTTCTGGTTCGTAAGCACCTGCAAAATCGTTGACTGCTCCAATATACTTGAACTTCTGATCTAACGAAAGTTTTTTCTGATCCAGCTGTTCCTGCACATAGTAAAGATAAGGCAGTTTGGTCACACTGGCCGAATACATCTCTTGATCTTGATTGATACCTGCTTCTTTGCCTGTGTCTAGCTGTTTGACATAGATAGAGTAGTCCGCTTTGTTATACTTACTGCTCAGAATTTCTTGAACCTTGTTCATTCGATTATCAGTCTCATCCAGAAATTCCATAGAAACCCAGCCCTGTCCTTCAACCTGAGCATAAGTTCCTTTGACAGTCTGGACAATTTGAACAATGTTTACTTTTGTATATGGAGCTAGTGTTGCATTGATTTTTTTAGCTCCGTTGATATTGGCTTTATCATAGAGAATGAAGCCAGGTTTCAGCCACATTTCTTGTTGGATATCTTCGATTGACTGGACAGTATCTTCGTAAATTGTATTTTTATCTGCTATCACAAACTGCCCGTTTTTCAGCTTAAAAATCGGAATTCCTTCTTCATTTACATAAAATCCTGTTATCTGGATTGGCTGGTCTGTAACTAGCTTTCCAGCAGTCTTACTCAGAGTAGAATCTGTAAATGTAGGAGTTTCTTCATAAACATTAGGATTAGTCGGGATGCTATCATAATAGCGTCCATACGTAGTGCTTGTAAAATGATATTTTTCTTCCTCGTCTAATACGAAATCTTTTTCAGTACTAATAACTGTGATACTGCTAAATAAAGCTGGCAGCAAAAATATCAGTAACAAAAACTTACGCATTTTTTCCCCTTTCCTCTTGATTTTCTTGAAGTTTCAAAGCTTGATTTTTTTCAGATAGTTCTTCTAATTTTTCATCAGAAAATTCCAAGAACTGCTCAATTGTTTTTAATAAATCTTCCATAACTACTGTGGCAATAAATCTGGGATAGTATAAATGTATTCACCCTCTTTTGAAAAAGAGTATTTAGCGCGTGCATACTTAGCCGCATAGCTATCATCTTTTAATTTGGCTGCTATATCAGATTGATAGATCTTCTCTTCACTGAGCGTCTGGTATTTCTCTTGCAATTTAGCATACTGTTCACGACGTTGCAGCAAAGTTTGATAACTCTGATATAAATTATAAGTAGGTAAAATAAATAAGAGAATCACCAAAATCAAAACCCAGCCCATAAAACGGTTGCGTTTCCTCCGTTCCTGGTCCACATATCTGCGGCGTTGATTTTCATCTTGTATAAAACGATTATTGAGTTGGACGATATTTTTAGGCATCTTCTTCTATCCTTGTTTCACTAACAATTTCGTACATTTTAGCTGCATCTTCTTTTTTAGTACTATCTTTCATCTTTAAAACCTTTACAGTCAAGAGTTTATTACCAAAGCGTACTTCAACCAAGTCATCCACTTTCAAATCTGTTGAGCTCTTGGCCAAGATACCATTCACTTTTATCCGGCCCTTGTCAGCTACTTCTTTAGCCACTGGACGTCGCTTGATAATCCGTGACACTTTCAAATATTTATCTAATCTCATCCTATTACCTCATTTTCTCTTAATTTATTATTCTACCATTTTTTGAGAAAAATAGAGCTTAAAAAGCCAAACTTCACTGAATTGTAACCTTTATTCTGCCTTGCGCTGTTTAATTTCCAGCATCTTTTCTCCAAAATTAACCAGACCTTCTAAAATCTCATAATCTTTTTTGTTCCTCACATCAAAAATCACTTCAATCAAGCCATTTTTTTCACCAATTCGAGCCTTTAAATTCGTCATCGAAAGTGCTTCAAAATAATCCTGCGTCAGATAAAGCTGCTGCGAAATTTTCTCAAAACGAATAGTTACTGACTGTTGTTGGCGTTCTACTGATTTTACAAAGGCTTGGTCTAAATACGATTTAGCAAGTCCAATCTCTAGTAAATAGGCTACAACATCAGGATATTCTCCAAATCGGTCAATCAATTCATACTGCAAACTTTCATAGTTTACACGACTGTCAATCTCACGAATTCTCTTGTAAATTTCAATCTTCTGTCTTTCGTCAGAAATATAGTCACTAGGCAGATAGGCATCAATCTGCAGATTAAGTTCTGCATTGCTCTTTTGACGCTTGTTTTCTCTTCCTTGCTTTTTAGCAATAGCTTCTTCTAGAAGCTGTGAGTACATCTCAAAACCAACAGAATCAATAAAGCCAGATTGCATACTTCCTAGAATATTGCCAGCCCCCCGAATAGACAAATCTCGCATGGCAATCTTAAATCCAGAACCTAACTCTGTAAATCCTTTAATAGCCTCTAGACGCTTTTCAGAAACTTCTGTTAGGATTTTATCTGGTCTGTACATTAGATAAGCATAGGCAATCCGATTGCTGCGGCCAACCCGTCCACGAAGTTGATACAAGGTTGACAGCCCCATATGGTCAGCATTTTCTACAAACAAAGTATTGGCATTGGGAATATCAACCCCAGTTTCAATAATGGTAGTGGTCACCAAAATATCGTATTCTCCATTGATGAAATCCAGTAAAGTATTTTCTAAACGAATCTCACTCATTTGGCCATGAACATAGCCTATAGAAGCTTCTGGGATTAACTCTCTTAATTCCGAAACTCTCTGTTCAATTGTGTCAACCTTATTGTAAAGGTAGTAAACCTGTCCACCTCGGTCTATTTCACGTAAGACAGCTTCTCGAATCACTGTAGGATTGCTTTCTAAAACATAGGTCTGAACAGGATAGCGATTGGTAGGCGGGGTCTCAATGACTGATAAATCGCGAATTCCCAGCATAGACATATGAAGAGTTCGAGGAATAGGAGTTGCTGTCAAGGTCAGGACATCAACTTTCTTTTTCAATTCTTTTAATGTTTCCTTATGTTTAACTCCAAAACGCTGCTCCTCATCAATGATGATCAAACCTAAATCCGCAAATTCTACATCTTTGGATAAGAGTCGGTGGGTTCCGATGATAATATCAACTTGTCCCTTCTGCAGCTTCTCTAGAGTCTGTTTTTGTTCTGCCTTACTCCTAAAACGGCTAAGTACCTCGACATTGACCGCAAAATCATTAAAGCGTTCTTTAAAGTTAGTATAGTGTTGCTGGGCTAAGACCGTTGTTGGCACTAATACAGCTACTTGTTTATGATCATTGACAGCCTTAAAAGCTGCCCGCATAGCTACTTCTGTTTTCCCGAAGCCTACATCACCAACTAAGAGGCGGTCCATCGGACGGCTGCTTTCCATATCCTTCTTCACTTCCTGAATACTTCTTAGCTGGTCCTCTGTTTCAACATAAGGAAAATCATTATCAAATTCCTCTTGATTGGAATCATCCGCTGAGAAAGCAAAACCTTTTAGCTGGCTGCGTTCAGCATATAGTTTAATCAAATCATCCGCAATATCCTGAACCTGATGCTGAACTTTTTGCTTACTCTTCTGGAAACGACCGTCATTTAGCTTATTTACCTTAGGTGTTTTTCCATCGCTGGCAACATACTTTGATAGGAGATCAATCTGGTCAACTGGAATCGAAATACGATCAGAATTTTGATATTGAATTGTCAGATAGTCACGGTGGACGCCAGAGATTTCAATCGTTTCTATTCCCAGATAACGTCCTATCCCATGAATATTATGGACAACATAATCCCCTTTCTCTAGCTCATTGTAATCTTTCAGTCGTTCAGCGTTGGAGATATTCTGACGTCGAATTTTTCGTTTTATTTTCTTGTGAATAATTTCGTACTCTGTAATAAGAACAATTTTCTCATCTACGAAATTAAAACCCTGAACAAGATTTCCTTCTATAAGCTGAACTGCATTTTTGTGAATCTCAACCTCTTTTATATAGTCTAAATGAATATCATATTCCTGTAAATTTTTATATAAACTTTGTAAACCTGCCGAAGAATTTGCTTGTAAGATTATTGTATAGCCAGATTTTTTATAGCGATTAATTTCTTCTTTGAGCAAGGGAAATTGACTGAAAAATTCTTGCATTGGGTACTGATTGAATTGATACAAAGCATCAAATTTTAGATTTCCCAAACCTTTTTGAAAGCTTGAAAAGAAGGTTGCTGGTTTATATTGACGATAATCTTGGTATTTATCTGCAAAATATTTTTGACTTGACAAAGCTTTACACTTTTGTAAATCATCTGTCAATAAGCCAGCTATTTCCAATTCAAATTGAGCATGTCGATCCACAATTTTTTGAAAATCATCAAAAAACACAGGACTATGAACAGGCAAGTAGTCTAAAATAGTCCATTCTTTCTGATAAAAATAAGAAAGGAATTTACGAATATCTGCATGATGGAACTCCTCTTTGGCACTTATTAGTAGCTCTTCTAAGTAAGATTTCAAAGCAGGATCAACAGCTTTTTCTAAAATAGCTTCCAGATTTTCTCGTCCTCGAGCATAATCTTTCTCAGAAAGCAGAATATCAGAAGCAGGTTTAATCAAAATACTTTCTATGTTCTCAATTGAAGTTTGATTTTCTGGATTGAAAATCCGAATACCATCAATTTCATCACCAAAAAACTCCAGGCGATAAGGTGCCTCTGCTGAGCGCTCAAAAATGTCTAAGATATCTCCTCTTAGACTATATTCTCCCTGGCTTAAAACTTGAGACACCTTCTTGTATCCAGATCTTGACAACATCTTTACAAGATTATTTAGGTCATATTCTTGTCCAACTGTCAAATTTATATTGGTATTTTTAAAATCAATAGAATCAGGCAAGAGTAATTTGCTGGCTGCGACATTAGTAACTAGAATTCCAGACTTTTGATGGTCTATTAAAAAGTTTAGAGCATCTAATCTCGAAAATATTTTTTCCTGTGAAGCAAAAACAAATTCTGCTATAGGAGTATCATCTGCTAAGAAAGTATAGACCTTGTCTTCTCCCAACAAAGAAATCAAATCACTAGCCAAACGATCTGCTTCATTTTGACTAGAAGTCAGCACAAGGATTTTCTCTGATTCTTCTAATCCAGCTGCTATAGTAATTGCTTTTGTTGATGCAGACAATCCCATTATCAACTGTCTGCTGTTTTTATGGAGATTTTTCTTCCAATCTGAAATTTGCTGGTTTTGACAAAATAAGTCAATCAGGTTCATTTTATTATCCATTGTATTTCTGCATTGTTTGTTCAAAATTGCCTAACTGTAAATAATAATTTACAGCATTGTCAACCTTATCAAGAGTATTCAGAATCATTATATAATCATCTTTATCAAATTTTCCTAGAACATGGTGAACCACTGTCATGCCTTCTTTTGGACGGCCAATACCTATCTTTATCCGTTTAAACTCTTGACTTCCAATGTGTTTGATAATAGATTTAATACCATTATGGCCACCAGCTGAACCCTTGCTGCGCAAACGAATCTTACCAACTTCCATATCCAAATCATCATAGATGACCAATAAATCCTCTATATCTAAACCATAGTATGCTAGTAAAGCTTGAACGGCCTTTCCACTCTCATTCATAAATGTAGTTGGTTTGACAAAATAGACTTTTTCACCATTTAGAAAAGTAGAGGCGATATCTGCTTGAAAGATTTTATCAGCTGTAAACTTTAAATCAAGATCTTTACAAATTTTGTCAACTAGCATAAAACCAACATTATGCTTGGTTTCGATATATTTTTCTCCTGGATTTCCCAGACCGACTATTAACTTTACCATTTTTCTCCTTTATAAAAGCCAAAAGGGCTGGAAAAAATTTTCCAACCTAGAATTTTTAGACTTTACAAATACTTTACACATTAAATCTAAATTCCATAATATCGCCATCTTGAACGATATATTCTTTTCCTTCTTCGCGCAAACGTCCAGCCTCTTTAACTGCTTTTTCGCTGCCATAGTGCACTAAGTCATCATAAGACATAGTCACTGCTCGAATAAAGCCTTTTTCAAAGTCTGAGTGAATAATGCCAGCTGCTTGCGGAGCTTTCATTCCACGCTTAAAGGTCCAAGCACGCACTTCCTTTTCACCAGCTGTAAAGTAGGTTCCAAGTCCCAACAGATGGTAAGCTGCTCTGGTCAGTTTATCCACACCTGATTCTGTCAAGCCGATAGCTTCCAGAAATTCTGACTTATCTTCATCGTCCAATTCAGAAATCTCTTCCTCTGCACGCGCTGAAATGACAACAACTTCAGCATTTTCTGTAGCTGCAAATTCACGAATCTGTTTCACATAGTCAATATTATCTGGATCAGCTACCTCATCTTCACTGACATTTGCCACATAGAGAACTGGCTTAGTCGTTAAAAGAAAGAGTCCTTTAACTATTTTTTGCTCTTCTTCTGTGAATTCAATTGTGCGAGCTGACAGACCATCTTCTAGGACAGGCTTAATTTTCTGTAAAACATTAAATTCTGCCACTGAATCCTTATCTTTTTGAGTACGAGCCATCTTCTCTACACGAGCATAACGTTTGTTAATACTTTCTAGGTCTGCTAAAATCAATTCTAGATTAATGGTCTCAATATCGGCCATTGGATCTACAAATTCAGACTCACGGCCCTGTTCTCGCATGACATTTTCATCATCAAAAGCACGTACTACGTGGACGATAGCATCTACTTCACGGATATTGGCTAAGAATTTATTCCCTAGTCCTTCTCCTTTTGAAGCACCTTTCACAATTCCAGCAA
>ERZ773246.975-NODE-975-length-11144-cov-103.547_pt1 | contig 11144 bp, 7 predicted proteins | sample MGYA00580519_ERZ773246 | MGnify/ENA primary metagenome ERZ773246 (study PRJEB29015, sample SAMEA2738153) | human oral metagenome | biome: human oral; feature: human-associated habitat; material: saliva | place: China | collected 2246 ...
CGCCGAGGCCGCCCCCGCACCCGAGGCCCCCGCAGCCGAAGCGCCTGCCGCCCCGGCCTCGTCCCCCGCCCCCAGCACCGAACTGTCGGCTTTCGCCACCCAGATCCAGGGCGCCTACTCCTGGGACGTCCCCGCGGTCACGATCGGCACCCTGATTGACAACGGTGCGCGCGTGCCCGGCGTGAGCGCCAAGATGCCGCTGCCCATGTTCAACCGCCACCTCCTGGTCGCCGGAGCGACGGGCACGGGCAAGACCCGTACCCTCCAGCTCCTGGCCGAGGGCCTGTCCGCGAACGGCTCCTCCGTCCTCCTGTGCGACGTCAAGGGCGACCTGACCGGCCTGGCCGAGGCCGGCGCCAGCTCCGAGAAGCTCCTGAGCCGCACCGCGGCCAACGGTCAGGACTGGGCGTCCTCCTCGTTCCCGATCGAGCTGCTGAGCCTGGGTGGCGCGGATTCGCAGTTCCCGGGCGTGCCCGTGCGCGCCCAGATCTCCGACTTCGGCCCGATCCTGCTCGCCCGCGCGCTCGCCCTCAACACCACGCAGGAGCAGGCCCTCCAGTTGATCTTCGCGTGGGCGGACGGCCAGGGCCTCGAGCTCATCGACCTTCCCGACCTGCGCGCCGTCATCTCCTTCCTGACCTCGGATGAGGGCAAGGACGAGCTGGCCACGATCGGCGGCGTCTCCAAGGCCACCGCCGGCGTCATCCTGCGCGCCCTGACCGCGCTCGAGTCCCAGGGCGGCGGCCAGTTCTTCGGTGCCCCCGGCTTCGACACGGCCGACCTCATGCGTATGGATTCGACCGGCCGCGGCATCATCTCCCTGCTCGGCGTCGGCGATATCTCTACGCGCCCGGCGCTGGTCAGCGCCGTCATCATGTTCCTGCTCGCCAACCTCTTCTCCACCCTGCCCGAGGTCGGCGACGTCGAGCGCCCCAAGCTGGTGTTCTTCTTCGACGAGGCGCACCTGCTGTTTGCGGACGCCACCAAGGAGTTCGAGCGTCAGGTCGTGCAGACCGTTCGCCTCATCCGTTCCAAGGGCGTGGGCGTCGTCTTCGTGACGCAGACCCCCAAGGACATCCCCTCCGACGTCCTCGCTCAGCTCGGTTCGCGCATCCAGCACGGCCTGCGCGCCTCCACGCCGGACGACTTCAAGAAGCTCAAGGCCACGGTCCAGACCTTCCCGAAGACGTCCCTGGAGCTCGACGAGGTCCTCACGACCCTGGGCACCGGTGAGGCCGTCGTGACCGTCCTGGATCCGAAGGGTAACCCCACCCCGGTTACCCCCGTGGGCATCTGGGCACCCGCCTCCGTCATGGGTCCCGCGTCCGCCGACACGGTCGCGCGCATCAACCAGTCCAGCGTCATCATGGGCCGCTACCGCGACGCCGTGAACCCGGATTCGGCCGAGGAGAAGCTCGAGCGCCGCGCAGCCGAGGCACAGGCAGCCCGCGAGGAAGCCATCGCCCAGGAAGAGGCCGCCAAGGAGGCCGAACGCCTGCAAAAGGAGGCCGAGAAGGAAGCCGAGCGCGCCGCCAAGGAGGCCGAGAAGGCCGCCGCCAAGGAAGAGGCTGCCCGCCAGAAGGAAATGGAGAAGCTGCGCCGCCAGGTCGAGAAGCAGCAGGAGAAGGAGGAGGCCGCCCGCCAGCGCGCCGCCGAACGCCGCACCCGCCAGGTCGAAAACGTCCTCGGGTCCGTCCTGCGCACCGCTGGCCGCGAGATCACACGCTCCATCTTCGGCACGCGCAAGCGCTGACACTTCCGCTCTTTCGGCACGAGGCCGGGGCACGGGACTCCTTGAGGGATACCAAGCCCCGGCCTCGTCTCACAGTTCGGCCGTTGTGCCAAGAAACGGCAAAGTGGAGTAAGCTGCAACGCAATCGACCAACTTTCACGGGAGACTCTGATGCGTATCGGATTCATCGGAACGGGAGCCATGGCCCAGGCCATTGCTCGCGGTGCCGTCGCGTCCGGCGTCGATCCCGCAACCTTGGTCTTCTCCAACCGCACGGCCACCAAGGCCTGCGATCTCGCCGACGAGCTCGGCGCGACCGCCGCGTCCTCAAACGCGTCCCTGGCTCGCCAGGCAGACATCGTCATCCTGGCCGTCAAGCCCAAGGACCAGCGCGCGGTCATCAAGGAGATCTCCCCCATCGTGGTCGGTCGACCCGACGTCTGCGTCGTCTCCCTGGCGGCCGGACGTACCCTCGACCAGATCACCACTGACTTCGGCGCGGGCATCCCGCTCGTGCGCGTCATGCCGAACGTCGCGGCCACCGTCGGGCAGTCCATGACCGCCCTGACGGCCGCGCGCGCCACCGACGCGCAGGTCGCAGCCGTCCGATCCCTCATGGATTCGGTCGGCCGCACCATCCTCATTGATGAGGACTATTTCCCCGTGTTCCAGGCCCTGGCCTCGTGCTCTCCGGCCTGGTATTTCCAGATTGTTGATTCTTTCGCCCGCGCTGGTCTCAAGCACGGCCTGTCCAAGGACAGCGCCGTCGAGATCGCCGCACAGGCGATGGCGGGAGCCGCTGCACTGCTCCTCGCTGAGCGCGAGGCGGGCACGATCCCCGCGCAACTCATTGATCGGGTGACGAGCCCCGGCGGCACCACAATCGCAGGATTGCTGGCCGCCGAGGAAGGTGGTTTGTCGACCGCACTGGTAGGTGCCGTCGACGCATCCATCCACGCCGACTCCCATCTCGGCTGACACCACCTGCCGCGCTACGGCTTACCTCCCCCTTATTTGGCGCACCCGCGCACCCTCAACACAGGAACACACATGTTGCTCTTCAACGCAGTCGTGCTCTCCGTGCTCGTCATGCTGATCCTCAGCGTCGCACGCGTGCACGTCATCATCTCCCTCTTCATCGCCTCGCTCGTGGGCGGCCTGGTCGCCGGCTTGGGCGTGTCCGGCACGATGGTTGCCTTCCAGGACGGCCTCGCAGGCGGTGCGAAGATCGCTCTGTCCTACGCGCTCCTCGGCGCGTTCGCCATGTCGGTCGCCCACTCCGGATTGCCGCGCCTGCTGGCCAACTGGATCATCAAGAAACTGCGCAATGCCGACGAGTCAAACTCGGCGCGCGTGGCCCGCTCCGCCAAGTGGGGCATCCTCGGCGGCGTCCTCGTCATGGGCGTGATGAGCCAGAACCTCATCCCGATTCACATCGCGTTCATTCCGCTGCTGGTACCCCCGCTCATCGGAGTCATGAACGAGCTGAAGATGGACCGCCGCCTGGTCGCCTGTGCGATCACCTTCGGCATCGTCACCACCTACATGTTCGTGCCGATCGGCTTCGGTCGTATCTTCCTGCACGACATTCTCTACAAGAACATCGAGGAAGCCGGCATGGCCGTCGAGGGCGTCGTCAACCCGATGGCCGCCATGGCGATCCCCGCAGCCTCGATGGCCGTGGGTTGTGCAATCGCCCTGCTTGTCTCCTACCGCAAGCCGCGCGAGTACGAGCAGCGCGAGACCTCCTTTAGCTCCAACGACGACAAGCCCGTCGACATGAAGAAGGTCTGGGCGGCCGTCGTGGCCCTCGTTGCCTGCTTCGTCATCCAGGCTGTCCTCACCAAGCTGGACTCCGAGGCCGACCCGCTCCTCGTGGGTGCCCTGGTGGGTCTGTGCATGATGCTCGGCATGCGCGTCGTGCCCTGGCAGCAGGCTGACGACGTGTTCAGCGGCGGTATGAAGATGATGAGCCTTATCGGCCTCATCATGATTACCGCCCAGGGCTACGCCTCGGTCCTGAAAGCCTCCGGACAGATCGAACCCCTCGTCCAGCAGACCTCCGCGATGTTCAACGGCTCGAAGTCCCTGGCTGCGGTCATCATGCTGGTGGTCGGCCTGATCATCACGATGGGCATCGGCTCGTCCTTCTCGACCCTGCCGATCATTTCGGCGATCTACGTGCCCCTGTGTATCGCGCTGGGCTTCTCCCCCATGGCGACGGTCGCCCTCATCGGCACCGCGGGCGCGCTGGGCGACGCCGGTTCTCCCGCGTCCGACTCGACGCTCGGCCCGACATCCGGTCTGAACATCGACGGTCAGCACGACCACATGCGAGACACGGTCATCCCCGAGTTCATCCACTACAACATTCCGCTGTTGGTCGGTGGCTGGATCGCGGCGATGGTCCTCTGATTCCGTCGTTCTTCTCTACGAGGCCGGGGCTGGGTTGCACGAACGCGCAACCTGGCCCCGGCCTCGTTATGCGCCCGCGAGCGCACCGATTCAGCGGCGGACAACGATGACTGCCCTAGCGGATTCTTCTTCCTCCCATTGAGCGGATTCCCAGAGCTGCTCGAGCGTGATTGCTTCCGCCCACGTTTCGACCCAGGTCTCACCAAATTGCTCGTCATTCCAGGGGTCGTGAATGAGCGCGTACTCGCCCACGATCCCCCACACGTAGACCCAGTGGGGTGTTTGTTCGCCGTTGAGGTCCTCCAGGTCGACGAGCACGATGACACCGTTGCCCTGCTGCACAGCGGCGCGCAGTTCCGAGAGGCTCCAGGTGTCGATGCGGTCCCGAACCCCCAGCTCCCTGGCCTCGTCCACGTGCTGGCGGTGGATGGCGTGCCGGGCTGCGGGAGACGCCGCGTGTGCGCGCGTCAGCCCGACGACCGGCCCATCGTGGCTGACGATCACCTCGACGCTGTGTCCGCGCCTTGCGAGCGCGGCCGCCAACCCGTAGGGCCCCACCCCAAGGGAGTACGTCGATTCGCGCCACAGCTCCATCTCGTCTCGCAGGCCGTGGCTCACCTCGTCAGGGGCGCATCCGCTCGTGTGCGCGAGGGCCATGAGTGCGCTTGCCGGGCCGCACGTAAAGTCGGTTTTCTGCCGTACATACGCGGGAATCGCCTGTGGGCGAACATTCCACCGCACCCATCCGCGCACGCTGGCGTGCCCGTGGTCGGTGTCGTCTTCGATGGACAGAGGCGAGCCGACCGACCCAGCCGCAGTGAAGCCTCGGGCTCGAAGCGCCTCCTCGAAGAGGGAACCCTCATCGCGCGTCACGGCCTTCACGAGCGGGGCGTGTGGAGCAGCATCGAGAACGGCCTGAATGAGAACCTCCCACGTTCGAGCAGACTCGATGGCATCCGCACCAGCGTCGCCACCATCCAGCAGACACACATCGACGATCGTTCGGTGGGCCGAGGTCGTCCGGTGTGCCTCCAGGAGCGCGCACCCCCTGTACGTCCACAGGGTCGCGGACACCGCCGGCCCCATCGCTGCCCACCGCGCGGCGTGCGCAGCGGGGATGCCGAGAGCCCTCAGCTGCTCGCGCGCGTTGTCGCCGGGATGGATAGGGGTTGTCGCCAGGGTGGTGCTCATGCGGACTCCGTTTCTCGCCCGGGCACGGCGCTCAAAAGCTCGGCCGTGTACTCCTCGGAAGGATCATGCAGGATCTTTTCGGTGCGTCCTTCCTCCACGATGACGCCGCCTTTCATGATGACGAGGCGGTCGCACATCGCGCGAGCCACCGCGAGGTCGTGGGTGATGAACACGAGCGCGAATCCCTGCTCTGCCTGTAGGCGCGTCAGCAGGTCAAGGATGGAGGCCTGGACGGACACGTCGAGGGCGGACACGGCCTCGTCGGCGATGAGGACGCGTGGACGCGTCGCCAGCGCACGTGCGATTGCCACCCGCTGGCGCTCACCGCCCGAGAGGTGGGCGGGTCGCCGCTTCGCGTACTCGGCCGGGAGTTCGACTGCGGCGAGCAGCTCGGCCACGTCGCTGGCCGGGCGGCCCGCGACGGAAGCCGCCTCGGCGAGCGTCTGCCCAATAGTTCGCGCAGGGTTGAGAGCCGAATACGGGTTCTGGAAGACGATTCCGACAGCTGGTCCTCGATCGGTTTGCGCGTTCACGTGGACCGTTCCCGAGTCGGCGCGTTCGAGCCCCACGATGATGCGTGCGAGCGTTGTCTTGCCCGAGCCAGACTCGCCGACGATGCCGATGGATTCTCCCTGCGCGATGTCCAGAGACACGTCCATGAGGGCGACGTGCGACTCCTTACGAGAACGGAACACCTTGGTCAGGTCGCGCACCTCGACGATGGTCTCCGCACCCACCGGTGTGGACTTCCCTTCGCGCGGGTTGGGTCCATCGATGCGTGGTTCGGCGTCCGACAGACGCTTCGTGTACTCGTGACGCGGCGAGGCCAGAACCTCATTGACCGGTCCTTCTTCGACGATCTGGCCGTCTTTCATGACGATGACGTCGTCGCCGAATTGACGCGCGAGCGCCAGGTCGTGGGTGACCAGCACGAGCGTCATGGCGCGCTCATCACGCAGGCGCGTCAGAAGAGTCAGGATGTCGCGCTGCGTCGTGACGTCCAGGGCTGTCGTCGGTTCGTCGGCGATGAGGACGCGCGGCTCAGAGTCGAGCGCCGCCGCGATGGCGACGCGCTGACGCATACCGCCCGAGAGTTCGTGGGGGTACGAGCGAGCGACACGCGCGTCGAGGCCGACGTCCGCCAGGAGCTCACGCGAACGCTGGGCGCGCTCGGAGCGCCTGCCAGTGCGTGCGGCCGTGATTTGCTCTCCGCACGGGAGCGTCGGCGCGAGCGAGGTGAACGGATCCTGCGGCAACCAGACGATGCCTCCCCCGCGCTGCTTCTTCAAGCGCGCTTGATCCGCCGCCAGGTCGAAGGTCACTCCTCCCAGCGACACCGTTCCGCTAGCAACAAGCGCAGAGGGAGTGAGCGCGCACAGCGTCCGCGCGAGCATCGACTTTCCCGCGCCGGATTCGCCCACGATGACGAGGGTGCGACCGGATCGTGCACTCACGCTGACGTCGTCGACGATCACGGCTCCGGTGCGGTCGGTGACGCTCACATGCGAGGCCACGAGGCCGTCTCGTGTTTGACGTGTCGTCGCAGTGCTCATAGGTCACGCTCCTTGCGCTCGGCAAACCAGTCGCCGGCAATGTTGATCGCTGTGGCTGTCACGATGATCGCGAGGCCGGCGGCCACTGACGCGGCTGGGTTTTGGGCGAGGAGGGCTCGTCCGTCCGCAAGCTGGCGCCCCCAGTCGGCGTCCTGCGCCCCGACGCCGAGGCCCAGGTAGGACAGGCCAGACAGCGACACGAGTGCAAACGCAATGTTGACGAAGAGATTCGCCCACACGATCGGCGTGATGTTGGGCAGGATATGCACGGCGAGGATACGCGGTCCGGACAGGCCCAACACGCGCGTGGCCTCAATGTAGGGCTGTGGTTTCTGAGCGAGTGTCGCCGCGCGGATCATGCGAATATCCGAGGGCGCGAACAGCACGATGAGCACGCCGACCGTCACCCAGTAGCTGCCACCAATCACACCCGCGACGACGATCGCGAGGAGGGTGACGGGAAGCGACAGGAGCACCTCACAGGAGCGAGACACGCAGGCGTCCCACAGCCCACCGCGCCACGCAGCGCTCATCCCGAAGACGAGGCCGGCAACCATCGAGCCCACAGCGATAACGATCGGCCCGACGATCGCGGAGCGTGCACCGGCAACCGTCAGGGCGAGAACATCACGCCCGACCTTGTCCGTGCCCAGCAGGTGACCGGGGGTGCCCGCCGGACTCACACCCAGCGCCAGGTTCTGGTCCAGCGCGCCGGGAACCAGGACGGACGGGACAATCACGCAGATCGCGACAGCGACAAGCACCACCACGGACAGGACCACCGAGCCGGGGATCTTGCGCGCGGAGGATCCAATGCCTCGTCCCAGGGCGCGCGGAGAAAGCGACAGCGCCATCAGGCTCCCCTCCCCTCACCGATCGTCTGACGCGGATCGACGGCGAACGCGACGACGTCAACGATCAGCGTCACGGCGATAATGACGAACGCGACGAGCAGCGCGATCGCCTGGACGACCGGAACGTCCTTGTAGGTGATGGAGTCGGCGAGGAGCTGTCCGAGACCGGGCAAGGAAAACGCCTCCTCGACGAGCACCGTGGACCCGAAGAGAGTCCCCAGGATCAGACCAGCGGAGGTAATGATCGGCAGCGCCGCTCCCCGCACGTACATGGCCGTGATGCGCCTGTGGGGCACTCCCCGCGAGCGCGCAAAGGTCACGTAGTCTTGGCTGAGCTCCGCACCCACGGCCGCGCGGGTGATGCGCACGAGCATCGCGCCGATTCCGGTCGCGAGGGCGATCGCCGGCAGGGTGAGGTGCCACAGGGTATCGACGAGGCCGGTGCCTTCACCGAAGACGGGGAACCAGCCGAGCATGAGGCCGAAGACGTACAGAAGGACGAGGCCGAGGGCGAATCCGGGTGCGGATACGCCGACGACCGACCAGCCGACGATTGTGCGGTCGACCCACGAGCCCCGGCGCCGCGCCGCTGCGATCCCGAGGGGGATGCCGACGGCGACGGCGAGGATGAATGCGCCGATGGTGAGCCACGCGGTGAGCGAGACGCGGGAGGCGAGCACGTCGGTGACGGGCGTTGCGGAGCGCACCGAGTCGCCGAAGTCACCGGTGATGGCGCGGGTCAGCCAGTGCCAGTAGCGCACGACGAGGGGCTCGTCCAGGCCGTAACGCGCGGTCACGGCCTGGCGAACCTCCGGGGTTAGTCGCCTCGTGCCCACCAGGATCTTCACGGGGTCTCCGGGTACCAGGTACAGGAGAGAGAAGACCAGGAAGGACAGGAGGGTGAGCACCACTGCCGCGCCTGCGAGGCGGCGGAGGATGTAGCGCAGCATTTACTTGGCCAGCTCCAGGGAGGAGGCCCACGGGGTCATGAAGAAGTAGGGCGTGTATTCCGTTGGTGTGACGCGCGAGGAGAAGGCCGTCGATGTCTTGCCCCACCACAGCGGCGAGTAGATCGTGTTCTCCTGAGCGATGCGCTCGGCTTCGACAATGTCGGCCACGCGCTTACTCGGGTCGGTCTGGGTGGCCTGGGAGGCGATCAGCCCCTGGACCTGCGCATTCTCGTAGCGCGCGGGGTTGTCGGGGCCCAGCAGCCATCCGGCCACCTCACCCGGGTCGCCGGTCGTGGAGGTGTAGCTCATGTAGGACAGGCCGTAGGTGCCACTACCGACCTCGGAGATCCATTCTTCGATCGGCTTGGAGGTGACGGTGAGGTTGATGCCGATCTGCTTGAGGTTGTCGGCGATCGCGAGGGCCGCCGATCCCAGGTCCGGGATCGACGAGGGGTAGGTCAGCTCGGCATCGAAGCCGCCGGGGACCTTGGACTGGGCGAGTTCTGCACGCGCGGCGTCGAGATCAAAAGAGTCGATGGGCAGGCCCGCCTGGGCGTCCGCTGCGGCCTGCTCGCCGATCTCGCTGCCCAGCTGGTCCGGCGGCTCGATACCCGTCGCGACCGTCGCCTGTCCCTTGAGGATCGAGGAGACGATCGTGGAGCGGTCGACCGCGTGGGCGATGGCCTTGCGCACGTGGATGTCGTCGAAGGGCTCGACGTTCTGGTCGAAGGTGAGGCCCACGTAGGAGCGATCCGACTCGGTCAGGACGCTCACGCCGTTAATCCCCTCAAACTGCGACACCTGGTCGATGGGCAGCTGGGTGGCGATGTCGATCGTTCCGTTCTTTTGCGCGAGGAAGCGCGCGTTCTCGTCAGAGAAGAAGTCGAACTCGATGGTCTGAGCGGGCGTGTCCCCGCCCCACCAGGTGCCGCTCTTTTCGAAGACGGCCTTGGAGTCGGGCTGGAAGGACACGGCCTTGTAGGGGCCTGTTCCCATGATGAGGTCGGCCGAGGAGCCGTAGGAGGCAGCCGCCTCGTAGAAGGACTTTTCGGTGATCCACAGTCCGCCGTTCGCGGTGACCGTCCACCCGAAGTTGACGGCGGGTGCGGGCAGCGTGATCGTGATCTGGTTGTCGCCGCTTTGCTCGGCCTGGACGCCCGCGGGCCAGTAGACCGCGGAGGACGGGGACTTGTCGGGGTCCTTGGCGATGTCGATGGAGAAGAGGACGTCGTCGATGGTGACGGGGTTCCCGTCCTGGAAGAGGGCATCGGGGCGGATGTCGAAAACCCAGGTCTGGGCGTCGTCGGTGTGATAGGCGGACGCAATCGCGGGGATCAGCTGACCGTCCTTGTCCACGGCGAGGAGGCCTTCGGAGACGACCTGCGCGACGTAGTAGTTGATGATGCCGGTTTCGTGGGCGGTGTCCAGCGTGGACAGGGAGCCGGGCAGGCCCACTGCGATGGTCCCCTCGCGGGAGGCCGACTGGGCCGCGCCGCCGCCGGATGGAGCACAGGCCGCGAGGGTCGCACACATCATGGCAGCGACGGAGGCGAGGGTGGCTGCTGTTCGTGGGATGCGTGCGATGTGCATCGGTGTCTCCTTGTGATAGGTGTTGGCGGTAGTGCCGACATCTACGGTATGCACAGGAGAAACGGCGGGAGAAGGATCCTCGTCAGGCGGTCATTTGTAACACCGGTTGATTATGTGTCACACATCTGTCAGGTACGAGGTCACGACCTCGTGGAGGACCTCGGCAGTCGCGCGCACGTCCGCCAGTGCGATGTGTTCGTCGTGCGCGTGGAGCTGTGAGTAGACCTGCCCCAGGCTCGCTCCGCTGTCCACGGCCCCGAATCCGTACCCGATGCCCCCACGCCTGCGGGCCACGCGCAGGTCGGATCCGCCGGGGAAGAGGACGGGGACGACGCTCACCCCCGGGTAGCGCTGTGTCAGCGCCGCTTCGATCGCTCGGTACAGGTCGGTATCGATTGACGAGGCTGTGGCGGCCTCGCACAGGAGGCGCTCGATGGTCACGTGCTCGGCGAGGTCGCCGAGGGCCGCCACAATGGCGGCATCCACGTCATCGTCGTCGACGCCGGGCAACGTGCGGATATCCAGCTCAAGGGTGGCGTGGGAGGGCATGACATTGATGGGCCCGCCCGAGTGGGCGACCGTCTGGGCGACGGTCACGTGGGAGATCGCGTGGGCGAACGCCGCCAGGTCCTCGAACTCGGAGTAGTCGCCCTCGTAGGTGCCGTGAATCAGGCTCGTTTCGGTCGTTTCATCGAACTCGAAGGCGCGCACGAAGCCCGCCCAAACCTCGTCCGTGGCGGTGGGCCAGCGGGCGGCGGAGAGCGCCGCGCTCACCTGGGCGAGTCGCTCGACGGCGCTCGTGCGGCCCAGCGGAACCGAGCCGTGGCCGGCGTCGCCCCGGATGTGCAGGCGGCGCTGG
>ERZ773246.976-NODE-976-length-11142-cov-4.49454_pt1 | contig 11142 bp, 9 predicted proteins | sample MGYA00580519_ERZ773246 | MGnify/ENA primary metagenome ERZ773246 (study PRJEB29015, sample SAMEA2738153) | human oral metagenome | biome: human oral; feature: human-associated habitat; material: saliva | place: China | collected 2246 ...
GTGAATAAAACAAAGTGTGTAGTGGTTTCACTGCTCGCCTTAACTATGGTTGTGTCGGCATTTATAACATCTGTGCCGTCATATGCAACTAGCTCTGATCAGAAGAAGAAGGAAGCGGCAGCTGCAGGAGCAAAGTCTGCGGAGTTTAGCGCTAAAGTTGGTGAAGCGACTAAGAAGGTTGAAGAGCTAGAAGCTAATATCAATAATGCACAAGCGGAGATCAATGCGACACAGGCAAAGCTCGAGGCAAAGAAGGCTGCTGTAAGCAAGCAGACTGAAGCTCTAAATTCAAGGCTTAGGGCTATGTACAAGACGGGTACAGCAGGCTTTATCAATGTAATCTTGAGTTCAGGCAATGTTAGCGAACTGATAACAAACGTTAGTATGGTGCAGAGAGTGCTCTCTAGTGACAAGAAGCTTCTCAGCACACTACAGAAGGACTATAAAGAAATCGAGTCTCTTCAGGATCAGCAGATTAAACAGGAAAAGATTCTGGAGAAGAATAAAAAGGAAGTCGAAGCAACTCGTGAGAAGTACAAGGGGCTTGCGGATGAATATTCTAAACAGCAGGATCAGCTAAATGCTGAGGGCGATAAGCTAGCAGCAGAGGCAGCAGCAGCTCAGGCAGCAGCAGAGGAAAAGCTTAGAAGACAGCAGGCTGCACAGGCTCAGAGCCAGTCTTCTTCGAGTAGCTCGAGTAGCTCGAGCAGTTCAAGTAGCTCAAGCTCAAGTTCGAGCAGCTCAAGTAGCTCAAGCTCAAGCCGTCCAAGTGCACCAACTACTTCAAGCGGATATCAGTGGCCAGTAAGCGGTGGAACTATAACTTCTCCTTTCGGATGGAGAGTTCATCCAATATTCAAGACAAAGAAGTATCACGATGGTGTAGATGTATCAGGTCTCCCAAAGGGTACACCTATCAGAGCTATCGCTAACGGTTACGTTACCAAGGCATCATACTATGGTGGTTACGGTAACTGCGTTATGATTTCAATCGGAAACGGATACACCGCCCTATACGGACATATGAGTGGATTTGCGGTTTCTAATGGTCAGTATGTAACTAAAGGGCAAGTTGTTGGATATATTGGAAGTACGGGTTGGTCAACAGGTCCGCATCTTCATTTCAGTTTAATCAAGAACGGTACGTATATTAACCCAATGAGTTTATTCTAATTATATGAATATAGATATTTTTAAAAGCACTCCAGTGCTGAATGAATTATTAAGAAAAAGAGGGATAGAGGGAGATGCGGAGCTCGAAGAGTTCCTTTCTCCAAGTCCTAAGCTTGCATATGATCCATTCCTGCTAGCAAACATGCATGCGGGAGTGGATTTGTTGTTAGATGCCATATACAGTGGATCGAAAATAGTTATATATGGTGATTATGACTGTGATGGCGTAACCTCGACAGCTCTTCTGATGAAGGTGATCGGCTCTCTCACAGACAATGTGACTTACTATATACCTTCCAGACTTGATGAGGGCTATGGACTTAATAAGTCAGCTATAGACCAGATATACCAGGATGAAGGCGAGGTTATCGTCACGGTTGACTGTGGGTCTGTGTCAGCCGAAGAGGTCGCATATGCAAATAGCCTTGGTATAGAGACTATTGTTACTGATCACCATACTATAAAAGATGTGATGGCGCCTGGAATCGTCATTAATCCCAAGGCGCCAGAAGATACTTATCCCTTTAAGGGTCTTGCAGGGGTAGGGGTCGCATATAAACTTGCATTAGCACTTAGTCGCAACTGTGAGATTCCTCGTAGTTTAATAACTGAAGTACTCGAACTCGTTGCGGTTGGAACTATCGGAGATGTAATGCCGTTAGTGGATGAGAACCGCTCGCTTGTAAAGTATGGCCTCAGACTCATGAGACTTGGATTTAAGAACAAGGGACTAAGAAGGCTCGCAGAGCTATCAGGTGTAGATTACAACAATATTACTTCTACGAACGTTGCTTTTTCGTTAGTTCCTAGGATTAATGCTGCTGGAAGACTCGGTGATGCCTCGCTTGGAGTTAGAGCATTGCTATCCGATGACGATGATGAAGTAGAGCGTCTATGCACAAAGCTTATGGAGACAAATACGAAGCGACGTGAGCTACAGCAGGAAGCTTTTGAAAACTGCATAAGTCTTGCGGATGATGAACTCGAAAAGGGTGATTTCATAATGATTGAGGCCGACCATGCTCACGAGGGGATCCTGGGAATTGTAGCTGGAAATCTCAAAGAGCGCTACAATAGACCAGTTGTTATTGTGTCACCAAACGATGGGCTCCTCAAAGGGACTGGCAGATCTATCGAGGGAATAGACTTGTATTCTCTGCTGAATCGCCATTCAGAGTATTTTGTGAAGTTCGGTGGTCATAAGGCTGCTTGCGGATTCACGATGGAGACTGAGAATCTTGAAAAGCTTAGGGCTTCGTTAAACGAAGATATGGCCGGACTGCTTGCGGATAATGAAAAGTTATTTGACAGGGCGATAGAGGCGGACATGGATATAATAGTTCCGGATACAAGCATAGAGCTTGCGCGAGCGCTGGAGCTTTTTGCCCCGTTTGGAGCTGGAAATCCAGAGCCAGTGTTCAGATTAGAGAGGGCACAGGTAGTGGATTGGAAATTTCTATCGGATAATAAACATGCGAGATTTTCTGTGATGCAGCACGGAAGTGCGATTCAGTGCATTATGTTCAACAAGGCTATGGACGTGTATAGCCGAGTTACTAGCAATAAACCTCTGACAGTGTACGGAGTGATGGACATAAATAGGTGGAAGGACAGAGAGAATGTTCAAATCAGAGTCCTCGATATTGAAGAGGCATAGAACATTATTAATTGCATTTGCCGCAGGCTTTGGAACTGCGGTGATTTGTGCTGTGATTTTCATGCATATTTTGCTTGGAGGGAGACTGATATCTCAGTACAAGCTCGACCAATATGAGGCCTTAGATGATGAGTTCGGCAAGTACTATGACATTCAGAAAATAATCGATAACAAGGCATACTACAAGCAAGACACTGACGAAGTCGATAAAGCTGTAGCTCTTGGTATGCTAAAGACACTGGATGATAAATACGCCGAATATATGACGGAGAAAGAGTACGAGGCATTTGAACGCAGGTATTTAACATCGTATTCTGGAGTCGGAGTAGCTCTTAAGCTTGATGAAAATGATAAAATCGTGGTTAATAGGGTCCTATCTGGAAGCGATGCAGAACAATCAGGGATTCTAGCGGGGGACGAACTCCTTAAAATCAATGGCAAGAATGTAAAGAGTCTGAACGATGCAGCCGAGCTAATGGAAGGCGGCGGAGACAACGATGTCGAATTTACTATCTCGCGAGGGGGAGTCGTTAAGAAGTACAAGCTCACTCGTTCTAAAGTTGAAGATGATGGCGTAACTTATGAGGTGAAGGATTCATCAAAACACATAGGATATATACGCATCAGTACATTTAGAAAGGGAACTTCAAAATCATTCAAAAACGCTATAGAGATGCTTAAAACCGAGGATTGCAATAAGATCATCGTTGATATACGCGGCAATACCGGAGGGGTAGTCGAAGAAGCATTTGGTTCAGCAGACGAGGTTCTTAAAAAAGCGAAGCTTGGCAAGATAGTTTCCAAGAAAAAGACCAGGAAATACACTTCAGATGACAGTTCGGCTGATGTAAAGCTTGTAGTCCTTGTAGATCAGGATACAGCAAGTGCGGCGGAGATATTTGCGGCTGCACTAAAAGCAAACGATGTGAAAATAATCGGAACTAAGACGTACGGAAAAGGTGTAATCCAGACGATTTTTAAGCTTAAGGGTGGATCTGTGGTGAAACTGACGACTGCAGAGTATATCGATCCAAATGGCAAAAGGATAAATGAAAAAGGCGTAACGCCTAATGTGGAAGCAAAGTCTGGAGATGTAGCAATCAAGGAAGCGATGAAGCTGCTTGAGAGCAAGTAGGGGGCTCACAATGTATTTATTCTATACAAATGAATACAAGAGGAATTCTGCGCATAGTAGAGAGCTACTTGCAAGGAGCATTAGAAAGCTTATCGAGAGTGATAGTAGCATAGATATTGCCCCTGAATTAGCTGCACTTACAGATGGAGAGCTCCTAGGTTATATATCGGATAATATCGAGTTCAACAAAAATGGAAAGCCTCATATCGCTGGGATTCCAGATTATTCGATCTCTCATAGCGAGAATACTTGGGCAATCATTTTTTCAGATGCACCATGTGGCCTCGATATACAGTATAATAAAAAAGCGAAGCTCGAGAAGATTGCTGTAAAGTTATATCAGGAAGATGAGCAGGAGAGTGCAAATAGACTAGGGATAGATGAGTTCTTCCGCATATGGTCAAGGAGAGAGGCACTTATCAAAGCTGCCGGAAGCTCTGTCTTCTACGATGCTCCTAGCACAATGGGGGAAAGCGCTATATATGAAGGCGCTATGTGGCGCATCTATGATGTATCGCTAGGCGCTGAGATAAGTAGTGCTGATAATGCGGGAGCTACATCTAGCGATGGATCATGCAGGAGAGAGAGACGGCTTTACGCAGCAGTAGCGGTAAGAGATGATTCTGCATTTGGAGAAACTAATAATCTGCAGGTATCTACGCTTGATTAATAAACATGGGTAATATTAGCGCCTAAGGTGCACGGCAGCAAGTATACTTACGCAAAATATATTACCGATAGGAGTATATGAGGATATGAGCAAGAAACGCGGCATCGGTGACGAGGCTATGAGATACCTATCGCACCGCATGAGGACTGAGCAGGAGATGCGTCAGCACCTCAAGGAGAAGGAATATGAGGACTCCGAGATAGAGGGCGCAATTGATGATCTTAAGGCTCACCACTACATAGATGATTATGAATACGCGCTTGCTTTCTACAGGAATTCCTTTGAGAAGCTTAGGGGCGGTATGAGAGCGAAGCGTGAACTTGAGCAGAAGGGTGTCGATGCTCTAACTGCAGAAAATGCTTTAGAAGATTATAAGTACGAAGCGGGTGTAAATGAGCTTGCAAATGCCAGGCGAATAGCGGTAGAGAGCATATACGGTTCCGAAGCGATGAGAGGGTACGAGAACTCGGTAGAAACCGTGCTACTGGATCCTTCATATAGCGAAGAGGCAGAATATCTGGATGAACGCAAGATAGCATCTATGGCTAGAAAGCTAGAGAACAGAGGATATACCAGCGGTGTTATCTATAAGATAATCTCCGAGATGCGTAGCTGGAAGGTCAAAGCATAAAGGTAAAGCAATAAATATATGAATACTATTATGATATTGTTATTAATTATGTGTCTAGGGTCGATGCTCATGAGCATCCTCGTTCTGATGCGCACGAAAGGCAATGAGGAGCGAATGGATACGTATTTTAAGGCGTACGGCGATGCTATTGCCAAGAGTCAGATGACGATGTCCGAGCATCAGGATTTGAGGCTCAAAGAGCTAAATGACAGCATGGCGAGGCTTCGTGCTGAGAATAACACGCAAATCGAGAATATACGCCATACGGTCGATGAGAAACTGCAGACGACTTTGGATACAAGGCTCACAAAGTCATTTGGATTAGTGAACGAGAGACTAGAGCAAGTGTACCGGGGACTCGGTGAGATGCAGTCAGTTGCACAGGGAGTTGGTGATCTCAGAAAGATACTGTCTAATGTAAAGACTCGCGGTATACTCGGTGAAGTGCAGCTTGGGTCTATTCTCGAGCAGATGCTTCCGCCTGGTCACTACGTTAAGAATGCGAGGCTTAAGGAGAACAGCAGGGAGAATGTCGAGTTTGCGATTAGACTTCCTGGAACGGACGATCACGATGTGTTCCTCCCTATCGATGCGAAGTTCCCTGGAGATGCTTATAACGCACTGCTTGAAGCGTATGATCTAGGTGAGAAAGAGGCGATTAGCGAGGCGAAGAAGAAGCTCGTTAATAGAATCGAGAGTGAAGCCAAAGACATCAACTCGAAGTATATCAATCCACCGATTACGACGGATTTTGCAATACTATTCCTTCCGTTCGAAGGACTGTATTCTGAAGCGATTAATGCTGGACTCATCGAACCACTGCAGAGGAAGTACAAGGTAACCATTGCCGGACCGACCACGATGGCAGCGCTTCTTAATAGTTTACAGATGGGCTTCAACACTTTAGCGATAGAGAAGAAGAGCAGTGAAGTGTGGGAGCTACTGCACGCTGTACAGAAGGAATTTGAGAGATTTGAGGTGGTTCTAGCCAAGTCACAAGGGCACTTAAAGCAAGCTAGTGATGATATCGATGAGCTGGCAGGCGTACGCATGCGCCAGATGAAGAGAGCGCTGCAGAGAGTAAATAATATTGAAGGCGAAGAGGAATAAGTATGAAAATATACGCCATTGCGGATCTTCATCTTTCCTTTGATGAGAGAATAGATAAGCCGATGGACGTCTTTGGACCTGGCTGGGGAGACCATGCAGAGCGAGTTAAAGCTGCTTGGACCGAGCTGGTTACAGACGATGATATTGTAATAATTGCAGGAGATATATCGTGGGGCCTGAAGCTAGACGAGGCTATGGCTGACCTAGACTGGATTCATGAGCTGCCTGGTCAGAAGGTGCTGCTGCGCGGAAACCATGACCTCTGGTGGTGCAGAATCCAGCACCTCAGGACACTCTACGACGATATGCATTTTCTGCAAAATGATTGTTACTATGTAGAGGCATTAGACCTTGCGATTTGTGGCTCACGCGGCTGGCCGACACCTGACGCTACTACGTATACAGAGCATGATGAAAAGATGTATTTGCGTGAGCAAGGCAGACTTAGAAATAGCCTTGTAGAGGCGAAGAAAAAGGGCGCATCGAGAATTATCATGGCGATGCACTATCCGCCGGCTAAGGTGGAAGAGACGGAATTTACCAGAATTATGCAGGAATACGGTGTTACGCAGTGTGTCTACGGACATCTTCACGGCATGGTCGCGTGGACCAATGGTATCAAGGGCGAGCATGGTGGTATAGACTATAAACTCGTTTCACTAGACTACCTCGGTGCGAGACCAAAGCTAATTTATGATAGTGAACAGGAAATGTAACGATAAATTAAAAAAGAGGGCATTTATAAGTGAAATATGCATTTACCATTAATCCGATTGCTGGAAATGGCAAGAAGGCAGACAAGCTGTGCAAAGACATAAGTGCAGCGGCGCTAGATTCGGAATTCGACATTGAGCTACATTATACGACTGGACCAGGTTCTGCGACGCACATCGCAGATAAGGTAGCGACCGCAGCAGAGCGTGATGGTGAGGAAGTCAGAATCTATGCATGCGGTGGAGATGGTACTGTAAATGAAGTTGCAAATGGTGTATACGGCCATGCAAATGCAGCACTCGGAGTTATTCCAATCGGTAGTGGAAATGACCTTATCCGTAACTTCGGGGGCCCTAAAGCCACGGATTATAAAGATCTCATGTCCCAGCTTTTGGGTGAGGAAGAAGTAATTGATGTTATGTCGTACTCATACAAGAGAGATGGAAAGAGCTATAACAGAATCGGACTCAATGCGTTCAATATCGGATTTGATGGGAACGTTGCGATATTGGCGACTTATTTTAATAAAAAGACATTTATAGGCGGATCGTTATCATACGGGATTTCGATTTTACTGAACCTCATCGAGAAGTCGGGACAGAATCTACAGGTTACTATAGATGGAGAGCAGCTATTTAAGGGGCCGCTAATGATGTGCACTATTGGAAACGGTAGATTTTGCGGTGGTGGAATCGAGAGTAGCCCGAAAGCGAAGCTAGATGATGGACTTCTAGATCTGCTGGTCGTGCATAGGATTCCAAGGCGTACTGTGCTGAAGGTTCTACCTAAATTCTCAAAAGGAAAGCTTAATGAGATAAAGGGAATAGAGAAGATTACTGAGTTTAAGCAGGGAAGAAAGATTGATATCATCCCTAGAAGTGGACACATGAAGTTTGTCGTAGATGGCGAGATAGCGGAGACTGACGAGCTTAAGATAGAGGTTAAGGATAGGGCTATGCGGGTGCTAGTGCCGTATCTTCAGGTTTAGCTGAAGGTCTAAGGAGCTGATTGAGCGCATCGCTTCGATGCACATCAGTAAAGAAAAATCTTGATTGGAGATTAGAGATGAAAGCTTGGGATAATCTCAGGAAGAGTTTTAAAATAGCGATATTGACGGTGCTGTGCATAACTATGGTCTTCAGCACCGGTTTATTATGTATATTTTCATATGGTGCTAGCGATAAAAGCTCATCTAAATCTTCGCAGCAAACGGAATCAGCTAAGAAGTCAAACGAAGCAAAGAAGGTGCATGAACCTGAGATAAATGCAAAGAGTGCGGTTTTATACAGCGAGAATACGAATACTGTGGTGTTCTCGAAGAATAAGGATGAGCGCGTAGCTCCATTTAGCACTACGAAGCTTATGACAGCGCTGCTAGTCGTTAAGCACATCAAAAATCTTGATCAGAAAGTTACGATATCGAAGGAGGCCGCTGCTCTCGGTGGTTCTTCAATGGAGCTAAAAGAGGGTGAAGTTGTAACGGTTAGGCAGCTTCTGTATGGACTGATGATACTATCGGGGAATGATGCCGCGTATAGTCTTGCAGAAGTGGTGTCGAATGGTAATGTCGATGAATTCGTTAAGATGATGAATGACGAAGCAAAGGCTTTAGGCTGTAAGGATACTAATTTTGTAAATCCAAATGGGATGAAGGAAGAAAATCATTATACTACAGCTAGCGATTATATGAAGATCGCTAGAGCGGCACTTCAAAATAAGCAGGTATATAGGTTTGCAAGCACCAAGAAATACGAGATGGGAGCGACAAACCTAAGCGAAGCGCGCGTCATGAAATCCCATACCGACCTGATCAACACCAGGAACTCGGGTGTAGTTGCGGGCAAAACTGGTTTCTGGAACGGTGAAGCCTCGATTGTGCTTGCTTATGATAAGAAAGATCTGAAGATGCTACTCGTGATGTTCGGTGATGATAAGGAAAATCGTCCGAAGGATGCAAAAGCGATTTTTGAATATGCATACAAATATCTAAAGGTAAATAAGCCTGTCGCAAAAGGCAAGAAGGTCACAAAGGTTCTAGTTCGCGGTGGCAAGAACACCATAGTCGATGCTTATGCAAGTGAGACGGCTTACGCGTATACCGAGAAGGGTAATCGTGCAAAGGTAACTATAAAAATAAAGCGCGACTGGTCCGTCAAGGCTCCGCTAAGGAAGGGAGATCAGGTGGCGGTTGCAAAGGTGTATGTCGATGGTAAGTATGTGTCTGACGCACCGCTCGTAGTGAAGCAGAATGTGAGTAAGGGCTGGATTACATCCGAAGCATATATATCTAATCTAGGTGCTATGGTATTAGGACCAACTCTAGTTGTTCTAATCGTGATTGCTTGCCTAGTTAAAAGGTGCAGAAAGAAAGCTGCAGTACCAATTGGGAAGCATGATAAGGGCAGGGATAAGTAGCTAAGCGCATCGTTACGTTGCTTGCGACTACTTGCGTGCACCATAAGCCTATGCTATAATGACCTTCGCGGTATCCTGCAGAAGCTTCCGCCCCCGTCTTGGGCTTAGTTTTGGTTGAGTCTTTTGACCCTTATTGGTCGTTAGTCTCCAGGATATCATTTGTGGAGAGGTACCCAAGAGGCTGAAGGGACTGGCTTCGAATACCAGCAGGCGGGTAACTCCCGTGCGGGGGTTCAAATCCCTCCCTCTCCGCCAGTAGAACCTAGCAATTTCAACGGTTGCAAGGTTCTTTTTATTTGCTCCGTGACTATTTCGTGACTTTTTTCAAATTTTCTACCATATTATCAAAATTATTTGCAACCGCCTTACCAATATCACTCTCGTCCTTAAACAGGTGAGTATATATGTTAAGAGTGGTTGATTTATTGGAGTGACCCATTAATCTCGATAGAGTGACTAAATCAGTGCCCTCACTAGCAACGATAGACGCATATGTGTGCCTAAGTTGATGATACGTAATGTGATCAATACCTATGCGACTTACATACCTACGGAGTCGCTCGTTAACAGCTTGCGGTCTTAATGGCGAGCCGTCCTCTGCCTTGATGAGGTACTTGCTGTCATTCCACGCAGAGCCTAATCGTTTCTTTTCTGTCTCGTGGAACTCTCCTAAATCAGCTATATCATTCTGAACGAATTCGGGAATAGCACAATATCGTTTGCCTGAAGCGGCTTTTGGCTCTTTTCTAAAGTCCGTACCATTTTTCGACCTATAACGCGCCTTATCTATAAGTACTCTATCTCCTGTAGGCTTGTCCTCAATTGCGAGCACCTCGCCGCGTCGTAGAGAGCAGAATAGAGCTAGTTCGAACAGCACTTTGCTGTCTATCGGTAATGTATCTAGATTATGTATAAAGATAGCCAGTTCGGACGGAGAGAGTATGCGAGTAGACTTACGGGTGTTAGTTGGAAGTATAACGTCATGGCATGGGTTAGTCGGTAGAATTTCCCACGCAACAGCAATAGAACAGCACCGAGATAGCACAGAATAAGTCGACCTAATTGTCTTGGCCGAGTAATTCGCCTTGGCCAGTTTATCAATCCACTTCTGTATACATCTAGGTGATAGGTCTCTCGCATCTATATCATCCATAGTGGCGAAAATCCGCCCTCTACAGGTGTTGTAACCATCAACGGTATTAGGTGACTTATTCTTTATTACGGTCTCCCACACAGCCGAAATAAGCCCATACACAGTGTAGTCGCTAGAGCCTTTAGTGAGCACCTCTTGCTCCCATATCTGCGCCATTTTGACAGCATCCTTCTTCTTGGCCGTAGTAAATGTCTTGGTGTACCTTTTCCTTTTGCCATTAATCGTTTGGGAGAGAGTCGCCCTATATTTATTTGTTCCGACTTTTACGATATACATACTAAAACCTCTTAAATGTCGATTATTTCCCAATTTTCTGCAAATTTTGCACAAAAAGCGCCCTAATAACAACTATTTTCACATCTTAGTTGTAATATATGGGCGCTACTGATATACTTCTAATTGATATTGTGTTGTGTTACTGGACTATATACCAGTAGCTCCGAACCGTTCCTATTTCAGTAGGGGCGGTTTTTTTATTTAACCT
>ERZ773246.982-NODE-982-length-11075-cov-5.98158_pt1 | contig 11075 bp, 12 predicted proteins | sample MGYA00580519_ERZ773246 | MGnify/ENA primary metagenome ERZ773246 (study PRJEB29015, sample SAMEA2738153) | human oral metagenome | biome: human oral; feature: human-associated habitat; material: saliva | place: China | collected 2246 ...
GCCGAGTGCGCATGGAAGGAAAGGACTACGTCATGGCAGACGGTGATGTCGTGGAATTTAGGTTTAATGTCTAATCGAATGCGTGAGCGCTGAAACAGATCCTTCAAAGATGGTCATTCGGAATGATGGAGATCCGAGTCTAATTTCTTTCTCACTACTGGGGTGACATTCGAGTCTTACTAAAAGTAAGTGAACATGTAGGCTGCAAGGTTGAGGGAGAGAGTGAATCGAATTTAGGAAACGATGAAAACTGGATGTCAGCACAAATGTATTTTTTGGCCGAAATGTGCCGATATACTTGAGTCCAACTAATGGGTGGCAAGTAGGTGGAAATGAAAGGCTAGAACTATTTGCAATATATTTTCCGACATGCCGCCGATTAGTGGGGACCGAATGCAATGTGTTGGCTGACGACATGTCAACGCGTGAGAAAGGATCTCGTGAACACACCTATTAAAATAGCAAAGAATACGGAAAGAGTATATGTGAGGCTGATCCGAAGAGGTAAGTTTGATTCGGGAGGATCGAAGACGGGAGCCACTAGAATGTCGTGATGCACTGGTTTGGGCAAGGAAAGTCAATACCAGTATTCAAAGCCAGAAGTAAGTTACGAACTGCCTCGTAGCACGAAAAGCTCGCTGCTGGCAAGATTGTGGATCCAGGGGTGGGGGGTGAGTCCACACCAAATTTCCGGGCGCCATTCTTGTTGTCGGGTAGAAGAATTCTTATTTCATAATCGCGTTAAATATTAAATCTCTAACGCGATCCAATCTGTTATGAGTTAAAGTAGATCGACTCAACTTCGGACAAGCACCCAGAGGGGATAGACAGATGACAATATTTAAAATGCGCGTATCTCGTACCCAATGGGCTGTCGGACATGGTTTCTTCCACAGTGGTTTAATAGAATCTGGAGGTAAGCCTGTAACATATGTATATGACTGTGGAGCGACGCTAGCGAACTCAAATAATCTAGACAGAGAGATTGATGAGTTTATTTGTCAGTTGCGTTCATGTTGGAAAAACTGCCGTTGCCCACTATGCTATCCTCTGCGCTATCCTCAGTGGTATCGTCAGAGGTATAACTGGCGGTGTAGTCGGCGTTACAGCAGCCTCGTTGATATAATGTACATTTCTCACTTTGATTACGATCACGTTAGTGGAATTCCGAAGCTAGCGGGGAAAGTCCAAATTGATCGGTTTGTAATTCCATTAGTTCCTGTGTCTTGTCGACTTTTCTGTCTCGCTAGCTCGTTATTTCCCTCTGTCTATCACCCAGGAACTAGCAGTTCGCGTAGTAACGACGTAAGTGTGGAGGATTTCGATGAGTGGTACTGGGACTTTATCGCCGACCCAGTGGCGGCGTTGCGAGAAATAACTAACAACTCCGCTGAGATTCAACAGATCGATCCTATGACTGAAGAGAGAATACCTTATCCAGACGAGGTAGGGGAGGATGTTTTTTTAACCAATTTCGATATTAGGAACTGGATGAACGCCTCCGACCTGAATATATCAAGACCTTTTACGCATCGAAATGTGTGGAACATTGTGGACCCTTCAGGAACTCCGGTTTGGGAATTTAAAACTCATGTTTTGAAAGATGCGCAAAAGCAGTGCTCAGCATTTTTTCAAGAACTGAAGAGATTAACTCCGATTGTTAAACATGAGAGAGATCTCGAAAATGTCAGTATCGTGAAAAAGCTTGTGTTGAACTATACCTCCAAACTCAAGGAAGCCTATAACAATATTGTTAAAAATATTGGATCATCTCATACACTCAATATAACGTCGCTCATGCTCTATTCCGGCACTGTTCTGGATCAAAAAATTCGCTGTTTTCGTTCGAAGGCGACATTTTATGATAGGCCGGAAATTGGGGCGTGGCCAACTGTAGCGGGGTGGATTGGTTACGGTGATGCGTCCCTAGGTGCAAAAAAGCGTCTCAATGATGCGATTAGTGCTTTTGAAGCATATAGGCTGCGGACCTATATCATGGCTCCTCCTCATCATGGATCGCCTCGCGAGTGGAGTCCGGATCTTCTTGAGGGGTATGGGCCATATGGAAACGATGCGCCTACTTGCGTGTTCGGTGCTGATGGTAGTTACGGCCATCCTGCGCAGAAAGTACTGCTTGACGTTAATGCTTCGGGGGGAGTGGCAATCATTGCAACATCAGATCCTCGGTCTCGTTGGACTGACTCTCTAACGGTCTACGTAGATGCGTGATCGGTGAAGTTTTTCATCGAGGTATAGTGAGGTTTTCTGGCTCCTCATGTTTGCGGGTGTCGTAAGTACGGCTAATTGATGGTTTGGGTGGGTGCGTCGTTGCTTGCGTAGGGGTGAGGTCCCCCGATGATGGGAGTTGCTACACACTCCATCAGAGAGACCTCGACGTGCCTGAGATTACCTTCATCGACCTTGATCTGGCGACCTTCATGGGTCTGAACACCCTGGGACTGACCGCGGTGGGGCAGCACCTCAGCGCAAGGAGGGTCATTGTGGAATGCCGCATGAGGATTGGGTTTGAGGATCCGTTCTGCAAGGCCAGTGGCGCCCAGGGGGTATCCCGTGAGATGGTGGCTCGGCGCCTGGCCCACGTGCCGGTGGGGTGGAGACCCACGCAGTTGGTGGCACGCCTGCGGCGCTTCGCCTGCACGCACTGCTGTCGAGTGTGGAGGCAGGACATGAGCGGCCTGGCTGAGCACAGGAACCGGCTGACCGCTCAGCAGTGGAGTGGGGGCTGTGTGCCCTTGCCCTGGAGTGCATGTCGGTTTCCCGGGTAACAGCCGCCCTGGTGATCTCCTGGCATATTGCCAACAATGCAATCCTGACCCGAGCCGAGCAGATCCTCAACGAGGCGCCCGACCGATTCAAGGGGGTGGAGGTCCTCAGCGTCGACGATTCCCCCGCGCGCTTCGCTCCCATGCGGGAGGTGTCCCCCTCTGTCTGGCGCCACACCAGGCAGGGTGACCGCTATGTCTCCGTCATCATCGACCTGACCCTCGTGTGCGACCGCAGCGGTCCGGCCCGGCCTCTGGGCGTGGTCTCGGGCCGATGTCAAGACCTGCTTTGGGGTGCGTGGTGTTTCTCGGACTGGGGGATTTTTATTCCCGTGAATCGATAGGATGGATGCCAGGCCAGCAGCGAGATACTCCGAGGAGTTCAAAGAGCAGGTCGTGTGAGAAGTCATCGAGAAGGAACGCACCATCTCCTCGGACACCTCGTCGTATGACCTTGTCCCACAGACGGTAGGTAACTGGGTCGCCAGGTACAGGAAAGAGCACGCCACCGACCAGGACTGCAAGAAGGCCTCCGAGTCAGCCGAGATAGCGAAACTGAGAGCGGAGGTCCGGGAACTGCGTCAGGAGAACGAGTTCTTGAAAAAATCAGCCGCCTTCTTCGCCAAGGAACGACCGTGACTGACCGCTACGAGCTGATCAACCGCGAAGAATGCTCCTACCCCATCTCCTCGATGTGCCGGTGGTCCAGGGTATCAAAATCAGGGTACTACTCCTGGCGCGACAGAGCCCGGTCACAGGCAGTCGTCCGGAGGGAGGAGCTGGCCATTATGATCAAAGACGTTTTTGAGCGCTCCGATGGCACCTACGGGTACCGACGGATTCAGGTAGTCCTGGAGCGGCGTGGTGTGCGGGCCGACGATTCCACGATCCGCGCCATCATGCGTGACCTGGGGCTGCAGGCCGCCGGGCCACGGGCAAAACTGCCCGCCCAGGGCCTGGACAAGCAGCCGGACCTGCTCCGGCGGGACTTCGCCGCTGACAAGCCCGGCAAGAAGCCGTGCGGGGATATCACCTATGTTAGGGCGTGGGCTGGATTCGTTTGTCTTGCGACCGTTCTGGACTGCTGCACCAAGAAGGTCGTGTGTTACGAAGTGGCTGACCACACGCGCACCTCCCTGGTGTGCCAGGCCATTGACATGGCGGTCAGGAGGTGACCGATTGACAGGGGCGTGACAGTCTTTCATTCAGACCAAGGTAGTCAGTACACGTCTCAGAGGTTCTTGGATCACCTCAAGGGTTATGGGATTCGTTCCTCGGTGGGACATGCAGGGGTTTGCATTGGGGCAATGCATGGGCGGAGTAATTCAATGCCGCGCTCAAGAATGAAAGAGTCCATCGAATGGTGTAGCCCACGAAGGATAAAGTGGCCAGTGATATTGCCTTATGGGTCGAGCTGAGATACAATATGTGTCCGCATTCAGTCAGCCCTGGGATGCCGCACCCCAAACGAGTCTGAATGCGAGCTCCTGAACTTAACGAAGGCAGCCTGAAACACAAACAAGCGCTGTCCGAAAACACCTAGCAATCCAGCCGTCTGCGGGGCGGCGAGGCTCGACCGCTGGTAGCAATTCAGAAGCGTCCACGGGCTGTCAGAGGGTGGGGTTGTTGTCTGGTTCGGTTGTGGATTCTGGCTGTTGAGTGTTGCGGTCGAGGGGAAGACTCTGGACCGAGTTTCATATACGATATTGCCATGGGCGAGCACCTTCTCCGCGGAGGTTGTGTGAGCGACGAGCAGATCCAGGCCTGGGCTGACGAAGCTGAGGCCGGCTACGACCTTCAGCAGCTTTCCCGTCCGATTCCTGGGCGGCCCCCAGTCGGGCGAGGGCCCGGCTCAGTTGTGACTGTCCGACTCGACGAGGAGCTTCTCGCCGCGTTGCTGAAGCGCGCCGCGGATGAGGGCATTACGAACCGGTCGGAGGCCGTGCGAGCTGCTGTCAAGCAATGGGCTCATGTCGCTGCCTGATATCCATTGGTCTGCCCGCAAGCACTATGTGAAGGAGCATCTTGGCGACGAGGATCTGCGGCACGCTTACGGACCCGTGCTGAACTCGCGCCGCTGGATGATTTGGACAGCCCGCTGGCGAGCAGCCCCGGCGTCTGGGGAGCGATCTTCAGTTGCCGGAGACGTTGCCCTCTCGAAGCTCGCTGAACCATACGACCAGCAGCATCGCCACAACTCTCAGTTTGGGCTACTATGGTCGTCATAGTGAACGGGGGAACATGTCAGGCTACAGGATCGACCGTCAGGTGACGGAGTTCGGAGAGCACGTGCGCGGATGGCGCATGGTGCTCGGCCTGACCGCGCAGCAGGTCTCCGAGCGAGCGGGCATCACCCGTGACACCCTGCGCAAGATCGAGTCGGGCAACCCCAACGTCAGCTTCAACAGCGTCACCCAGGTGCTGCGCGCCCTGGGCATCCTCGACCAGCTTGTCGACGCAGCTGATCCGCTGGCCAGCGACATCGGCCGCCTCCGCGCCGGCCGCCTCACCAGAAAGCGCGCCCGATGACCACTATCGAGGTCGTCTCCGATGCCCATGGCTCCCACCGCCTGGTCGGCCAAGCGCACGTCACCCGATCGCGCGGCCAGGTCTCCACCACCTTTCTCTACGACCCCACCTACCTCGCCGACGGTGGGATGAACATCGACCCAGCCCTGAGCCTGGTGCCCGGCGCTCAATATCAGTCTGGGCTCATTGGAGCCTTTGCTGACAGCGCGCCTGACCGCTGGGGCCGCAACCTCATCCGCAAGGCCGAACGATCGCGAGCCCGCGATGAGGGACGTGTTCCCCGTCAGCTGGACGACCTCGACTTCCTCCTAGGCGTCAGCGACGACACCCGACAGGGCGCCCTGCGCTTCCGGGCCCCCGGGAGCGATGAGTTCCTGGGAGAGCCCTCGCGCGTTCCTCGGCTCGTCGCTCTGCCTGAGCTTCTGCACGCCAGCGACGAGCTGGCCTCCGACGATGACCCCTCCGTCGCCGTCAAACGGCTTCTCGACACAGGCACGACGGGCCTCGGCGGTGCGCGCCCCAAGGCCTCGGTCCGGCTAGACGACGGTAGCCTCGCCATTGCGAAGTTCCCTCACTCCAGCGACGCCTGGGACGTCATGGCCTGGGAGGCCACTGCTCTCGACCTCCTCGAGACCGCGGGCGTTCGCACACCCGAGCATCAGCTCACCCAGGTGGGCAATCGAAGCATCCTGATCCTGCGGAGATTCGACAGAACCCGTGATGGCGGGCGTATCGGCTATATCAGTGCCATGACGGCCACTGGATCGTCCGACGGAGACCAGAAGGACTACGCCGACCTCGCCGAGGCGATTCGCGATCTCTCTCGCTCGCCCGTCCAAGACCTCCATGAGTTCTACGACCGAATCATCGCGAGCATCGCCCTCGGCAACACTGACGACCACCTGCGCAACCACGGGTTCCTCGCCGACCGCGGGCTCTGGAGACTCAGCCCCGTCTTCGACGTCAACCCGAACCCCGACCCCAGCCGGCCCCGAGCGACGTCGATCATGGGAGCAGACGTGATGCCCGAGGAGATCGACGGGCTCCTGGCTATTACAAACGACTACCGGCTCACTCAATCGGAGGCGCGGGAGCGAATCAGACGCATCACTGCGTCCCTGTCAGGATGGCGGGGCCAGGCGCGGGCGAACCGAGTCCCCGAGCGGGAGATCACCATGATGTCCGAGTCCATCGAGCCTCGCCTGGAAGCCCTCACCCGAGCCGCGCACGCCAAGGATTGAAGCGTCGGTCACGCAAGCGAATCGACTATCCCCAGGGGCACTGAAGGAAGCGTCTGTAGGCTGCGCGCGGCCTGGACCTGACACAGGCCTGGCCCTGAGCTCGGCTGACTGCACCCCTCTCCCGGGCCGCCCGCAGCCCGCCCGCCACACTCATCCCAGGAAGGGAACCCGGCAGCCTCATGACCATCGAGATGATCGTCGCCCTCATCGGCGCCTCTGTTGTCGCCTACGCGATCGCCAACAGATTCCGCCTCATCGCACCAGTACTTCTCATCGCCGCCGGCGTGGGAGTCGCGCTGCTTCCGGTGGGGGAGGAGATGTCCCTGCCCAGCACCGTGGTGCTCACGATCTTCCTGCCAATCCTCCTGTACTGGGAATCGCTGTCCGTCTCCCTCAACCGCATGCGGCGAAGCCTGCGTGGCATCATCCTCAGCGCCACGGTCCTTGTCGCCATCACGGCCGCCCTCATCACCCTCATCGGCGTCCTCACGGGACTGAGCGTGGGAGCCGCCCTCCTCATCGGAGCCTGCCTCGGCCCCACCGACGCCACCGCCGTCTCCAGCCTGGGACGAGGCATCAACCCCAACGGCCGCACCATCCTCCAAGCCGAGTCACTCCTCAACGACGGCACCGCCCTGGTCATCTTCGCCATCGCCCTCCAAGCCGCGCAAGACTCCTCCGGCGTCACCTTCGGCCTCGTCACACAACAGCTCCTCCTGTCCTTCGGGGGAGGAATCGGTGCAGGAGTCCTCGTCGGTGCGGCAGTCACGAAGATCGGCATCCGGGTCCGCACCATCACCGACGACCCCATGCTGGCGACGATCACCGCCCTGGCCACCCCGTTCCTCACCTTCTTCATCGCCGAGGAGATCGGCGGCTCAGGCGTGCTCGCCGTCGTCACCTGCGGCATCGTCATCTCCCGCTTCGCCGCCCCGCACATGTCCCTGGGCTCGCGAGTCCTCGGCATCCCCTTCTGGACGATCCTCACCCACATCCTCAACACCATCCTCTTCGTCATGGTGGGAGTGGCACTCCCCGGCATCGTCGCCGAGCTCCCCCGCGCCGACCTCGTGCGCGGCCTCATCCTCATCCCCATCATCTACATCGCCATGGTCGCGGGAAGATTCGCAGGCCAGCACCTCATCATCTACTCCATCCGCGCCCTCGACCGCCGCCCCGAACAGCGCCTGCGCCGCACCAACATCCGCGGCCGCATCGTCTCCACGGTCGCCGGCTTCCGCGGCGCGATCTCACTGGCGATGGCACTGTCCATCCCGGTCGCCTTCGACGGCGCCGCCTACGCCGAGCGCAACCTCATCATCCTCGTCGTCGCCGGCGCGACCCTCCTGTCCCTACTCATCCAGGGCCTCGCCCTGCCCTACGTGGTCCGCTGGGCCAACGCCAGGCCCTCGGCCGGCACACAGACCGCCGAGTCAGCCGAGTCGCAGGAGACCGAAGCCCTCGCCGACATCCTCGCCGACACCATCAGCCAGCTCGATGCCATCGCCGAACGCGCAGGCGTCGACGACGACGCAGCCATCGAGGCAGTACGCGCCGACTACACACGTCGTCACGACTCCGTGAGCAACGCCAACGCAGAGGAGGAGGCGAGCGTCTACGGTGACCAGGAGAGCGCCCTGCGGCTCGCCGTCATCGAGCACCTGCGCGAGCGCGTACACAGCCTGCGCTTCGCCGGCCGCATCGACGACTCCACCGCCTCGCGAGTCAACCGGCGCCTTGACGTCGAGACCCTCCACATCAACGGCCCCCTCGACGTCGAGTGAGCGGGCAAGGGTGAAGAACGACAAGGAGGGGGTGGGGTGCCGGCGCACCCCACCCCCTTCATTGACCGGCTAGTCCATGGAGCGGACCTGCAGGTAGTCGATGTCGAACTGCGCTTCCTTGAAGTTCCTGGTGTCCAGCTGCCCCCAGTAGTGGCTCCCCGTCTGCGTGATGAGAAGGAGGTGGTAGGGGGTGTTGGCGCCAAAGCAGCGATCGAAGGCCTGCTGGTCGCTGGACCGCAGTACCTCATGGAATCGCTGGTTGTCGAAGAAGAACGTGATGCGTTCCGGAGTCTTCTCCATCCGGTAGGTGTGCCAGGCGCTCAAGTTCGGCTTGTTGCTGATGCCCTTGCCGCTCTTGTTCTTCCCGGACTGGTCGAAGTGGACCGTTGACTCGGCGACTCCTTTGGCTCGGCCGCCCCCGTAGGTCTCGACGATGTCGATCTCTCCGCCATTCGCGGCCCCGTCCGGCCTCAGCCAGATTCCGGCCCACAGGCCGAGGTGGCTCTGAGGGAAGCGCGCCCGTACCTCGACGGAGCCATACACGAAGGAGAAGAGCCCTTCGGAGGTCAGCGATGCCTCGTTGACATGACGAACGGTTTTGCCCGTGTCGTGCTTGTTCTGCCAGCCGGTCTTGGGAGTTGAGCGCTTGCGCCAGAACAGGTGGCCCGCTCCACCACTCACGCTGTGGGTGTCATGCGTGATGACGCCCCAGTCGTAGTCCATGTAGGTGTCGCCCTTGGGTTCCTTCTCCCGCCACCGTGCGGCGTTGAAGTCTGTGCCTTCCGTGAACTGCTCATCGAAGACAAGGGTGCTGAAGGAACGCGATGGAGTGCTTGCGAACGCCGTGGTGGGTGCGAGGAGGCCTGCGGCTGTGGCTCCGGCGCCCAGTCCGAGGGTGGTGATCAGTGAACGTCGTGTCAAAGGGCTCATTGTTCTCCTTCTACAAGTTACACGAATGGTATTTCCGGCGAGTTTCTGGTTTATTCTCGGCGCCACCTCCTGTGTTGCCAGCGAGTATGTGCCGTGTGAGCGCTCGCCCGGCGTGGTCGTGTCATCGCGCAGAAGTTGACCTGTGATTGTTGTTATCCTACAAGGCGATTAATAGCCCGTCTCGTGAACGGGATATGGGTTGTGAGGAATCTGAGGACGGACTCTCGGCGTGAAGGCGCGCAGTGAGGGGTGGGACGCGCTGGCGCGTCCCACCCCTCCGTCAGTGCTCAGAGCCGAATGGCCGGCTCGTTGCGTGTTCAGTTCTTCGGGCGATGCCCGCAGTAGCAGGTACCCGCTCGCCGAGTATGAGCCTCGGTCACGTATGCCGTTTGCGGTGTCTGCGCCCCCGACTGCAGCGGCACGATGCTGTCCAGCTGCACGCGCAGGGCCCGGTGCTCAAGCCTGAGCTTGTAGTGGCTCTGCAGGTTCATCCAGAACTCGGCAGATGTGCCGAAGTACTTGGCCAGTCGTACAGCGGTGTCCGCGGTGATGCCGCGCTTGCCGTGCACGATCTCGTTGATGCGGCGCGGGGGCACGCCGATGGCCGTGGCGAGCTTGTTCTGGGTGAGCCCGACCCCCTCGATGAAGTCCTCCATAATGACCTCGCCCGGGTGAACCGGGTCGATCTGGTCGGTGTCGGTGGCAGTCGACGAGCTCGACATCATCCGCACCTCCTCAGTGATAGCTCCTCGCAGGAAGTGTCCCGGTGACTGCTCCTGAGGCCGTTGAGGTGCAGTAGGTGGCTGCTCGGACCGTGTGAGGGAGTAAGAGAGTCTACAGCGTATCGTCTCAGGTGGTACCGTATTCTGGTACGACTGAGGGAGGAGGTGCTCTGATGTCTATCAGTGCAAGCGAGGCGCGCAAGACGTTGTACCCGCTCATCGAGCGAGTCAACGCCGATCATGACGCCGTTGAGATTGTTTCACGTAAGGGCCGTGCTGTTCTTATGCCCGCCGACGAGTACGCTGCTTGGCAGGAGACCGCCTACCTGTTCCGATCACCTGAGAACGCACGACGCCTTCTTGATGCGTATGACCGGGCTCGTGCGGGCCAGACGGAGATGCATGACCTCGACCAGGAGGACTGATGCGTCTCGTATGGGACCCGTATGCTTGGGAGGACTATAGGCACTGGCAGAAGACGGACCGCCGGATCCTCAAACGGGTCAACACGCTCATCGATGCGGCCCTTCGCGATCCCTTCGGAGGTATCGGTAAACCTGGGCGGCTCAAGTACGGCGCCTCGGGTGCGTGGTCGCGAAGGATCACTGACGAGCATCGCCTCGTGTACCTCGTTGCTGGTGATGACCTGGTGATTCTCCAAGTTCGCTACCACTACTGATAGTGAAGGCGGTCGTGTCGTCTCGAGTAGCGGCCGAGCGGTCCTCGTGCCGGCGGACGAGTACGCGAGCAGGCAGGAGAGCGCCCACCTCTTCCGCTCGCCCAAGAACGTCCGGCGTCTGCTCGGCGCATACGAACAGGCTCTCACGGACTCTCACCCTCGAACCTGACTGCTTTGCAGGGGTGCTGGAAGGAGCCGGTGTCCAAATCGGATACAAAGGAGCCCCGATGTCGCCAGCCCGTGAAACAAAACGTTGGAATCATGCGGTTTCTTCGCGCCGGTTCCGTCCCGTTCTGGGCCTTTGTGTCCGTTTTGGACACCGCCTGGCGTTCTGCGCCTGAGGAAGGTCGGGCCGCGCTGCAGAGGCGGTCAGCGCCGCCGCCCAGGAGAGCACGGAGGGGTGGGAC
>ERZ773246.983-NODE-983-length-11065-cov-8.65422_pt1 | contig 11065 bp, 9 predicted proteins | sample MGYA00580519_ERZ773246 | MGnify/ENA primary metagenome ERZ773246 (study PRJEB29015, sample SAMEA2738153) | human oral metagenome | biome: human oral; feature: human-associated habitat; material: saliva | place: China | collected 2246 ...
TTAGAGCCACGTACGTAGTCCAAACTTATCTGCCACTCGTCCACAACTTTTATCCCTATGCGGAGCAACAACCTAATATAGGTCACTTCACAAAGCCATACAGGAATCAGTCCAAAGCTATACAGCTTTCTTCGCCATCCTATATAGCTCTAATATCCCTATTTACTATTGCTTGATACCACCGACCACTATGGGTACGTAGCGCCCCCCTCAAGTTTGTCGCTCCGCTTATCTCGCGTCCTCTCTAAGGGGCTCTCTTGTTCGATTGATTTAATTGCTACCTTTGCTCCGAAGGTTGTCTTCACTTGAGAGAGGGCACGCAATCGGCCTCTACTCTTATCGGTATCTCTGTGTGCCTATTCTCTCCATATGATACGAGCCTTCATCAGATCAGCGAATCAAATACATATAACCTACATAACTTAATGGAACTATGAACCGAAGAATACTCAGCTTCTGTGGGCTCCTATTGGGGCTACTCTTCCTCGCCAGCAGTTGTAAGAGTAAGAAGGACACGCCTCGACTCCAACTCTCATCAGTAGAGCTTAGGCAGACGGTCTGGTATGGGACTTTGGAATATAAGAACCCCAAGCGTGACAACTATTCTGTTTACCTGAACTTCCTCTCGGACTCAGAAGTGGAGGTTATTGCTGACGATTGGATAGATCCTACGGACTCCCAGGTTCGCTATTACTATACGATAACGGATGGCATCTTCACACTAAAGGCTCAGGTTAATCGTGAACTTCATCCCCAGATGGATCAAGACACATGGTATCTGATCCGAAAGGAGCCGTCTCTATTGGTCTTCCAAGCAAATGCAGGGAATCCAGATCGTGAAGCCACGCTGACCCTTCGTAAACAGCTTTAGGCCTTCCGATAACTACGTATTATAAACCAGCGCCCCCGCGTAGCGTGTGTCTATGGAACACACTACGTGGGGGCGCTCTCTTTTGCGTTCCTTCTATAGAGAGGTGAGAGGTGCAGGGAGATCGGATCGCACGCATAGAATCTGCGTCGATGGAAAGCTGTATCTTTGTATCAATTTTTGAACTACCTTGGGATGGGGTGTAGCCGCACTCGGCCCGTCGCTCCTCCCGACGACGATATAATATAGACGCTGTATGAGCCATAAGTTCCCTGAATACGATAACCTCCAGCTCTCGGGGGTCAATAAGAAGGTGCTGGATCAGTGGCAGGAGGAAGACCTCTTTGCCCGCACGCTTGCCCTGCGCGAAGGCGCGCCCTCGTTCGTCTTCTACGAAGGGCCTCCCTCGGCTAATGGGATGCCTGGTATTCACCACGTCATGGCACGCTCGATCAAAGATATCTTCTGCCGCTACAAGACGATGAAGGGATTCCGTGTCGACCGTAAGGCCGGCTGGGATACCCATGGTCTGCCCGTGGAGCTCGGGGTCGAGAAGGCCCTCGGTATCACGAAGGAAGATATCGGCAAGAAGATCAGCGTCGACGAATACAATGCTGCTTGTCGTCGTGAGGTGATGAAGTACACGCAGGAGTGGGAGCAGCTCACCCGCCTCATGGGCTATTGGGTGGACATGGATCACCCCTACATCACCTACGACAACCGCTATATCGAGACCCTCTGGTACCTCCTCAGCGAGATCTATAAGAAGGGCCTCCTCTATAAGGGCTACACGATCCAGCCTTATTCGCCTGCTGCAGGTACGGGGCTGAGTACGCACGAGCTGAATCAGCCCGGGTGCTATCGTGATGTGAAGGACACGACGTGCGTCGCACAGTTCCGCATCATCGATCCACGTGCCGAGCTGACGGGCCATGGTGAAGCCGTCTTCCTCGCTTGGACGACGACCCCCTGGACGCTGCCCTCGAATACGGCTCTCTGCGTCGGTCCTGAGATCGACTACGTAGCCGTCCGCTCCTTCAACCCCTATTCGGGTGCGCCTATCACGGCTGTGGTAGCTCGTGCGCTCCTGCACACGCTCTTCAGTAAGGAGCACGAAGGCGAAGAAGCCCTCGCAGCCTATCAGCCTGGTGACAAGAAGCTCCCCTACGTCATCGTCGGCGAGTGGAAGGGCAAGGACCTCGTAGGCATGCGCTATGAGCAGCTCCTCCCCTGGATGCGTCCCGATGGGGATGCCTTCCGCGTCATCGCTGGCGACTTCGTCACCACGAGCGATGGTACGGGGATCGTGCATATCGCACCTACCTTCGGTGCGGACGACAACAAGGTGGCTAAGGCCAGCGACATCGCAGGGCTGACCGTCCTCGATCGTGATGGCAATGTGCGCCCCATGGTCGATATGCAGGGCCGTCTCTTCCGTCTGGAGGATATGGATCCCGCCTTCGTCAAGGACTTTGTCAACGTAGATATATATAAGGAGTTCGCAGGGCGCTACGTCAAGAACGCCTACGACGACACGCTCACCGATCAGGATGAGACGCTGGATGTGACTATCGCACTGCTGCTGAAGGGCGAGGGTCGTGCCTTCAAGATCGAGAAGCACGTACACTCCTATCCCCACTGCTGGCGTACGGACAAGCCTGTGCTCTACTACCCGCTGGATAGCTGGTTCATCCGCACCACGGCTTGCCGCGAGGAGATGATGCGCCTCAATGATACCATCAACTGGAAGCCCGAGAGTACCGGTACGGGTCGCTTCGGTAAGTGGCTGGAGAACCTCCAGGACTGGAACCTCTCGCGTAGCCGCTACTGGGGTACGCCCCTGCCTATCTGGCGCACCGAGGATGGCCGTGAAGAGATCTGTATCTCATCCGTCGAAGAGCTCTACCACGCCATCGAGCGCTCGGTAGAAGCTGGCTTTATGACGGCTAACCCCTGGAAGGACTTCACCCCAGGGGTATATACGCAGGAGAACTACGATAAGATCGACCTGCACCGCCCCTATGTCGATGATATCATCTTAGTCTCGCCCTCGGGCAAGCCTATGCGCCGTGAGACGGACCTCATCGACGTGTGGTTTGACTCGGGTGCTATGCCCTTCGCACAGCTCCACTATCCCTTTGAGAATAAGGAACTGCTGGACAGCGGTCGCGCCTTCCCCGCGGACTTCATCGCCGAAGGGGTGGACCAGACGCGTGGGTGGTTCTTCACGCTCCACGCTATCGCTACGATGGTACGTGGTACGAATAGCTACAAGGCGGTCATCTCCAACGGGCTCGTGCTCGATAAGAATGGCAACAAGATGAGTAAGCGTCTGGGCAATGCTGTCGATCCCTTCGAGACGATCGAGAAGTATGGCTCTGACCCCCTGCGCTGGTATATGATCAGCAACTCGTCGCCTTGGGACAACCTGAAGTTCGACGTCGAGGGTATCGATGAGGTACGCCGCAAGTTCTTCGCGACGCTGTACAATACGTATCAGTTCTTCGCGCTGTATGCTAACCTCGATGGCTTCGATCCTACGGCTCGTGAGGAGCTCCCTTACGCTGAGCGCCCCGAGATCGACCGCTGGATCCTCTCTACTCTCAATAGCCTCATCCTCGAGGTCGATAGCGATCTGGAGGACTACGAGCCTACGCGTGCCGCTCGTGCTATCGGTGACTTCGTCTCTGAGCAGCTGAGCAACTGGTACGTGCGCCTCTCTCGCCGCCGCTTCTGGGCTGGTGAGATGACCGCGGACAAGCTCTCTGCCTATCAGACGCTCTACCGCTGTCTGGTCACCGTGGCTCGCCTCATGGCACCCATCGCACCCTTCTACGCTGATCAGCTCTACCGCGACCTCACCAGCAAGGGTACGAATGCTACCGAGCACTCAGTGCATCTGGCTGACTTCCCCACCGCCTGCCGTGAGGAGATCAACGAGAGCTTGGAGCGCAGCATGCACCTGGCGCAGAGCATCTGCTCGATGGTGCTGGCCCTGCGTCGTAAGGTCAATATCAAGGTGCGTCAGCCCCTGCAGCGTCTGATGATCCCCATCGTCAACGAGGCCGACCATCAGGCTATCCTGCCCGTCGTGCCCCTCATTCTCAGTGAGGTGAACCTCAAGGAGCTGCAGTTCGTCACCGACGGCGAAGGCGTGCTCGTCAAGCGTATCAAGCCCGACTTCAAGAAGCTTGGCCCACGCTACGGCAAGATCATGAAGGCTATCGCTGCTGTGGTGGCAGAGTTCACGCAGGACGAGATCGCTACGATCGAGCGCACGGGTCAGATCGACCTTACGGTCGAAGGGGCGCCTGTGACGATCCTCCGCGACGACGTCGACATCTATTCAGAGGATATCCCTGGCTGGCTCGTGGCCAACGAAGGCACGCTGACCATCGCTCTGGATATCACCGTGACCGATGAGCTGCGCCTCGAGGGTACGGCTCGTGAGCTGATCAACCGCATTCAGAACCTGCGTAAGCAGAGCGGCTTCGAGGTCAGTGACAAGGTACGCATCCTCCTGCCCGAGGACGAAGAGCTCCACCGTGTGCTCAGCGTCTACTCAGCTTATATCGCTAAGGAGGTGCAGGCAGTCTCCATCGAGGAGCAGACGGGCTTCACACCCACGCTGGAGCTTGATCTGGACGAACGTATGATCCCCATCTATATAGAGAAGGCAAACTAACACACGGGCAGGGCGGGTGTACTCTTCCGCCCTGCCTACAATTCAGATAGACTATACAATGAGTGACCAGAAGACTTCCTACACAGACGAGGAGCTCCAGGAGTTCCGTGAGCTTATCATGCAGAAGCTCGAGCAAGCTATCCGCGATTACGATCTCCTGCGTGAGAGTGCCGTCGACTATCAGAGTAATGACGTAGCCGACACACAGCCCACCTTCAAGGCAGTCCATGAGGGCGCTGCTTCCCTCTCCAAGGGTGAAGCAGGTCGCATGGCTGAGCGTCTGCTGAAGTTCATCCACAATCTCCAGGCAGCCCTGCGCCGCATCGAGAACAAGACCTACGGCATCTGCCGCCAGACCGGTAAGCTCATCCCCAAGGAGCGTCTGCGCGCTGTGCCCCATGCTACGCTCTCTATCGAGGCGAAGCTCCAAGAGAAGAAGTAAGCCCCCACGCGACTGATGACAAGAAGCTCCAAGACGACGCTCTGGACGACGGCGTTTATCGTCCTCCTACTCGTCATTGACCAGGCCTCGAAGATCTGGGTCAAGACCTCGATGGTCGAGGGGGAGATGCACGAGATCACCTCGTGGTTCAAGATCTACTTCGTCGAGAACGAAGGGATGGCCTACGGGATCACGCTCGGTAGTAAGCTCCTCCTGACGCTCTTCCGCATACTGGCGATGGGTGCAGGGGTGTACTATCTGGTGCGTCTGCTGCGCCTGCGCCGCTTCTCTCTCGGCTTCTGCCTGACGCTTGGTCTCGTCATCGCTGGTGGGCTTGGGAACGTCATCGACTGCCTCTTCTACGGGGAGATCTTCTCCACGAGCCGCGGGGCAGTAGCACAGCTCGTCCCCTGGGGCGAAGGCTACGGCACCTTCCTACATGGCAAGGTGGTCGATATGCTGTACTTCCCCATCATCCAGACGACTTACCCCTCGTGGAGTCCTATCCATGCCGGTGAGCCGTTCGTCTTCTTTAGCCCGATATTCAACTTCGCTGATGCCTGTATCTCTGTAGGTGTGGCGCTCCTGCTCCTCTGCTATCGCCGCACGTTCTCCACGGCGCTGGATACCCTCTTCCCTTCAAAGGATAAGGATACGTCGACGGAGACTGATACGGAGGAATAGCTTAGTCGTCTTGCCCTATGCCGTCTCGCTTCACCCTGCCCCATCTCAGCCTACTGAAGGCCCTCGTGCTGGCGCTTCTCCTTGTCGGGGGGAGTGCCTGTGGTGGCTCTAAGGGGAAGTGGAAGCAGATCGACCTCAAGACGGTCAAGGAACTCCTGCCTGAGATGCTCACGGCAGAGGCTTCCTTCAACCAACGAGGCCTTGAGGACAGCCTGCGTATCGTGGGCTTCCAAGCTATCCTTAGCCGCTATGGCTATACGCTGGCCGACTGGGATAGCTCACTCGTCTGGTACGGACGCCATCAGATCGTCGAGTATCAGAAGCTCTATGAGCACGCTGCTCTGGTGCTGGAGTCCCGCCAAGTGGCGCTGCAGGTACGTGTCGATAGCCTTGATCGCATCGAGCGACGTCGCAGCCTGTGGGCGGCGCACGATATTGACTCGGTGAACCTCCTACGCGATAGTGCCAGCCGCTACCTCGCAGGGAGCTATGTGGAGCGCTCCTTCGCTCTCGAGCCCAGCGTCAGCTATACGGGCGGTACGGAGCTCCGCTTCATCGTCCGTGTAAGCGGGGCATCTCCCTCAGCGCTTCAGCTCCAGCTCCGCCTGCAGTATGCGGACTCTACGCAGCAAGCCGAGACTCTTCCCTCCCTACATCCTGGCCTCAACCAAGTCGCCATCACCATACCCAGTGGTAAGACGATGCGTGCGGCTTATGGGCTGCTGCGCGGTCGCCTCCCCAAGAGCAAGAGCCCGCTCTTCGTCGTCGATAGCTTCAGCCTTGTCCGCTATACGGGTGCTGCTCCCGAGCCTACACCTGCTCCAGCCGACGAGCCTCAGGCTGAGGAGCCCGCAACGGAGCTGTCTGGCGATGATTTCGCTACGGCTCTCTAATCACTCCGTATGTCCCTCGCACCCCGGCCACGCTATGCCAGCCACCACCTGCGCCTCGGGCGCTGGGTCGCTCACTCGGTCCTCATCGAGGAGCACTCGCCAGGGAGCTTCATCTTAGCTCCCTTCGTCGGCGAAGGGGAGCGCACGATATTCCTTTCAGGTACCATACATCTTATTTCCCCCACCTGCCCCTTGAGTGAAGGGGCGCCTCTCGAGGCTGAGAGCCTCACCCTCCTACAGCAGGAACTCGACAGCCACACGGGTTGGACGCTCCAGCTCCCATCTGAAGATGGGCGGTAGTCGCATCAGCATCCACACAACAAGCATATCACCATAGCACTATGTCACACGAATCAGTACGCGTTCGCTTTGCTCCCAGCCCTACGGGAGCGCTGCATATCGGCGGTGTCCGCACAGCTCTCTATAACTATCTCTTCGCGAAGGCTCACGGCGGTGAGCTCCTTCTGCGTATCGAGGATACAGATAGCCAGCGCTTCGTCCCAGGGGCGGAGGCTTATATCATCGAGGCCCTCGAGTGGCTCGGTATCCGCTTCGACGAAGGCGTGAGCTATGGTGGGGACTGCGGCCCCTATCGTCAGAGCGAGCGCCGTGATATCTACCGCAAGTACGTCCAGCAGCTCCTCGATGCGGGTAAGGCCTATATTGCCTTCGACACGCCCGAGGAACTGGAGGAGAAGCGTAAGACGGTAGCGAACTTCCAGTACGACGCTACGACCCGTACCTCGATGCGCAATTCGCTCGTCCTCCCACGTGAGGAGGTCGATGCTCTCATCGCAGGCGGTGCGCAGTATGTCGTCCGCTTCCTCGTCACGCCCGATGTAGGGGTCGAGGTCGACGATATGATCCGTGGGCGCGTGATCTTCAATAGCTCCGTCCTCGATGACAAGGTCCTCTACAAGAGTGCTGATGACCTGCCTACCTACCATCTGGCGAACATTGTCGACGACCATCTGATGCGTATCACCCACGTCATCCGTGGTGAAGAGTGGCTGCCCAGCGCACCGCTCCACGTGCTTCTCTACGAAGCCTTCGGCTGGCGCGATACGATGCCCCGCTTCGCTCACCTGGCACTCCTCCTCAAGCCCGAGGGCAACGGCAAGCTCAGCAAGCGTGACGGCGACCGTCTCGGCTTCCCTGTCTTCCCCCTGCGCTGGGTCGATCCCAAGACGGGTGAGGTGTCCTCTGGCTACCGCGAGAGCGGTTACCTCCCCGAGGCTGTCGTGAACTTCGTCGCACTCCTCGGCTGGAACCCCGGTAATGATCACGAGGAAGTCATGAGCATGGAAGAGCTGATCCGCTACTTCCGTATCGAGAAGTGCAGCAAGGCTGGCGCTAAGTTCGACTACGAGAAGGGCAAGTGGTTCAATCATCACTATATCCAGACCTCCAGCAATGAGCGTCTGGCTGATCTCCTGCGCCCCAGCCTCGAGGCTGCAGGTATCACCTTCGACGCAGACTATGTAGCTCGCGCCATCGGCCTGACTAAGGAGCGTGCTCAGACGCTCCTCGAGCTTGAGGAGCAGATCGCTTACTTCTTCACCGCCCCCACGGCTTACGATGAGAAGACCGTGAAGAAGCGCTGGAAGGAAGACAGCGCAGCCCAGCTCACGGAGCTCGCTGCACTCCTCTCCACCCAGCCTGAAGATCTCCCCAGCGAAGCGACCGAAGAGGTCGTCAAGGCTTGGATCGAGGAGAAGGGCTATGGCCTCGGCGCGGTGATGAACTGCTTCCGTCTGGCACTCGTCGGTGCTGCTAAGGGTCCCCACCTCTTTGATATCACTGCACTGCTCGGCCGTGGAGAGACCCTCCAGCGTCTGCAGCGTGCTATCGAAGTCCTGGGCTAAGCGGGTCGTACCCACTGCATGAATCCTCTTTATAGCATAGCTGGTATAGCAGCCTCGGCGCTGCTGCATCTGGTGGCCCCCTTCCATCGGAAGGCTCGCCTCATCATCGAGGGACGTCGGGAGACTCCTCAGCGCCTCAAGGGGCTCACGGCGGATCGTCCTGTGGTGTGGTTCCATGCCTCGTCGCTGGGAGAGTTCGAGCAAGGCCGTCCGCTTATGGAGGCGTGGCGCAAGGCACACCCCGAGTATCAGATCCTGCTCTCCTTCTTCAGCCCCTCGGGCTATGAGGTGCGTCGGGACTATGCTGGGGCAGATGTCGTAGTCTACTTGCCTTCGGATCGCTCCTCATCAGTGCGCCGCTTCCTTGATCTGGCGCACCCTGCGGTGGCTATCTTCATCAAGTACGACTTCTGGCCTACGATGCTCAGCGAGCTGGCTATGCGCTCTATCCCTACCTACCTCGTCTCGGCGATCTTCCGCCCCGACCAGCTCTTCTTCCGTAGCTACGGAGGCTGGTACCTGCGTCTGCTGCACCTCTTCCGCCGTCTCTACGTGCAGGACGAGGCTTCGCGCACGCTTCTCGTGGAGCATGGCGTCAAGTCGGTCAAGGTCACAGGGGATACACGCTTCGACCGTGTCGAGGAGATCGCCCGTGCCGCGAAGGATATCCCTGCGGTAGCGGAGCTCTCTCGTGGCCGTCGCCTCTTGGTCGTCGGTAGTTCGTGGCCCGAGGATGAAGCTATCCTCCTGCCTTACTTCAATGAGGAGGCTCCCGAGGACTTCGCCTTGGTCTTGGCACCGCATGAGATCCACGAGGAGCACCTAAGAGCTATCGAGTCGGGGCTCAAGCGTCCATCCATTCGCCTCTCCGAGTATGACGAAGCGAAGGGTCTACCTGAGGGTACAGCCTGCATCATCATCGACTGCTTCGGTCTGCTCTCCTCGGTCTACCGCTATGGCACGTGGGCTTATGTAGGCGGTGGCTTCGGCAAGAGCGTGCACAATACGCTCGAGGCTGCGGTATATGGTATCCCCGTCTTCTTCGGCCCAGAGATCCACAAGCACCGTGAGGTGCGTGAGCTGGTCAAGCGCTCTTCGGGCTTCATCTTGCACGATCGGGCGGAGCTCTCGCAGCTCCTCCAGCGCTTCTCTTCGGAGGAAGAGTGCAAGGCCCTTGAGGCACGTACCCGTGCTTACTTCAGCGAGGAGTGCGGTGCTACGGCAGCTATCCTCGGCGATATCCTCCCCAGCGAATAAGTTCTATACCTATATATATAAGTAGCGCCCCCGAAGGTCATCCTCCGGGGGCGCTGCTTTTTGGGGTGGAAAGAGAAGCTAACTGATGGGGAGATTGGTAGAGGCAGAAGGGTGGCCCTATTGGTTTGCACCTCTTACGAAGACTATGATGCGAGAGAAGTGTGTACCTTTGTACTACTCATATAGATGATAACGACGTAACTATGGCTATGACAACGATAACAGCAGAGGCATTTGCAAAGAATGTGGAGCGCTACCTCAAGGAGGCACTCCAGCGGGGGCTTCGTATCGTTACCTCTGAGGGGCAGATGCTCCATATAGGGCAGGCCGAAGCGTTGACTGAAAACGGCTTGACTCCTTATGAAGAAGAGATGCTACAGCGAAGCATCGAGGCCGGCGAAGAGGATTTGTGTGCGGGGCGCTATACGTCCGTCCGTACACCCGAGGAGTTGCAGGCTTTCTTGGATGCCCTTTAGCGATGTACGAAGTCCTCTATACAGACAAGGCGACGGAGGGCATCCGACGGCTCAAGCGACACGAGCCCCAGGCGTATAAGAAGCTCTTGACCCTGCTGGCAGAGCTGCAGGAGCATCCTCTGACGGGGACGGGGCAGGTCGAGCCTCTCAAAGGGAACTTAGCTGGCTACTGGAGTCGGCGTATCAGTAGGCGTCATCGCCTAATCTACCGTGTAGAGGAAGTCTGTATACAGGTCATCGTGGTCAATACGTATGACCACGATTATAGTGGAGAGTAGCTACGCTCTCGACTCTATAGCAAGGGGTATCCCGTCATCGGGATATCCCTTTGTTTTTGCTACTCGCTCGGAGGGATGAATTCAACCAGTAGAGCCTGTTGCCGAGAGTCCTGTCCTCTATTTAGAGTGCTCAGGCATCGTGCACCCAGCTCCCCGATATGCCTCTCCGAAGTGATACGCAAGCCCTTCGCCTTATCGCGCGTATTCCTCTTATCCAGCGGAGGGGAAAGCATCGTTTTCGTGAAGGAAAAAGCGTCTTCCCGTAGTGGCTTTTCTCTATCTATGCACGTAGTCTTAAAGACCAGGCACGTAAATCCAAATATCCACGTACGTAGATATTAGAGCCACGTGCGTAGTCCAAACTTATCTGCCACTCGTCCACAACTTTTATCCCTACGCGGAGCAACAGTCTCCAGTAGTGGTCACTCATCCGACCAGTAGTGGTCGCGGCTCTGACCACTACTGGTTCAGCGTCGAACCAGTAGTGGTTGCTACTGCAAACCTATAGTGGTTTACTCACCGACCACTATAGGTTACTTTCCCGCCCTCGTATTGCTCTGTGCTACAGCCCTTCGGAAGAGGCCCTCCGAGGAGGCGGAGAATGGCCCCGCAGGAGG
>ERZ773246.989-NODE-989-length-11035-cov-6.04399_pt1 | contig 11035 bp, 6 predicted proteins | sample MGYA00580519_ERZ773246 | MGnify/ENA primary metagenome ERZ773246 (study PRJEB29015, sample SAMEA2738153) | human oral metagenome | biome: human oral; feature: human-associated habitat; material: saliva | place: China | collected 2246 ...
CTATTTTTATTGGTTTACCTTTAAACGTTGCTCTTTTTGGGGATCAGGCTCTTCCCTACTTCTTGGTGTATTATATTACAAATACGGTATCTACTTGGACATTAGGTGTCTATCTCATGACCTCGGATAGCAAAGAAGGGGCTTCAAAGCAAGCTCAAAAATTCAATTGGAAGAAGCTCTTCCCAGCACCTTTATTGGGATTTCTCGTAGCCCTCGTATTTTTAGTGCTCCGTCTTCCTGTCCCAAGTTTTGCGGAAAGTACCTTGACTTATATTGGTAGTTTAACAACGCCACTATCTCTTGTCTATATCGGTATTGTTCTTGCTAAGGCAGGCTTGAATACGATTACTTTTGATAAAGATACAATTGTCACTTTGGTTGGACGCTTTATCCTAGCTCCTCTGACTATGCTTCTTGTATTGAAGTTTTTTGCCCCAAATATGGCAACAGCAGAATTTAAGACCTTTATGATTCAGTCTGCTACACCAGCTCTAGCAGTTCTTCCAATCCTTGCCAATCAAGGAAAAGGAGATGTTGAGTTTTCAACGAATGTGGTGACTCTAAGTACAGTGCTCTTTATCATTGTTATTCCAATATTACAAACTTTGTTAGGATAAGAAGGAAGAGGATAGGGTTGAAAGTTCTGCGTTAATAAATTCCCCTATTTAAAAAATATTGATTCAAATTTTATGAAATGAATAAGTGGTTTTAGTTCTGAAAAGCCTTGATATTACGCTATTTTTAGTCCAAATGAAACTCATACTTTCCAAACCAGGTCTTAAGAAAGCTCGTAAAGCATCACAATTCTCAAATGTTAATTCGAGAGAATTACTATACTTACAAAGAGCACCTTTTGGGGTGTTCTTTTTTATATTTCCATACTAAATTGGTGCAATTGACACAGTTGTTGCGACTTTAGTCGAATACAGTCAGTTGCCTCAAAACGTTAATTAACACGATACTATCAACGTTTTGAAACACTTAAGAGTTCACCTCATGGGTGCTTCTCTGTCTAACTTAATTTTATAAATTAGGAAATAAAAAAGTGGTATAATAGTCATAGATGAAGAACTGCAAAAATGAGAAATATGTAGAAGAAAATTATTAACATGAAAAGTATCCTCAAAACCTACCCAGTTGTCAGCACTTTAACTTTCATTTGTTTATTTTTAGGAATTCTCACTTCTATTTATGGGAATGCTATGTACGACCTATTGGCCTTTCATTCAAAACCAGTGTATTATTGGCAGTATATGAGTGGAACCTTGATGCATGGAAGTAAAGGAGCCCCCCTCTGGTTTTTATGGGTACATCTGTTTTTAAATGGGCTCATGATTCTACCTTTTGGCGGACTGCTGGAAAGGAAAAGAGGCTCCAAACATGTCTTGGTTATTTTTGTTACTGCGACAGTCGTCTCTTCTATCGCCTTTCACTTGTTAACACTGGGGCAAAAAATTCAGGCGACTGGGATTTCTGCGGTTGGTTATGCTTTTATAACTGGAGGAGTCATGCTCCTATCAAATATATGGAAAGAATTTTCATGCACCGTAAAACTGTGTTATCTTTTCTTAATCCTTCTATCTAGCCTGATGCTTTTACCAATGATCACCGGATGGATTTCTACCTTCTTGCATCTTTCGGGGATTGCTAGTTACCTTTTCGTTTTATCCTCAGCCACTGCCTTAAGGAAAATGCTTAAGGCATCCGTTGATTCATCATGATATTAAGATTTACAGACATTCAAGAATTTTTTCTTGGATGTCTTTTTTGTTCAAAATAGATAAGTGTTACTGCTTAAACTTGATTTTCCCAGTGGACAATCGTTCGCTTTTTTTATATAATAAAACTAAACCAAAATGGTTGATTTTTGAAATGGAGTCAACCTGCAACGAAAGCGTCACACTAGGAGGTGAATCATGTACCAACCAGAAAAACTCAAGGCTCGGAGAAAAGAGTTGAAATTGACACAGAAAGAAATTGCAGAGCGGCTTGGGATTAGTTTTCAGGCTTATTCAGCCTGGGAACGTGGCATTAAGGAGCCTTCTAAAGAGAAGGTTGCTCAGCTAGAGAAGATTTTAAAAGTCGCAAAAGGGTATTTCACCCAAATCGAAATTGTCCGTCTTTACGATAGTCTTTCCAAGCAAGGAAAGGAAAAGGTTGTTCTCTATGCTCGCAACCTAGTTCAAGAGGAACAAGCCCAGAAGGTTACGGCTATGCCAGAGCGTCTCTACGAGTACCGTGTCTATGAACGCATGTCAGCAGGGATCGGGGCTTCGGTTTATGATGATCGAAACTTTGATACGGTTTATTTCAATGAAGAACTGGCTCATGATTTTGCTTCCTGGGTGGCTGGGGACTCCATGGAACCTAAATATCAAAATGGCTCCGTGGCTCTGATTCGGGAAACAGGATTTGATTATGATGGGGCTGTTTATGCAGTGGTTTGCAATAACCAGACCTATATCAAACGGGTTTATCGGGAGGAAGATGGCTTGCGTCTGGTCTCTATCAATCCTAAATACAAGGATATTTTCATCTCCTATGAGGAAGATCCGAGGATTGTAGGCATTATCGTAGGCAATTTCGTACCCATGGAGGGATAGTCTATGGGCTACTTTGATTATTCCAGAGAGCCCAAAAGTGATATTGCCTTTGTCGATATGAAATCCTTTTATGCTAGTGTCGAGTGTGTGAAAAGGGGCTTACATCCGCTGAAGACCTCACTTTGTGTTATGAGTCGCGCGGATAATTCTACTGGCCTGATCCTAGCCTCCTCTCCCATGTTTAAGAAGATTTTTGGCAAGTCAAATGTTGGTCGGGCCTATGATCTGCCTTTTGATATCAAGACCCGCAAATTTTCCTACTATAATGCCAGAAAGCAGGGGTTGCCTACAGATTCAGACTATGTACGCTACATCGAAGATTGGGCACAAGTCACCTTGATTGTGCCACCTCGGATGGACGAGTATATCGCAGTCAATATGGAAATTCAGCGAATCTTTCAAAATTATGGCAGTCCAGATGATATTTATCCCTACTCTATCGATGAGGGCTTTATTGACCTGACTAGTTCGCTTAACTATTTTATCCCAGACAAGAGTCTATCTCGCAAAGACAAGCTGGATATGCTTTCTGCTCGTATTCAGAGGGATATTTGGAGGCAGACAGGGATCTACTCTACGGTGGGTATGTCCAATGCCAATCCCTTACTGGCCAAGTTGGCTCTGGATAATGAGGCCAAGCACACCCCGACCATGAGGGCCAATTGGTCTTATCAAGACGTGGAAGAGAAGGTCTGGACCATTCCCAAGATGACGGATTTTTGGGGGATTGGCAGGCGGATGGAGAAACGCTTGCCTGCTCTGGGGGTTTTTTCCATCAAGGAATTGGCAACCAGCAATCCCGACCAATTAAAGAAAGCTCTGGGTCAGGCTGGCCTGCGTTTGTGGTTTCATGCTAACGGGATTGATGAAAGCAATGTTCATAAGCCCTATAAAGCCAAGTCCCAGGGGTTGGGGAATTCTCAAATCTTGCCGAGAGACTACGTGAAGCTACGGGATATTGAAATTATTCTCCGAGAAATGGCAGAGCAGGTGGCCATTAGACTGAGAAGGGCGGGCAAGAAAACAACCCTTGTCTCTATCTATCTTGGTTTTTCTAAACAGGAGGTCAGGCCGTCTATTCACACACAAATGAAGGTCGAACCTACCAATAATACAGCTATCTTAACGGATTATGTTTTGAAGCTATTTCATAACAAATACACTTCTGGAGCAGTCAGAAGTGTCGGAGTCAACTATTCAGGATTTATGGACGAGTCCTTTGGTTTGATCTCTCTCTTTGATGATGTTGACAAGTTAGAAAAAGAAGAAAGGCTCCAGACGGCTATTGACTCCATTCGGGAACAATTTGGTTTCACTTCTCTCTTAAAGGCCAATGCACTAGAAGAAGCCTCTAGGAGTCTTGCCAGAAGCAAGCTGATTGGGGGGCATTCTGCTGGAGGATTAGATGGATTACAATGATTGATCGTTCTTATTTACCTTTTCAATCTGCGCGAGACTATCAAGATCCAGGGATGCAGAAGTGGATGGGCTTTTTTCTCTCAGAGCATACTAGCTCGCTTGGTGAAGAAAAAAATTGGGTTGATTTTTCGACGAATTTGAATTCAGTTGAGAAACTACTCTTGCTTTCTCAGCTTTATGTTGGGCAACTGAAGGGATGCTTTGTGGTCAAGGAAAAGAAGCATAAAACCACTATCATTGGTGAAGTGAAAGAATTGTCCTCTAAAACCTTATCTATTAGAACAAACGAGGGATATAGGCTGATAGAGGTTGCAGATGTGCTCGAAATTCGACTGTGGGAGGAGGGAGTTTATGACTAGAAAAGAACTGTATGAAAACAAACTGCAGATGGATTATTTTTCAGATAGTTATATCCGCTTTGAAGAGGATTTCCAAAAATACTCTGCCATGAACGTTCCCTTGATTTTTTTGATCGATGATATCCTACGAACCATGGCAATGAATCAGAAGAACTACTTTGTCTTGAATAAGGAAAATGCCAAGGATGGACGGGAGCATCGCTTTTATTTTAGGGTGGTGACGGAAAAAGAGTGTCCACGGACGAGAACCTATGCCTACGCTGGACTCAAAAATAGTAGTCAGTAGACTGGGTGTGGGAGAGTGAAGTCTGACCTAGGGAAGATAGCTTGTGAGCGTCAGAAGATTTTATGGTATAGGAATTCGAAAACCATCCTACACCTATGGAGGTTTTGCAGAAGCTTATGATGGTATTCCTGGTGAGATAAGACAAGGGGAACTCTCTTTTTGATGATCTTTTATTTTAAAACCTAGTTAATTTTGAAAACACTTGCCCTCAATAATTATCTTACTTTATAGATTCATACCAGAACATCCATGTGAATTTATGGATGTTTTTTTGCTTTCCATTGATAAAAAAGAGAAGACCAGATGGTCTTCTCTACGGGGGAACTGAAATAATGGAAAAGAATCAATCAAAGATTTTATTAGTCTTTGAAATTCTTTTGGAAGATAAGGAGAGACAAGATAGAAGTAATAGCTGCCAAGAATAGGAAGACATTCGCTTCTTGTTCCCCAGTTGCTGGGAGTTGTTTTTCCTTTTCTTGTTTGACTGTAGTTGCAACAGGAACTTTTTCATCTTTTGCTGGTTCTGTTACGACTAGAGCAGGTTTTTCAGTCTCTCTTGGTAGGACATACTCAGGAAGAGTCACAACTGGTGGAGCCTCTGTTCCAACTGAGCTTTGTTTACTACCTACCTCAATCACTCGATCTTGAGCCGGAGTCGATTCTGTTTGGAGAACTTTGCGATTGTCACCATCTACTTCAACATACTCGACTAGCAGACCGTTTTTACCTTCTGATAGGATTTGCTCTTTTCCTTTATCTAGTAGGGCATTTTCGCGATGGATAGTCTTGAACGGTACGACCTTATTGACAATTTCCAAACTTGGAAGTGTAAAGACAAGGTTCTTAACTCCTTCTTCAGGAGATGAAGAAGTAATCGGTTTTTCCGGTTGAGCTGGTTTCTCAGGCTCGGCTGGTTTCTCCGGTTCAGCCGGTTTTTCCGGTTCAGCTGGTTTCTCAGGCTCAGCTGGTTTTTCCGGTTCAGCTGGTTTCTCAGGATTAGCCGGTTTTTCCGGTTCAGCTGGTTTCTCAGGTTCAGCTGGTTTCTCAGGCTCAGCTGGTTTCTCAGGCTCAGCTGGCTTTTCAGGTTCAGCTGGTTTCTCAGGCTCAGCTGGTTTCTCAGGCTCAGCTGGTTTCTCAGGTTCAGCTGGTTTCTCAGGCTCAGCTGGTTTCTCCGGTTCAGCCGGTTTTTCAGGTTCAGCTGGTTTCTCAGGCTCAGCTGGTTTCTCTGGCTCAGCTGGCTTCTCAGGCTTAGCTGCTTCAAGCTTGTTAATTTGTTCAAGAGCGGATTCTAGCGCTTTATTAACTTCTTCTTGAGTCTTGGCCTCTTGAATAGCAGCGATTGCTTGATTTGCTAGTTCAATTAATTTCTTCTTAGCGTCATTGTTAGAACCAAGCTCACCGACTTTTTTCTCGATGGCTTCTGTCAAGCTAGCCATGGCCTTATTGTATTCGATTTCCGGCTGTTTCGGTTCAGCGGGCTGTTCTGGACTAGGTTCTTCGCCAGGTTTTTGGTAGTTTTCGTCCTTGCTGAGAATATCTTGCAAAGTACTTACTGTCAACATAACATCCTGAGCATCTACAGTTTCAGCGCTGAGTTGGTTTCTCAATTTGTCTAGATTTGCTTGGAAAGCTTGGCGTGCAGCAGGTGTATTTTTCAATCCTGTTGGGTCAAAGTTAGCCAAATCGTCCTTCCATTTAGTGATGGATTGGAGAAGCTCTTCTTTGCTGTAGAGTTCGCTTCCTTCACCACGAGTGATGAATTGATCCACCTGAATACCGATGTTTCGAGACAAATCGTTTCGATCAGGATCTAGTTGAAGGGTGACTGCGTGCAAGTTTTCGTCCAGACCTTTTAGGCTAACCAGAGTTTGATTGCCTTGGCGTTGGGTAGCGTGACCGCTAAAGTATTTCTTGCCATCAATAGTCGAAGAATTTCCCATGCCATCTTGGTAAGGAACTTCTTTACCATCTAAGAAGACCTTGTAGATACCGTGACCTGGATCTACAAATCCCTTGATATCAAGTCCAGTACCGTAGAAGTAGGCTGTGACAGTTGTCTTTTTCTTTTGCTCATCAGTTAAGCGACCAAAGGAAGCCCAAGACTCCGTCTTTTGGTATTTATCTGCGGAATTGGTTTCATGGTGCCAGCCAGGACTGTAATCCAACTGACTAGCTTGGTCATCATAACTTGTTTGGTCTTTGATCAGCAATTCAGCTTTCATCACTTGGATGGTTGCATCTGTAGCAAAACCGAGCAGGGCCCCATCAGTGACAGAAGTGAGCTTGGCTTTGAAGTCAAAGACAGAGTCAGCTTGTTCTGTAAAGTCAATCGTTGGGATGGTAACAGTCTTTTCTGTTTCTCCATCTTCAAAAGTCACATCTTGAGTTGTATCTTGGTAAACTTTACCGTGAACCCCAGTTCCAGGTTCTGTGATGAAGCGAACAGTAGCAGCTCCCTTGCTTCCACCAACACGTTTAATCTTAACAGTGACTGGTTTTCCTTTTTCGACTTCGTAGTTAGTAGACTCGAGTTCAAACATTCCCTTGCTATCATTGTTTAGGGTGTAGATTCCTTCTGTAGCAATTGGTTCACCTGTTTTATTAACAAGGGTAATAGTGTGTTCTCCAGGCGTTAAATCACCAGTTTCGTAAACTTTTTGACTACGTTTACGGCTAGCATTCTTAGTTTGTACATCCACAACTTTTTGTCCATCAACGTAGACGGACATTTCTCCATGACCTGGGTCAACTGTAGAGACGACATAGGCCTTGGTTCCTGTGAAGGTATAGCTTACTTTGGCGTCTTTTTGATTGGTCCACATAGAAGTGCCACGAACACCTTCAGATTCATGGTACCAAGTTGTACCGGCTGTATCCGCTGTTGTATTTGAGTGGTATTCAAGTCCAAGAGGGTAGCCGTCTGTCTTTTCGATACTACTTGGCGTTTTGTAGACAGAGAAGTTGTTCAAGATTGGTGTAGCTTGTGCTCCTGTGATGGTCACACGTATTTTTTGAGCTTCTACAGGTTTGCCTTGGATCAAGCGACGGTAACCAACGGTTGAACCTTCTCCGTAAGTCACCCATCGTCCGTTGATTTCAACTTCAATCTTGAAACCAGAGATACGTTGACCTTTGGCGATGTCTTCTTTGAGTTCGACAACGTCAAAGCGTCTCTTTTGTCCTAAATCGACTGTGAAACTACCAGTTGTGGCATCATTTGAGAGCGCCCAGCTCGTATCATCTTTACCGTCGGTCAGGTGACTTTCTTTGTAGAGGTGGTTCTGACGAGTAGAACTTGCTGTTACAGTGGCACCTTTGGCAAAGTCAGTCGCATACATTTGGTCTAGAGTTGCCTTGAACTCCTTCAAGCGAGCCACATCCGCATCTGCAAATTTTCCTTCTTTGTTTGGTGGAATATTGAGAAGGAGTGGGGTTCCACGACCAACAGACTTGAAGTAGATATCCATCAACTCTTTGAGTGATTTCGGCTGTTGATTGTCATGGTAGAACCAACCAGAACGGATCGAAACGTCGGCTTCCCCTACAGAGTACATATCACCATCTGGGTCACCGTGGTTGAGGTATTCGTTTTTCACATCGTCTGTGATATTGGCCTTTTTGACTTTATGCCAGACAGGGTCACCTGCGATACCACGTTCATTTCCGATCCAGCGAACGCTTGTCGGTTGAGCAGAGAAGATGGCGATATCTCCTTCAGCTTCTTTGATGTATTTGAACCATTCATCAAAGGTATAGGTTACTTTTTGGGCACCGCTACCACGCGCACCGTCCATCCAAACCTCGATAAATTTCCCTTTATTTCCGTATTTTGGATTTCCAAGGATTTCTTTCAGTTGGTTGAGATAGTATTGGTTGTATTCCTTTTCGGTTGCAACATGGTATTTTGGATGATTGGCATCCCATGGTGACAAGTAAACACCCATATTCATATCGTACTTGCTAGCAGATTTGGAAACTTCTTCGAGAAGGTCACCCTTTCCATCTTTCCATGGGCTAGCAGCTACGGTATGATTCGTATACTTAGATGGGTAAGCAACGAAACCGTCGTGGTGTTTAACCACCATAATGGTTCGTTTGAAGCCAGTTTCCTTCAGGGTGCGAATCCATTGGTCTGTATCCAAGTTGGTTGGATTGAAGTATTGAGGGTCTTCTTTCCCATTTCCCCATTCAGAATTGGTATAAGTGTTCATTCCGTAGTGGATGAAGGCTGCCAATTCTTCCTTGTGGTAATCGAGTTGGGCCTTACTTGGAAGAGGTCCATGGTTGCCAATCTCAGTTTCTTTATCTTCTGGATGAGCGACTGGAGGAGTCGGAGTCGTTGGATTGGCTGTATTAGCTGTATTAGCGATTGGTTCGTATTCAAATACGACTTCATTCACACCTTTATGCTGGATGGTTGCTTCCAAACTAGCCTTGACTGGACGGTAGCCAGCAATGTCTTTTGCATGGAAGGTGTTGACAAAGGAAACGTCGTACTCTTGACCGTCATTGTTATCAACTGTCGCTTCCGCTAGTTCGGTACTTGTTCCTTTTTGACGGTAGTAAACTTTGAAGGAACCTTTATTGACTTTATAGACTACCTTGATGACACGGGTTCCAGGAGCTGTCTTGCTAACGACATTGTGGTTCCACTCATCTTTTAGTTGTTTCTGAATCTCAACCCCATCAATAGAAACAATCTGGTATTTTTCTAGATTTTGCTTGTAGAATTCGGTTGGAGTGATTGCTTTCTTGAAATCATAGTCAAAGCCAGTTCCTACTTCTGTTTTGTCTAAGAAAGTATCATTTTCTTTGACTGGATTTCCTGCCTCGTCCACGTGTTGGATCACGACACGTCCGTAATCAATTCCCTTGACTAGAGTAGCAACACCGCTCTCATCAAAGGAGTACTGATTTTCTCCGATGACAGCTGTCTTATTTCTAAGCATTTCACCTTCGGGTGTAAAGTAATAACGTTTGCCATTATCACCTTGATACCAGCCCTTGACACCATATTTTGCAATGAGTTCTTTAACCCATTTGAGTTGTTCAGGAGAGAGGACAAGTCCGCCACCAAAGCGGTCTTTCTCAGGGACACCGTTGTCAACAGTTCCGTGTTGGTGTACGCCGATGACTTTTCCATCACCATTGATAATTCCACCACCAGACAAACCAGACACAGAAGTTGTTTGGTAAGTGATGCCAGTAGCTCCCTTGTCATCATAAGGATCAACGGATTTAACTGTACCGTCAGCTTTATAGAGTTGGCCAGCTACGATAGGTTGCTTGAGTTCTTTCGAACTAGAGTCAGTTGGATAGCCAATCGTGCTGACAGGATCCCCTGCTTTGTAAGTCTTATGCTCAGCAAGTGGTACAAAAGTTGCTGCTTTATTTGAGCTTGCAATTTGTACAGGGACAGGCGCTACAACCGCTGCTAAGTCATTTTGATAGCCCTTGCTAAACTCTTCTTTGTTCCAGAAGTGGATATCTTTTTCTTGGAAGAGTGTTGTATTTCCTGAATTTGGCTGAGAATTCTTAACGGGAGCGTTGGATCCTAGATTGTAGTAGAAACGTGCTGAGTTTCCACCACGAACGTTCCCATCTTTATCCAAAAAGTTATGAGCAACTGTCAAGAAAACGTTAGGCGCGACAAAAATACCAGACCCAGAAACGATGTATCGTTGAGTTCCACCATTATAAATGCTGTAGACCATAGTGGCAGCAGTTGCAGGTTGCCCCTCGTATTGAATATGCTTGAGGTCCAAACCACCGTTAATAATAGCACGATTATCTTTTTGAGCGTTTTCTTCTTCCGTTGATTTCAAAATACTTTTTGATTCAACTTGAGGACTTTCAGCCTTTTCTACGGTAGCTGAAGTTTTGAGAGGTTTGACGTCGGTGTCAGGATATGCTTGATCGTGAATTTCTTCAGGGAGCAGATCAGCCTTACTTGTATCAGTAGGAGCTTCTTCTTTTTCTAATTGCTGTGCTGCTGGCTGGTTGAGATTTTCTTTCTTCTCGGGTTCAACTTTGTTTTCTTCTAGATTGGAAACCTGCTCAATTTTACTCTCAAGGTTTGATTTTCCATCGGGAAGATTTTCATCAGCTAGAGCAGTTCCTGAAGCAAAAAATGCTAGTCCGACCATGACCGAGGCAACTCCAACGGTCAGTTTCCGAATGCTAAAAGTTTGCCCTTTTTCAAAGAGGTATCGATTCATAATATACTCCTAGTTTTTATCAAGGCAGTCAGCTACTGCCAGAGCCCAAGTTGAACTTGGTAACAATCTACTTCTGCTCTCAAACGAGAGACAAATAATCTCAGTTTTTATTTACTCTATCCAACCTCCCGCGGTATAAAGCGCTTTCAT
>ERZ773246.995-NODE-995-length-10996-cov-4.66283_pt1 | contig 10996 bp, 13 predicted proteins | sample MGYA00580519_ERZ773246 | MGnify/ENA primary metagenome ERZ773246 (study PRJEB29015, sample SAMEA2738153) | human oral metagenome | biome: human oral; feature: human-associated habitat; material: saliva | place: China | collected 2246 ...
CCTATCTGAGCTCACCACTCAATCTCAGACCACAAGCGTCACCCCAGAACACACCGAAGTGTCACATATGTCCTGACACAGAACCGTCACCCATGTCCAGAGACATAACACTCTCCTCCATGTAACTTGCGATCCACTTTCCTGCTGTTTGTGCAACAAGGTCGTATGAGGTGACCACTAACGCTATCGTACGTTGCTTCTCGATGACTTCACGCACGATTTGCGCCTTGAACTCCTCCGAGTATCTTGCTGCTGGCATGGCGTCTATCCTATCGAGTCAACGAGAAGAAAACGCCCTAGTCGAGAAACACCACGCACTCCATCCCCTCTGCACATGAAAATCGTCAGGTCAGGGCCGGTGAAGGTAGCCTCAGGCACTTCGAGGTCTCACGTGACGGGTTGCGTAGGTACTCCCATCATCGGGAGACCTCGACCCCCTATCCCGCGCAACGACGTACCCACCACCCTCAACAGATGGATCAATAGACTCTGCCTACTACACAATCAAAAGCAAAGAGCCCATAATCCCATCCCCGACACCACCAACAACGCCACCCACACCATGCAACCAGCCATCGAAGGATCGCGTCCAACAAGCCAGACCCACTAGAGATCAGATAAGCACCCACCGACCTTACCGAGCCTCTGGACCATACAAGTTCGAAGTTAGCTTCCTGTGCCTGAACCAGCCATCAACCACGTAGCTACAGCTTGGGCTCGATTATGTACACCTATCTTAGGGTAGGCCGAATTAAGGTAATTCTTGACCGTTCGCTCAGACAGAAATAGTTTGGTGGAAATATCTTCATTAGACAAGCCCGACGAAGCTAGATCAAGAATTTCGGCCTCCCTGTCCGATAGACGATCCCGAAGAGGATTCTGCACACTAGTACCACCGCCGAAAACTACGTCAACGGCCTCTCTCCCCAAAACTAGACCACCGTGTTTGCAAGTCTCTATAGCTCCAACAATTTCGTTGGTACCGAGTTGTCCGTGTACCAAATATCCCTTTGCCCCCGCATCCAGAGCCTGTTTTATGGCGTAGGGATCGTCATTTGAAGTTAACATGATAACCGCTGAAGAGGTCGCTAAATCTGGCAGAATTTCCAAACCACTACGACCCGGCATATTTATGTCAAGCAAGACTATATCGGCGGCCACAGAAGAATTCATTTCCAAGGCAGAGAAGGCGTCACCTGCCTCCATGACGCTAGTTACCGAATCCACTTGAGTCAATATCGCCTTAAGTCCTGAACGCACGATAGCATTATCGTCAACCACAAGAATCTTCATAGCACTGTTTCCTTCTCAGACGCTGTCAAAAATAGGAGCACTTAAGTGGACCTGAAACCCTGATCCTTCATGAGAGGGCGACTCGCAACGCAAATCCCCTCCTATTGAGGCCGCACGTTCCTGCATACCTAATAAACCATAGTGACCCTTAGACGACCTATCTTCTGTACTTGATGAACCAACGCCATCATCAGATACTTTCATATAAAACGTTTCATTCTGAATTTTACACTGAAACGTAACAGTGGTCGCCCGTGCATGTCTTTCGATGTTGGTCAGCGCCTCTCCCAATATGCGCTGCAAGTTCCACATGCACCAAGGTCGGCAAGTAGCATGAGTTAAAGATGATGGAGTTTGTTGTAACAAAGAAATTCCCGTGCGCTCACTCCAACGTTCAGCTTGCTGAGTAAGTACGCTAATGATGTTGTTTTCTCCAGACACGCGCAATCCGTCGAGGACCAGCCGAGCTTCACGGCTAGCCTCGTCAGCAGAAAGAAAAAGAGCTTCACTTAAAGGAACATCATGATGCCCTTCTAAGTTTAAAGACCGATTTAGGGACTCGGCTAACATCCTAATACCATGAACACTTTTCGCAAGCGAATCATGTAAATCACGAGCAATCATTAATCTTTCAGAAGCAGCACTTTCCCTTGCTCTGGAAGCGGCTACCTGACTTGAAAGAAGTCCAATCTGTCGAAACTGATTATGTAGGCGGTTTCCTAGGATAACGCCGCCGGCCACAGCGAAAGTTGTGACAATCCAAAAAACGGTCGATAGTTCATGCCCAGTACTACGCATGACTATAAAAGAAATCACTATGCCGATAGTCCAGAATGAAGCTAATAACGCACTAGTCGTAAGGCCGACAAGCAAAGAAGAGACGATAGCATAAGATATAGCAAGATAAACCGCCCCAGTGAAAGAAATAGAAAGAACTAAAACTAAACACAACGAGATCAAAAGATCACATAACGTAAAAAATTTCACTTGCCTAGTAGGCGTTTCTGAAATACGAAACACATAAATAGGAATCCAACTCATTCCCGTAGCGGCAAGGAGCACAATGATAGGAAAAAAGTTCGACCAGCCGCTAATGATTCCAATCTCGCAGGCGAGAAGTATGCCAAGCCTAACATCACAGATCAAACCGATGGCTGTCGACGTTGCTCGTCGTTCGATAATCTCTGAAAGATTATCGTGATCCCCTGAAGAGCAGACTGATTTGACACTTTTCATCTCAACCACCAAAAATTCTCAAAAGCGCTTCTCGATTTGCGTAAAAAATTGCTCCGACCATCAAAACCATAGTGCCAGGAAGCATGGTTGTACTTGCAATTAATGATACCTTAGGAGCTGTCTTAGCTGCGGCCCTACGTACCTGCTCAGCTCTTTCCCGTCTAATTTCGCGAACTATCAAGTCGAGTGCATCACCTATAGGAGTGCCCAGTTCTTCGGACTGAAGTAGAGTGCTTACAAAAGTATCCACATTAGATGAGCGACAGCGCTCTCTAGTGGCGGTAAAAGCATCTCTTCTTGAAACTCCCAATTTCATTTCTTGGAGCGTCTTTGACATTTCCTCAGCTAAGGGCCCATCGAAATGTTGGCATACGCGTTCCAAAGCGCTTCTAAAAGGTAATCCAGCACGAACGGTTACCGCCAAAACATCGAGAAAATCAGGAAGATTTCTGTCGATATCAGCGCGCCTCTTCCGCAACACGACAAAAAGCCATAGATACATCCATCCTGAAAACACAAGAAATACGACTAATCCATAAACAGGATGCCCGAGTAAAGTTAGAAATAACAGTAAGACTGCGCTGAGTGTTATGAAGCCAGCTTCACGCTGAACAAACAGATCCAGAGTCAATCCCTCAGGATTACCTGCGCTACGTAAACTAGAATTGATTTTCTGTAGATGGGAAGGACCGTATGCTCGACGCAACGCACGTTGTGTTTTAAGCCCTGCAATATCAATCATTCTGGAAAAAAGAAGTCTTTCCCGCTTAGATTCTGAACTTGCGTCCGAGGAAACGAATAGAGAAGCTATAGCTTGTTCGTCGCGAATCATACGAATTCCAAGCGCACCGCCTAGAACCAGCATTCCGGAGATAAAAGCGAAGGATACGGAAATCAATTGTTAGACCTCGATTCTTGATACTATCTTCACTAGAAAGGCCCCTAACGCAAAAAACGTAAACGCCGTGAACAAAATGATCTTACCGATCAAAGCGGAAACCATCTCGTCAAGAACGCCAGGCTTCATTAAGTTCACCAGAATAACTGCAAACACTCCGATGAGTGGAACGATGTACCCACTAACGGCTGAACCTAGAATTACTGTCTGAACCTCTCTATGAAGCTGCTTCCGGTCCTCCAAGGCTCTGGCAATGTCCTGCAGCGCTGATACAAGCGCTCCTCCGGATTTAGCCTGAATAATGATGGTTCGTACTAGAACATCAAGCTCTCGTGAAGGCATTCTTTCTGACAGCTCAATTAAAGTGGAATCTAATGACCAGCCCAGAGAGAGTTTATTCACGACTGTTTTGATTTCAGTTCCTGCTGGATCTGGTAGTTCAGCCGCCGCAAGAACAAGACTCTTCTCAACGGACATCCCAGCGGCAGTACCATTAGAAAGAACTCGGGAAAGTTCTGGTAGCTGAAGAATGAAGCGCTCAGTGCGCTTTACAATTAGATGACGCATCCAAAAAAGGAAAGAGAATATGCACGATATAGCCAAAATTGCGCCCGCTATATTTCCAACGAAGGGACGCGAAACAACAAAAGTAAGCAGGGATGCGAGAATCAAAGAAACCCCCGTTTTCGCAACGTTCCATTTTAATCCCGCACGTAGCATTCGGTGCTTCAAAGGGCGAGCCACAAACGACTCGGATACGAAGCTGGAAAGCCTCACAACATAACTGTCCTTCAGGCTTCCTTCTGATTCTAGTTTGCTAGCCATCTCGGCCGAACGTGCTGACGCGAAACCCAGTGTTATAGCGGCTGCGGCGCCTGCACACACCGTAAATATAACTGAAACAATTAACAAACTCAATTCGCCCATCATCAAGCCTTTCCCGAATTAGTGAAAGACGGTAGGAAAATTCCTTGCCGCATCACTTTGTTCTTAATTGAGAGAGGGGGATCGTAAAAATTGAAAACGTCGGTTGAGTCTTTTCCAGATCTGGCATGCTTTAACAACGGGACAGTTTCATAGGGCTCACGATGCCTTGAAACGACCGCCTCGATTGTACTAACGCGTCGAACTCCGGACGAATCTCGTTCTAACTGAACGATTACATCTATAGCCCCGTTAATCTGATCCCTCACAGTTTCGACAGGCAACGGTACGTCCGACATTGACGACAAGGTTTCCAGCCTACTAAGAGCATCCGGAGCCGAGTTTGCGTGGACGGTGGTAAGCGATCCTTCATGACCAGTATTCATTGCTTGTAGCATGTCGAGCGTCTCCCCTCCTCGGACTTCGCCAACTATAATACGATCCGGGCGCATACGTAGTGCGTTCCTAACAAGATCCCGAATAGTCACCAATCCTTTTCCCTCTGTGTTGGCTGGACGCGCTTCTAATCGGACGACATGCGGTTGCTGAAGAGAAAGTTCAGCAGCATCCTCGATAGTAACTATACGTTCTCTGGTTGAAATCACACCGGACAACGCATTAAGAAAAGTGGTCTTCCCAGAACCAGTGCCTCCAGAGACTAGAATATTTAATCTTGCTTCTACTAGAGCGGAAAGAAGACCAGCGGCTTCTTGCGGTAGACTATTCCGTTGGACGAGATCCGTAAGTCGAAAAGGTTCAGGAAAGCGTCGAATTGTTATAGTAGGTCCATCCAAAGCAAGTGGAGGAATGATTATATTGACACGTTCGCCTCCCGGCAACCGTGCGTCCACCATCGGGCTGGACTCATCAACTCTTCTGTTAACGGACGAGACAATTCTATCGATAAGTTGGTATATCTCGGCTTCTGATGCAAATTTTGTATGTACTCGTTCGATCTGGCCATTTCGTTCGATGAAAATGTCTTCAGATCCGTTCACCATTATTTCTGTGACACTACGGTCTGCAACTAACGGTTCGAGTACTCCCAGACCTACTGCATCATCAATTACTCGTTTTATTAGCCAATTTTTTTCTTTTGAAGACATTACGGGGCCTTCAAAAGAAATTATCCGGGAAAGTACGCGCTCTAATCTTGCTCTCTGTTGAGGTAGTTCAAGATTAGCAACCTCGTCGAGTTCAATCTCTTCCAGTAGTCGACTACGGAAGACCGAAACAAGGTCTTCTCTATTGGTCGAATTAAAGTTGCTGCGCAGATCGTGAGCGACCCTGTCTATCAATGCCATGCTATCAATGCCATACTAGTTAGTTTTCGGAAAATAAGCGACACGTGTGACTGCTATATCTTTAGATAGGATACCTGGAAGCCCCACCGGAATACTCGCTGACACTTTTGCACAGTGCTTTGGTCCGCAATCGTCGGTAACAGAGTCTATCCGAACCCAGTCAGGAACTGAACTTCTCGCTGCGGCTGCAGGAGACTCACTGAGCATTGCCGCGCGTGCAGCATTGCGAGAAGCCGCTGTCACCGAGTTAACTGCTGAAATAGCTACAAATCCTTGAATTAGAAGAAGTAGCACGAAAACCAAAGTAGGAATGAAAGCAATGAGTTCGAGGTCCAGCACCCCCTTTTCGCAACAACGTAGGTGCTGAAGCATGCGTTTGTATTCTATCTTTGTATCGATTCTTGATAGGACCTTCATGCCACATTCACTCCTCGGAGATAATTCCTGCTGTCGATGAAACGTCTATATCCACGATGGATGGAACTGAAACGGTCACGGTTACGGCTTCTTTATTTCGATTAATAGAAACATCCGATCTAAACATTTCCGGAATATTTTCCATCGCCTTGTTCCTTGCGGCCGCGGAAGACATGCCGATGGAATAGGCGTGAGCCGCCTCTTCGGCAGCATTGTTTACAAACATGTAGGCTGCTCCGTAACTTATTAACTGCAGGCACAGAAGGAGAGCTGCTGTCGCTAAAGCGAAGACTACGGGAAATTCCACTGTGACCTGACCATCTTGCTTATGCTTGTTAGCTGGGCCCCGTCTATGTCTTTTGCTCTGAAGTAAAGGCCTCAGGCTTGATGATCGATGTCCTGCATGCTCAGGAGTTATGAAATTTGCATTCGTAATGCTTTGGACAATAGGGGTGATGGCCTTGTTGACTGGCGGAAGTTTTGCTTCTAAGAGGGAGTTGGAATTAACCGCACCTTCTAGTAGAGGCCACAAATCTGGCACGTGGCCAATTAAGGGGAGTGAGACCATTTTGGCGGCAAACTCAGGCTGAATTTCGAACTTACGGCTCGTCCTATTCATCAGTAATTTGATTCCACGTCCATGTGCTATGTCGAGTCTGTGTAGCGCGTCGACTAGTTGCCGAACGGATCGAAGGGAAGGCGCGTCGGGCGTTGCAACAATGACTATATTGTCAGCTGAATCAAGGCTTATCGCCATAACGTCATCAAGGCGACTACCACAGTCAAGAACAACGTGGTCGAACTGATATCGCAGAAGATTCAGAATTTGCCGGGTTGCGGTTTCCGTCATAATCTCGCCCTGCTCTCCGTGCTCCGGCGCTGGTAATAGCGAGACTCCTCCTGAAAGAGGATACATTACTTCAGACACTTCCCGAGCGCTTATTTCTGCCGCGATGTCAGATAGGTCGACGATAGACCGTCTTATAGTTACACCGGCCATTGCCGCAATGTTACCATTGCGTACGTCTAGGTCAACGATGCATGTTCGATTGTGTTGAGCTAGTTGATGGGCAGTCAAGAGTGCAAGGGTTGATGTACCAGCGCCTCCTTTTCCGCTTACAAACGCTGTAATCGATCCTTGACGTCGGTTAGCAAGTTGCTCGCGACTGCTAGATTCAGCTCGAACAACTTTTGACCATGCTATCGCAGGGAGAAGTCGGTTGTGGATTTCTTCCAAAGTTAAAGGAAATGCGAGAACTGTGCGCGCGCCGGCGTCGATAGCGGCGACAACAGACTCGGATGACCTGGATCGTGCTAACAGCACCACCGGAATTAAGGGATATGATCTCGAGAGCTCATGAACGGCCGACAGAGCATTTTGGTGTTGCAACATTTCGTCCACCAGAATACATGATGTGTTCTCGATGTCGAGATGCTTCTGAATTTCAGCAGTATCTGAAGCGGTGTGGATTCTACCAACCTCTTCAACCTCGGCAGTCGCCGCAGCTATTTGTTTTTCGTTGTCGTTTTGATCTGTCAGCAAGTAGAGCATCAGTTATTTCCTTCCGTTGCAGGTTTTGTGGAATCCGTGGAATATTCTGGCGATTTCACGCTGCTCTCGTCGCCATCGCGACGCAGAAGGAGGCGAACTTTTGTTGAAAAACTTTCTGCATAGGCTAATTTTAGAGAGTCTTCCGGCGTCAAGGAGAATGTCACGGGAACACTCTCCTTCTCTTCTGAAAAACTTCCTTCTTCGTCCTTGTCTTGAACTTTCGTTGCAACGCCAACTTCGGTGATAAGGGCGTTCTGGATAATGACCTGTGCTTTGTGCTGTTTGGCATTGGTGTCTTCTAAGGTTGACACGATGTCTACGCGAGAACCGGGAGAAATTTTTCCTGCTACACCTGTTTCGGCGTCGATCATAATCGATACCTCGCGATATCCCTCTGTTAGCTGGGGGGGATCCTGAAACATGCTAGCCTGGAGCATCGCTCCTTTACTGTAGGTGGCAGATGTAACTTTACCTTCGATTTCCTTAATATCGTGGACGGCATCGTTTGGGGCCCATCGTTTAGGGATCTGTTCGGTGACGACGTCTGCCGCTGAGACTTCTTTAAGTTCGGTGACCTGCTGTGAAAGTTTTAGCACTGTTGTCATAGGTCCGACTTGTGAGGATACTGACTGGACGTAACTAAAAACGGCCACAAAAGTGACCGCAGCTCCTAGGATCGTGACGAGGATGAGGAGGACGCCTCGTCGCTGACGTGGGTTCATCAGGACTCCTTGTTCGGGTGAGTAGTGGGCATGAGACGTACTTGCGGTTGCACATTAGGCCACGTGCCGCATAATAGACAGCCCTGGGGTAAAGCCAATTTGCCGCAGTATGGGCAAAACGTCTGGGTAAAAGGGGTGAGTGCTTGAGAAACGAGAGGCCTGGGGTCGGTGACGAGCATGGTCATCTCTGCCCAGGACTTGGCCGGCCATGTGCGAGACATTGAGAGTAGGGGCTCTCGGTGGATTCCCAAGGATTCCAGGTTGCCGGAGATGCGGTTTTGCTCGTCGTCTGCGGCCCAGATTGCTAGGCTCCCCTGGCGGGGCGTATTCCAGACTGCGCTTTTAACTTTGCTGACGGGACTCTGCTCTGGCCCTAGGTCAAAGGTAAAGAGGGAGCCGGGCGTTATGGATTGCAGATGCTGTCTCATAGTCGGTGTGGGACTAGTCAACTTACTAACTGAACTGAGGACTACCCGTGTGTGCAGTGCTGGTGATAAAGCCCTAACTACCATTTGCGCTTGGCCATAGGCTCGCGAGCGAAGCTGCAGTAGGCAATAGGCTAGCGCACGGAAACGGGTTTCGGGCTCATTCAACGCCAGGATGCCAAGATCGCTGCGTTTGAGTATGCCTCGAACGGTGCGGGCAGCATGCTCGTCTTGCCCCGTTCGGCAAAGTAGCAGCGTGGGGGAGTGAGGAACTTGTTCGAGGATGGTGATGACTTCACCTATATCCCAGTCTTTGGTTGCTCCCGGCTGCCGGAACCGGGAACCTGTGAGCACAAGCATGAGAGGTCCTTACAATGCTCGGCGGTGTGCGGGGCCGAACTAAGATCTGCGGGGACGGGTGGACAGTGAAGTGGCTGCGATCAGGGTGGCCGTCGAGACCTTATTGACTAGGTCACGAAGGTGTAACGGTCTCTGACGTTATCACGATGCTCCTTTCGATGCTTTGTGTACTTCTCCCCATAGGTGTGACGGTCGCCATTGTGTCAAACGATCGCCAGCGGCCAGGTGAGCAGGGCTCCTGCGATGAGGTACGGGCCGTAGGCCATGGGGTCCTTGCGAGAGGCCCGGCGGGTGATGAGCAGGAACAATGCGGCGATTCCGCCCAGGAAAACTCCGATGCACAGTCCGAAGGCGAGCATCCAGGGGTCGAGCCACCCCAGCCACAGACCGATCACCGCGCCGAGCTTGACGTCTCCCAGTCCCAGGCCGGTGCGGAGATACGCCAGGGCCAGGCTGACGCTCCCCACTACCAGTGCGCACAGTGCCGCGGTGAGGGCGGTACGCGCCCTGTCGGGATCCAGGACGACGGCGACCACTCCGCATGCGGTCAGCCAGGCAGTCGTGGCGCCCAGCAGGCGGTTGGGGAGCAGGTGCGCCACGGCGTCGACGCTTCCGGCGCATCCGAGCAGCGCGTACACAGGGATGGCGGTGAGCGTCGCGGCGGTGGTGCCTATCCGGCTGCCCCACCAGGCGCACAGAAGGCATAGAGCCAGAGCCAGTAGTCCTTGTGGCGCCGTGCCGAGGAGGCCGGGATGCTTGAGTGTCGGATACTCAAGCGAGGCGGGAGGCTCTGAGGCTTCCGAGAGTGGCTCGGTGGTGCTCTCTGCGCTGACTGTGGTGCCATCCGCCGTGTCTTCTGAGGCGGCCGTCTCGGAGCGCGCGCCGGCGTCGGACTTGTCCTCGTCGTTGAGGGGCTCGTGCACGTAGCGCCTCGTCCATGCCGAGACGGGGCCGGCGATGAGCACGACGGAGGCGAGTGCCACGGTGCCGAGCAGCCAAGGTTGGGGAGACATGGGAGGCCTTTCAGTGGGTCGAGCCGAGCATGGTGTTCTGGGCTCCCGTTGAAGCGGGATCGGGCCGTGGGGGCGGATCGGTGGGAGCTGCTGCCAGGATGCTGCCCCTGCGGATTCCCAGGCGAGAGGCGTCTCCCTGCCGCATCTCGACGACGGCCGTTGCGAGCAGTCGCGGCAGTCCCATCCGGTTGGGAGGCATCGTTGTCACTGCGACGACCTTCCCGCGGCGCCCCACATAGACGACGTCGATCGTGTGGCGCATGCGGAAGCAGTGCACCCAGTTGCAACGAGTGATCCACAGGGCCCCGTCGATCGAGTCGGTGCCCAGCAGGCCGATGTTGCGCTCGCGCCGGGTGCGTGCGGTCCACAGCGCCAGTCCGGTGTCCCGCCCATTCACGGTGAGGTGGGGGAGGTCGTCTACCGGAACGGTTGACCAGGTGGGTGTCGTCGTACTCATGATGAGTGATGGTAAAAGGGGCGACTTGAGTAACGTCAGGGGCGTTCGCCCCATCGTCGTGGGGTCAGGTGGGCCGTACAGTTCGAGTTCGGCGTGTCCAGCACCACGCACTCACCTCTCCCTCCACCCTGGCGCCCCGACGCGGCGAACGGGTAGCCTGGCCGACGGTGCCCGCAGACGGGTCACCGCATCTCCATTCCGTTCCCAGCGACGTCGGCTTCGCCCAGGCCTCAGGCCTGCTCGGCTCAGGTGCGACATCGTGACGCGGGTCTGCCGCGGCGGGAACCGACGGGCCCCTGACTGCGGGGCTCCGGACGTCGCATCGGGCGTGCCCCGATCCTGGCGGGCCGGCCCTCTCCGCGGTGACGTGCGCCGTCGAGCCACCGATGGGGGAG
>ERZ773246.996-NODE-996-length-10992-cov-6.6702_pt1 | contig 10992 bp, 5 predicted proteins | sample MGYA00580519_ERZ773246 | MGnify/ENA primary metagenome ERZ773246 (study PRJEB29015, sample SAMEA2738153) | human oral metagenome | biome: human oral; feature: human-associated habitat; material: saliva | place: China | collected 2246 ...
GAAATATCCACAAATAAGTTTTTAAAAATTTACGGTCAAAAAAAATCGCTAATATTAACTATTTATGATAGAATGAAAATAATGAAATAAAAGGAGGACTGGAATGTTTTTTCAGGATAGAAAGATAAAATATTCAATCCGCAAATTGTCAGTTGCTACTGTGTCCCTTGCGATTGGATTTTTGTTTGCGCCTGCGGCGCTTGGAGTCGCTCAAGTAGCTCAAGCTGATGAGCTTGCAACTACTGAACAAGTGGAGAATAAAGCAGAGAATCAGGTCTCGGTGGTCTCTTCTGCAACAGAGCAAGCAGAATCCCAGAAAGAAAGCCAAGTTACTTTGAAGTCTGCTGCACCTGCTGCGACAGAGACAAGTCAAGCAACAGATTCGACTGTTTTCAAAAATGCTCAGCCAGCTACAGGTACAAGTCAGCCAGCTGCAGCCACTGCTCAAGCAACTCCAGCAAATGCTAGTCTCAATAAGAGCACTTTGGAGAACTACCTCAAAGAGTTGCGTAGCAAGGACTTTTCAAGTAAGACAGACGATAGTCTAGAAATCTTGAATGGCGTGATGACAGCTGCCGATGGTGTGCTTCAAACTGCGACAAAGCAAGAAGAAATTGATAAAGTTTATCGCAATCTCGTGACTTTTGTCAATTCAGGCCTTCGTGATAAAAATCCGAAGTTCATCCCAGACAAGGATAAGACTCCTCACACAGCACTTTATGAGTTTGAAAGTGCTACACCAGGAAAATCAGCTCCGTGGGGACTGAGCTACTTAAAGCCAGAAGACACAAAAATCTACAAAAAGGGCGATAAAGTAAAGGCCATCCAGCCAACTGAAACAACTTATGTAGAGAATGATGGAAGTGGCAGATGGACCTTTAAGGGCTATGACTATGATAGTCAGGTGATTGACAAAGATGATGTCTTCTTCACAGGTAAGTGGGAATTTACACCGACACCATATAAGGCAACCTATAGAGCGGTTAATGGCTCACCTGGAAAAACTTTGCCATCTTATGTTGCAAATTGGAGCCCAGAAGATAAAAGAAGATTTGCTGAGGGTGAAGTAGTAAAAGCACAAGAATTTCACTATGTTTTTTATACTTCAGAAGAATATCCTAACCGAAAAGGCTATTGGGCTTTGACTGGCTTTGATGCTCCAAGTAAAGTGGCAAACAATGGCGATGTAGAGTTCGTAGGAACTTGGAAATACTTTGAGGATGTCACTGTATCCTACAAACCTATGAACCAGCACGATTTTGAGAATTTTTATCATTTACCAAGTAGTCCTAAGACCTCACGTGACGAATATAAATTACCTCTTCCTAAGGAGATAAAAGATCTAGAAAGTAAGCTATACGATTACAAGCTTTCTCTCAATCAGTTTGATAAACGTGATGAGCATTTACCTAAAGATATACGGGATACGGTAGCAGCTTTGCTTCGCTACGATGAAGTTCAAGGTGTCTACAAACCCTTTTATGATGCGGAAAATGAAGGAAATTGGACCTTTGAGGAAGATATCGTAGATTTAACCTTCAGTCGTGAACTAGAGCGGGCGGCTACATATGGGGAATTGCCAAAAGTTACAATGCCATTGGAGTTTGTATTTAAAGGGGTTCCTCGGAAACCGACTTACGAGTTTCTCAGTGGAACTGCTGGCAAAGCATTACCTGCTGAGATCAATAATCTGAAGCCGGTAGATATGCCTGAATGGGAGTATGCAAAGAGAAAGCAATACCCGAAAGGTGAGATGGTTCAGTCTGTTAGACCGACTCAAGAGTCCTACTATGATGCAGTTAACAAGGGTACCTGGACCTTTACAGGCTACGATTTTACTAAAAAACCAGTAAGTGAGTGGGATCATAAAGGATGGAACCTTAAGTTTACAGGTACTTGGACTTTTGTAGCGGATAAGTACTCAGAAAACTATGAGTTTGTTAGCTCAGATCCTAGTCGAACTCTACCAGCTGCAGTTAAGGCCTTGACGCCAAGTAATACAAATACTTACGATAATGGCGAAACTGTATTTGCGGAATATCCACGTGAGACGACCTACATGGACTTTGATAACGAGGGTACTTGGAAATTTGATGGCTATGACGCTAATAGCAAGGTAGTTAATCAAGATAAAGTTCTCTTTACAGGTAAATGGTCCTTCACACCACACAGAGATAAGACTGTTTCCTTTGACTTTGTCAGTGATACCCCAGGGAAGGCCATTCCAGATGATCTGAAGGCACAAATTCCAGCTCCTATCACGACATCTCCGAAAGATTATTCTGATAATGTTAGATATGTCATTGAAAGTTTCTATACATACACAGATGAAGATAATGATGGTACTTGGAAGTTTATTGCTCCTGAGAAGATAGAAAAACCATCTGATGATGAGGACTCTACTTACACACTCCACTGGGTCTTTGAACCGACTAAGCATAGTGTCTACTATGACTTCTATACAGATTCAAAAGATTCTTCTGGTAATTTAATCTACCCACCAAATACTTTGTATGATCTAATCACTTATGAAAGAGAATTTGTCAAGGGTGAAAAAGCTCGCGTTAAAATGCCATCTAAAACAAGATTTGAGGATCCTGATGGCAGAGGGACTTGGGTATTTGATGACTTCTATGAAGATGATAACACGACTATTTCACCACGTGTGAAAACAGTAGGGACAGAAGATGTTCGCTTCAGAGGAAGATGGATCTTGGTTCCCACCAATCAGTCTGATATGATCTACAGAGTGGAGTATAAATTCACTAACTCGACTCCTGCGTATCCTCTTCCAAATAAGATTCGTGATATGCTTCCAGCTGGTACTGATTTCGTTGCGCGAGCTGACGATTACAAAGATGCAAGCAAACTTGACACCACCACAGTAACTGTTCCGACAGGTACTTGGACCTTCCATGGTTTTGATGCGGATAAATACGGAAAAGCTATTGCAGGTACGAAAGTGAAAACCATCACAGGATCTTGGAGCTTTGCGCCAAATGGTATAGACTATCAGTTCCAATCAACTAATCCTGCTTTCGCATTACCAGATCATATCACCAAGTTGACTCCGAAAAATCCTTATGATTACAAGTTATATCCTAAGGAAATTCTGGCTGAACAACCAAGTCAAACGACTTATGTTGATACAGCAAATAAAGTGACTTGGACATTTGCAGGATACGATAAAGAAAAAATTGTTGTAGGAAAAGGCAGACAGACTTTCCTTGGAAGCTGGGTGCCTACTCCAAATCCAGAATATGTATTCAAATCATCTAAAGCAGGTGTTCCATTGCCACAAAGTGTTTTGGGAATGCTTCCAAATGATGAGGCTTCTTATAAGGTTGGAGACACCATTGTAGCCAAACAACCTGCTAAAGAATCGGTAGTTGACGAAGAAAAAGATTATGTCTGGACCTTCAAAGGATATGATCAGAAGAATGCGACCTATAATGGCAAGCGTGTGATATTTACGGGTATCTGGGAAGTAACGCCTAGACCGCATCATGTAAGCTATACTTTTGTAAGTGTTACATCTGGTGTTGATTTGCCTGAATTTATCCAGAAGAAAGCACCGAAAGATAGCTCAACCTATTACAACATGCAAAAAGTTGTACCAGAAGAGTTGACTAAAACGACTTACAAAGATGATATGAACGATGGTACCTGGACTTTCGTTGGTTACGATGCCAAAAGTAAGATTGTGAAAAAAGCTGATTTGACTTTCACAGGTAAGTGGAAGTTTGAAGCCAACAAGTACCAAGCAACTTACAGTTTCGCAAGTGCAACATCAGGTAAGCAACTTCCAGCAGGTATTGCAACGCTGCTTCCAATCGACAGTGCAACATATGAGAATGGTAACTCTGTTTCCGCTCAACAACCAGCGCAAACGACCTATACAGACCCAGTGAACGACGGCACATGGACCTTCAAGGGTTACAACGCAGCTAGCGCCGTTGTGAACAAGGCTAATGTAGAGTTTGTAGGTAAATGGACCTTTGAAGCTAACAAGTACCAAGCTACTTACAGTTTCGTAAGTGCAACAGCAGGTAAGCAACTTCCAGCAGGCATTGCAACGCTACTTCCAAGTGACGGTGCAACTTATGTGAATGGTGCCTCTGTTTCAGCGAAGCAATCAGCGCAAACAACCTACACAGACACAGTGAACGATGGCACTTGGACCTTCAAGGGCTATGATGTGACTAGCGTAGTTGTCAACAAGGCTAATGTTAAGTTTGTCGGTAAATGGGAATTTGTAGCTAACAAGTACCAAGCTACTTACAGTTTCGCAAGTGCAACGGTAGGTAAGCAACTTCCAGCAGGCATTGCAACGCTACTTCCAAGCGACAGTGCAACATATGAGAATGGTGCCTCTGTTACCGCTCAGCAACCAGCGCAAACGACCTACACAGATAGTGTGAATGATGGCACTTGGACCTTCAAAGGCTATGACGCAGCTAGCGCCGTTGTCAACAAGGTCAATGTATCCTTCGTCGGTAAATGGGAATTTGTAGCTAACAAGTACCAAGCTACTTATCGCTTCGAGAGCGCAACATCAGCTAAAGCACTTCCAGCAGCCATCACTGCTTTGACTCCAAGCGACAGTACAACTTATGTGAACGGTGAGTCTGTTTCAGCTCAACAACCAGCGCAAACGACCTATACAGATACTGTGAATGATGGCACTTGGACCTTCAAGGGCTATGACGCAGCTAGCGCCGTTGTCAACAAGGCTAATGTATCCTTCGTCGGTAAATGGACCTTTGAAGCCAACAAGTACCAAGCTACTTACCGCTTCGAGAGCGCAACGGCAGGTAAAGCACTTCCAGCAGCCATCGCAGCCTTGACCCCAAGCGACAGTGCAAGTTATGAAAATGGAAATACTGTTTCAGCTAAGCAACCATCACAAACGACCTACACAGATAGTGTGAACGATGGCACTTGGACCTTCAAGGGCTATGACGCTGCTAGTACTGTTGTCAACAAGACCAATGTATCCTTCGTCGGTAAGTGGGAATTTGTAGCTAACAAGTACCAAGCTACTTATCGCTTCGAGAGCGCAACGGCAGATAAAGCACTTCCAGCAGCTATCACCACTTTGACTCCAAGCGACAGTGATTCGTATGTGAATGGTGATTCTGTTTCCGCTCAACAACCAGCGCAAACGACCTACACAGATAGTGTGAACGACGGCACTTGGACTTTCAAGGGCTATGATGCAGCTAGCGCTGTTGTCAACAAGGCCAATGTATCCTTCGTCGGTAAATGGATCTTTGAAGCCAATAAGTATCAAGCTACTTATCGCTTCGAGAGCGCAACGGCAGGTAAAGCACTTCCAGCAGCCATCGCAGCCTTGACCCCAAGCGACAGTGCAAGTTATGAAAATGGAAATACTGTTTCAGCTAAGCAACCATCACAAACGACCTACACAGATAGTGTGAACGATGGCACTTGGACCTTCAAGGGCTATGACGCTGCTAGTACTGTTGTCAACAAGACCAATGTATCCTTCGTCGGTAAGTGGGAATTTGTAGCTAACAAGTACCAAGCTACTTATCGCTTCGAGAGCGCAACGGCAGATAAAGCACTTCCAGCAGCTATCACCACTTTGACTCCAAGCGACAGTGATTCGTATGTGAATGGTGATTCTGTTTCCGCTCAACAACCAGCGCAAACGACCTACACAGATAGTGTGAACGACGGCACTTGGACTTTCAAGGGCTATGATGCAGCTAGCGCTGTTGTCAACAAGGCCAATGTATCCTTCGTCGGTAAATGGATCTTTGAAGCCAATAAGTATCAAGCTACTTATCGCTTCGAGAGCGCAACGGCAGGTAAAGCACTTCCAGCAGCCATCGCAGCCTTGACCCCAAGCGACAGTGCAAGTTATGAAAATGGAAATACTGTTTCAGCTAAGCAACCATCACAAACGACCTATACAGATCCAGTGAACGACGGTACATGGACCTTCAAGGGCTATGACGCAGCTAACGCTGTTGTCAACAAGGCTGACATAGTCTTCCTAGGTAAGTGGGAATTCAAGGCGAATCCGACAAATGCTGAAACTTATACGCCTCAAGTAACGGAAGAGACTATCAAGGTTGGAGAAACACCTGACTTGACCGATAATGTGAAGAACTTGACAAGCCTTCCAGCTGGCACTAAGGTAGTTGATATTACACCTGCAGGTCAAATTGACACAACAAAACCAGGTACTTACATAGGTAAGGTACGAGTTGACTATCCAGATGGTTCTTCTACTGAGGTGTCTGTACCAGTTACTGTTTTACCTGCACCGGTAACTGAAACCTATCAAGTGACTTATCGCTTCGAAAGTGCAACCGCAGACAATAACTTGCCAGCAGAAGTATTGAGCTTACTTCCACAAAGTGGAACATATACGACAAGTTCTTCTGCAGCGATTGCTTTCGTTCCAGAAGCACCGATGCCTGTAGAAGTTGCTGTTGCAAATGGTACATGGACATTCTTAGGTTACCAAGAAGTAGAAGAGGGGGCAAATCTAACCTTCGTCGGTAAGTGGGTCTTTGAAGCGAAGCAAGATCCTAGTCCACAACCACAACCAGCACCTCAACCAAATCCAGTTCCACCAGTGAATCCAGGAGAGCAGGGGGCTGATAATAATCAGGCAGATAGACATCAACCAGAACAACCAAGAAAACCTGAAGAGAATCCACCAGTTCAAAGTCCAGCAGGAGAAAAAGCAAAACAAGCTACATTGCCAAATACAGGTAGCACTGCACCGCTTTCACTCACTGGACTAATGACTAGCTCTCTTCTTGCAGGTCTAGCAGCGTTTCTTCTTGGTCGCAAGCGGAAAGATGATTAAGCACTAATTTTATCTAGAAGTTTTCGACTTTTACAAGATTCTTAAGCAACTGTTTGACTGCTTGACAAATCTATCTGAATCGCAAGCTTTAAGGCTGAGAGAAGACCAATTTGGTCTTCTCTTTTTGCATTTTGGATAGAAAGCAAATGTGTGATTTTTAGTATAAGAGAGGTATTTGGAGAAATTGAGAACCGTATGATAAGTCAGATGAGTCGGACTACTGAAAATGTTCAAAATATGGTATAATGGTTAGATGAATAGAATCGAGGATAGTATGTCATTTACGAAATTTCAGTTTAAAAACTATATAGAAAAGGCTTTGGAGGAGTTAAAATTTACAACTCCAACAGAGGTTCAAGATAAGTTAATTCCTATTGTCTTGGCAGGTCGTGACTTGGTTGGTGAATCAAAAACAGGTTCAGGAAAAACCCACACTTTCTTGCTACCCATTTTCCAGCAATTGGATGAAAAGAGCGATAGTGTGCAAGCAGTGATTACGGCTCCAAGTCGTGAGTTAGCTACTCAGATCTACCAAGCAGCACGTCAGATTGCAGCCCACTCAGATATCGAAGTTCGTGTGGTTAATTATGTGGGTGGTACGGATAAGGCGCGTCAGATTGAAAAACTGGCCAGCAACCAACCACATATCGTTATCGGAACGCCAGGTCGCATCTATGACTTGGTCAAATCTAGTGATTTGGCTATTCACAAGGCCAAGACCTTTGTTGTCGATGAAGCCGATATGACCTTGGATATGGGCTTCTTGGAAACAGTCGATAAGATTGCAGGAAGTCTTCCAAAAGACTTGCAATTCATGGTCTTTTCAGCGACTATTCCACAAAAATTGCAGCCATTCTTGAAAAAATACTTGTCAAATCCTGTTATGGAGAAAATCAAGACCAAAACGGTTATTTCTGACACTATTGATAACTGGTTGATTTCGACCAAGGGCCGTGATAAGAATGCTCAGATTTATGAATTGACTCAAGTCATGCAACCTTATCTGGCTATGATTTTTGTTAATACCAAGACGCGTGCAGATGAATTGCATTCTTATTTGACTGCTCAAGGTTTGAAGGTGGCTAAGATCCATGGAGATATTGCCCCTCGTGAACGCAAGCGGATCATGAATCAGGTGAAAAATCTTGATTTTGAGTACATTGTCGCAACGGACTTGGCAGCGCGTGGCATTGATATTGAAGGTGTTAGTCATGTCATCAATGACGCCATTCCGCAGGATTTATCTTTCTTTGTTCACCGTGTCGGACGGACTGGACGCAATGGTCTACCTGGTACAGCTATTACCCTTTACCAGCCAAGTGATGACTCGGATATCCGTGAGTTGGAGAAATTAGGGATCAAGTTTATTCCTAAGATGGTCAAAGACGGAGAGTTCCAAGATACTTACGACCGTGATCGTCGTGCCAACCGTGAAAAGAAGCAGGATAAGCTTGATATTGAAATGATTGGCTTGGTTAAAAAGAAAAAGAAAAAAATCAAACCAGGCTATAAGAAGAAGATTCAATGGGCGGTGGATGAAAAACGTCGCAAAACCAAGCGTGCTGAAAATCGTGCACGTGGTCGTGCCGAGCGTAAAGCTAAACGCCAAACATTTTAAGAACAAAATTGGAGCTGAATGGCTCCTTTTTGTAACTTCATTTTATAAATTATCGAAAAGAATGCAAAAATGAGTAAAAAGTGGTATAATGATAAGGTTATATAGTCCCGATAAGATGGTAGGTATTCATTACGAGTAGTTTTCCTATCAGTACTTTGTAACTCTATAACAATATTTTTTAAGGGGGGGACATTTTTATGTCAGAACGTAAATTATTCACGTCTGAATCTGTATCTGAGGGGCATCCAGATAAGATTGCAGACCAAATTTCAGATGCGATTTTGGATGCTATTTTAGCGAAGGATCCAGAGGCGCACGTTGCTGCTGAGACAGCTGTATATACTGGTTCTGTCCACGTTTTTGGTGAAATTTCTACAAATGCCTATGTGGATATCAACCGTGTGGTTCGTGATACCATTGCAGAGATTGGTTACACCAATGCAGAATATGGATTTTCTGCGGAGACGGTGGGAGTCCATCCTTCACTTGTTGAGCAGTCACCAGATATTGCTCAAGGAGTTAATGAGGCCTTGGAGGTCCGTGGAAATGCGGATCAAGACCCGTTGGACTTGATTGGAGCTGGTGACCAAGGTCTCATGTTTGGATTTGCTGTGGATGAGACAGAGGAACTCATGCCATTGCCAATCTCGCTTAGCCACAAACTGGTTCGTCGTTTGGCAGAACTTCGTAAATCTGGTGAAATCAGCTATCTTCGCCCAGATGCTAAATCCCAAGTGACTGTTGAATACGATGAAAATGATCGTCCAGTACGTGTGGACACAGTCGTTATTTCAACTCAGCACGATCCAGAAGCTACTAATGAACAAATCCATCAAGATGTGATTAACAAGGTTATCAAAGAAGTTATTCCATCCTCTTATTTGGATGAGCAAACAAAATTCTTCATCAATCCAACTGGTCGCTTTGTCATCGGTGGACCTCAAGGAGACTCAGGTCTGACTGGCCGCAAGATTATCGTGGATACGTATGGTGGCTACTCTCGTCACGGTGGTGGTGCCTTCTCTGGTAAAGATGCGACTAAGGTGGACCGTTCAGCCTCTTACGCGGCTCGCTACATTGCCAAGAATATCGTTGCAGCGGGTTTGGCTAAGAAGGCAGAAGTTCAATTGGCCTACGCTATTGGTGTTGCGCAGCCAGTTTCTGTTCGTATCGATACCTTTGGTACAGGAACAGTAGCTGAAAGCAAGCTTGAAAAAGCGGCTCGTCAAATCTTTGACCTTCGCCCTGCAGGAATTATCCAAATGCTGAACCTTAAACGTCCAATTTACCGTCAAACAGCGGCTTATGGACACATGGGACGTACAGATATTGACCTTCCATGGGAACGTTTGGACAAGGTAGAGGCTTTGAAAGAAGCTGTGAAATAAAAATAAAAGATTGGTAGGCCCTACCAATCTTTTTTTGCAAAAGAAAACCAGCTTTTGGCTGGCTTTCTTATTTTGTAGGAATAGAAATTTCAATCAATTTATCTGAATAAAGCGTCTTGATATTAGTTTCATCGATAGTATCTTTATCGATTTTACGTTTCATGAAGAAATCTTGGATGGTTTCGATTTCTGGTTCACGAATAGCGCGGTGTTTGTTGGAAATGAGGATTTCATAGTGAAGCGGAGCTTGTGTGAAAACCACATCTGTATTTCCGGCCGAATAGACCTCGACAAGAGTTGCGTCAGTACTTTCTAATTGGCTTTTAACAAGTTGCGAGTGTGAATTAGTCGTGTTGATAAGCTTCATAACAGTTCCTCCGATTTTCTAACTCTATTATAGCACTTTTTGGATAAAATCGTGTATTTTAGTCAATTCCATACTGAATTTTCCAAGCTTCAATTCCCCATTTGTGGCTACCACGTTTGAGTTTTTCTATTGCCTCGTCAATAGGAAACCAAGCAATATGATTAAAGTCTTCTAAAGGTTTTTGTACTTCTTGGAAAGAAATCGCTTCGTAGAGATAAGCTGGATTGTAGTAGTAGGTGTCACGGTGACGAGAGTAGAAATACTCATCAGCTTGTCCGAAATAGTTTCCGATTTCAGCTGTAAAGCCAAGTTCTTCGATTAGTTCTCTCTTTAGTGCTTCTTGATGGTCTTCGCCTGCTTCAATCTCTCCACCAGGCAAGAACCAAGCACCATTGGGAGCTTGAACTAAAACAATTTGTTTTTTTTCAGGATCAGGAATAACTGCGTAAACACCATAGCGAGGCTGGTAGGTTACATTCTCTTTTTTTTCACCAAAAGTTGGGTTTGCCATTGAACTTTCCTCATTCTCTAGTATCTTTATTATTATCATAATGGACGAGGGGCAAGCTGTCAAGAATTTACAGTTATTTTAGTAAAAAAGGTGCAGAAATTGATAGACTTCCTGCACCTGTTAGATCATTCTAATCTTCTTTTTCAGAAGCAATCTCTTCTGTTTTTTCAGTTTTTTTGGCAGATTTGATTTGAATCTTACCATTGCTTGTCATGACTGCCTTGAGGTCTTTTTCACTTGGATTTTCAAGGTAGTAGTCTG
>ERZ773246.997-NODE-997-length-10978-cov-5.53062_pt1 | contig 10978 bp, 11 predicted proteins | sample MGYA00580519_ERZ773246 | MGnify/ENA primary metagenome ERZ773246 (study PRJEB29015, sample SAMEA2738153) | human oral metagenome | biome: human oral; feature: human-associated habitat; material: saliva | place: China | collected 2246 ...
GACCAGAGAGTGGATCACGAATAGCTCCACCAATACAAGTCGCAGCCCCACCAAAAGGCTCAATTTCTGTTGGGTGGTTGTGGGTTTCATTTTTAAACATCAGCAGCCAAGGCTCCTTGACACCATCCACATCCACTTCAATCTCTACTGAGCAGGCATTGATCTCATCAGACACTTCCATGTCATCCAGACGGCCATTAGCTCGCTCATAGCGACCAAAAATAGTCGCCATATCCATGAGAGTCTGTGGTTTATCCCCACGCCCCAGCTCATCGCGCATAGCCAAGTATTTATCATAAGTGACCTGCAGTTGCTTTTCAAACTTAGAAGCCGAAAAATCAATCTTCTTCAACTCCGTCTCAAAGGTCGTATGTCGACAGTGGTCGGACCAGTAAGTATCTAAAACCTTGAGCTCGGTCTCCGTCGGGAAACGACCAATTGACTTGAAATAGTCCTGAATGAAGAGCAAATCTGCCACTTCCATAGCCAGACCATGCTCCTGCTTGTAGGCTTTAAAGTCCGCTTCCGTATAGTCCTTAAAGAAGTCCAGAACCGGAATGGTCTTATCTGACTCGGAGAATTGCTCCAGCTGGATCGGCTGCTCAATATCTTTAAAGCGTGAATCAACTGGATTCAGCAAGTATTTCTTGATTGCTGCCAACTCGCTGTCTGAGATGTCTTTATTGACCAAATAAAGCTGAGCTGTCCTCACCAGAACATCGGTCCCAGCGCCGAGCAAAAAGAGGGCCTCCTGAGAGCTGGCTGCCCGCTGGTCAAACTGACCCGGCAGCGCTTCGATGGCAAAAAACGCTGTCTCTGCAAATGCAGCCTCTACTTCCTCTTCCGCCAGCAATCTATCAGTCACTTGCTCAGAGAAAATATGCTTTTCAGCCCGAGCGACCAAATCTTCTGCCAGATGAAAGACATCATAAACTTGAATCATCCGAAGATCTGACAATGTTTTCAACTGAAGATTATGCGTCAGCTCTCTCACTAAGCTCTGTGACTTCACACCGAAGTTGCTCTTCTTCTCTACAAAAATACGCTTGTCCATGATTTTTCACACCCTGTCCTTACTTAATCGCCTGCAAATTTTCCCAAACAACCTGATAGACATCTGTCAGTTCACCAAGGCCACGCCGGAAAACATCCTTATCCATGTGATGACCTTCCGCATCCCAGAGACGGCAATTGTCTGGTGAAAATTCATCTGCCAGAATAATCTTGCCATCTTTGTCAAAGCCGAACTCTAACTTGAAATCAATCAATTTCAGTCCGATTTGGCGGAACCAGTCTGACAAGAGCTCATTGATTCGACGAGTTTCTTCTTTCAAAAAGGCAATTTCTTGATCGCTGGCAATCTTCAAAAATTTCACGTGTTCGTCATTGATGAAAGGATCGTCCAAATCATCATTTTTGTAGTAAAATTCCACAATCGGAGTTTCAAGCGCGATACCCTCTTCTACTCCAAAACGTTTGGAAAAAGAACCCGCTGTGTAGTTGCGCAGCACCACTTCCAAAGGAATAATTTCTACTTTTTTATTTAGCTGGTCCGTATCCGAAACCTTCTCAATAAAATGCGTCGCCACACCAGCTGCATTGAGTTTCTCAAAAATAAAAGATGAAATCTGGTTGTTGAGCACTCCTTTACCAGCAATCTGCTCCTTCTTGACTCCATTAAAAGCCGTTGCCTGGTCCTTGTAGCGTGCCAGAATGACTTGCTCATCATCTGTAGAGAAAATATCCTTAGCTTTTCCCGAATATAACAACTTGTTAGACATTTTAATATTCGCCTTTCGTGGTTTTATACCCTCATTTTATCATCTTTGAATATATTTTACAAGAAATTCCGTATAAACTTTATATACCATATACCCAGTTAAAGAAATCGTTTCCTTTCCAAGATACAAAAAAAGACCGGAAGATACCGATCTTTGATTTTTAATGTTGCTTCTTCAGTTTCTCATGGATATAAGCCACCACATCGGAAATTGTTTTGAAGTTATCCATATCCTCATCAGGAATCTCAATATCAAAAGCTTCTTCCAAATTGATGATAAATTCCATCAAATCAACAGAGTCCACTCCCAGTTCTTCTTTCAAATTCAACTCTGGAGTGACATGCAGTTTGCTGCTGTCATGTTCTTGAATGATTTCGACAATTTTTGCATAAATTTCTTTTTCGCTCATAGTTACTCCTTTGCATCTGAAAATTCAATGACCGATTTACCAACAACATCCGTTTCCAGCATGGTTCGAATCTGACGAATCGTGCTATAAACAGCCTTAGCATCGCTAGAGCCATGCGTTTTGACAACAGGCGCTTTCAAGCCGAATAGAACTGCACCGCCTGCACTAGAATAGTCTAGACTATTTTTGAGCCCTCGCAAGCTGTCCTTGAGCAGCCAAGCTCCCAATTTAGCCTTGAAACCACCGCCTAAAATAGACTTTTTCAGCTGACCCATGATACTGATAGCAGTTCCTTCGATTGATTTCAGAACGGCATTACCAGTAAAGCCATCTGCAACGACAACATCCGCCACATCATCCATCAAATCACGCGCTTCTACATTGCCGATAAAGTTAAGTGTTGAATCCCCAGCTAAAAGCTCATAGGCTTCCTTGCGCAGAGGGTCGCCCTTGCTGCTTTCCGTTCCGTTATTCAAGAGACCCACCCGTGGCTTCTTGATTCCTCGGACATTTTCAGCATAGAAAGAACCCAAAGTCGCATACTGGTGTAAATGATGGGCTGTGTTTTCAGCATTGGCTCCCAGATCCAGCATATCAAATCCCTGACCTCCAACCGTTGGCATAGTAGATAAGAGACCCGGTCGGTCAATGTTCTTAATACGCCCTACGATAAAGAAACCTGCCGCCAAAAGCGCTCCAGTATTTCCAGCAGACAGCATGGCATCTGCCTCCCCTGCCTTCACAGCCTTGGCTGCCAGCACCATACTAGCCTCTTTCTTCTGACGAATGGCCTTGGTCGGCTCGTCGTCCGAGTCAATCTTTTCCTCCGTGTGGATGATGCGGACCCGCTCACCAGCAGTCAGATAAGGCTTAATTTTCGCCTCATCGCCATAAAGGAGAATTTCAATATCCGAAAACTCCTGTACTGCTTGATTGACTCCTTCGACTAGAGCCTGAGGGGCATTGTCCCCTCCCATAGCATCAACAGCTATTTTTTTCATTCGATTTATTCCTCGTTCTTATCTTTTAAAATGCTTCCCCAGTCCCCCAGAGAATCTATAAATTTTTTGGATTTGAGATGGATGCCGACATATTCATCATAGAGCAGGTCGATAAAATCCCGCAGCTGCTTTTTAATATCTGGCTTCAAAGAAATGGTCTCCAATTCGCTAAAACGGACCGCCTGAAATTGGTCCAGCAGAAAAGGAAGATTAGGATTCAGATGACAGCGCCGTTCATCCTGATGGTAATGCTCAGGGCAAAGGACTCCGCTATATTTGAAAGAAAAGTCAAAAGGCAAACCTGTCCGATGACAAAAAGCACAATCATGGAAGTTCAGCGAAACTCCAAAACGTGACAAAATCTGAATCTCAAAGATATTAGTCAGCACTTCATAGTCCAGACCATTATTCATCAGCTCCAGGGTTTTCTGCAGAAAGGCAAAGAGCGCCGGATCCGGCTGATTATCCTGAAGACTGGCATCTGCCAAGGCTGCCACATAACTGGCATAGGCCATGATGAATAAGTCCTCATTGATGCGATGGTAGGTAACCACATCCTGATAATCCTCGATATAGCTAAGACCATCATCATTGATTTTCATCAGCAAGTTCGCCGCAGTCAAGGGCTGAATGACGGGGGCTAGCTTAGATTTACCAGCATGCTTGACGAAAAACATACGCTTACCAGCCTGTTCCGTAAAAATCTTGACCAGCTTATCATCCTCACGGAAATTGCGGTTATAGAGAACCAGACCTTGACTTGTTAGAGATTTAAGCATAGTCCTCCATGTAGTCCTTGAGGCGTTTCAAAGCTTCTTGAATCGTCTCCATACTAGCCGCGTAGGACAGGCGGATATAGCCTTCCCCATATTGACCAAAAGCCGCTCCTGGGATAAAGGCCACGGCCTTCTTCTCCGCAAAATCCTGCAGAAAGGCGAAAGAATCTTGATTATAACCGTCTGGTATCTTAGCAAAAATATAAAAAGCCCCATCTGGTTTGATAATCTTAAAGCCTAGCTCAGCCATTTTCTCTATGATATAATCGCGACGCTGGATATACTCAGCCTTCATTGGTTCCGCATCATCTTTCCCAACTGTCAGGGCTTCAATGCCTGCAAACTGAGCCATGGTATTGGCTGCTGTTACGAGATACTGATGGCTCTTAATCAGCTGAGCAGTGAAAACTGCTGGAGCAAAGATAAAGCCCAACCGCCAGCCAGTCATGGCATGAGACTTAGACAAGCCGTTGATGACGATAGTTTGGTCTGGCAGATACTCCGCGATGGAGACATGCCCCTGCTCTGTATAGGTCAGCTCAGAATAGACCTCATCGCAGACCACAAAGACTTGGTATTTTCCTAGGACATCAGCCAGAGCTTTTATCTGCTCCCGCGAATAAGTCACGCCGGTCGGATTGGCTGGATAATTGAGAATGACCGCTTTTAGCTGCTCACCCTGCTCTAAAATAGCTGCTTCCAGCATCTCTGGAGTGAGGACAAAGTTATTGGCCGTTGTGTCAATCTCGACAATCTCCGCCCCTACTAGATTGACAATGGGCTCATAGCCCGGATAAGCAGGAGCTGGCAGCAAGACCTTGTCTCCTTCTTCTAGAATGGCTGTCAGCGTAGCCGACAAGGCCTCTGTCGCCCCAATTGTGACCAAAACCTCATCTTCTGGGCGATAGTGCAGATTATACTTTTCTTTCACAAAGCTACTGGCCGCCTGACGCAGCTCCAAGAGACCGCTCATACCAGTGTAGTGGCTTTGATTAGCATCAATCGCTGCCTTGGCCGCTTCTTTGATATGATCCGGTGTCGTAAAATCCGGCTCCCCTAAGGTTAGCCGAAGAACTCCCGGAATAGCAGAAATTGATTGGTCAAACTGACGAATCAGCGAAATTTCTATTTTTTCTAAGTTTTTATTAAATTTCTTACTTAAATCCATACATACCTCCAGCCGCTCAATAGAACTATTATACTATAAATGCAGAAGCATAGCAAAAGCTATTACATGATTTCCCATGCAGAAAAAGGACTAAGCTTGCACTCAGTCCCTTTTTTCCTTGCCTTAAAATTCTTCTCTGGCAGATAGTGGTTATAGCTGCATCTCACGTGACTGGCCAATCAACGAGTCGGAGTATAAGTCAATTCCTTGCCATGCTTGGTCAGAAAATCTTCCAATTCCGAATCAGGAATCTGCCGCAAATAAAGGTTGGAACGAATCGTGTCATCTTCCTCACGGCAGGTTGAGAGAACCAAATACCGGTCACTCGCCTTAATCTGGATCTTAGGATCCTTAGTCCGAGCAGCTTCATAGATATTTCTGAGCTGAGTCGTAAAGTCCTCGTCATCCTTAAACTCCGTCCGATAAAAAGCAGTCTCTTCCGGCACGATAACCAGTCCCATAGCTTGATAATAATACTTACGCTCAGGAGTCTCAATCACGACATATCTATGTTTGTCAAAATAATCCTGACGATCATAGTAGTTGACATCATTAAACATGCGATGATCTCCTGCCTTGCTGCCCCGAGCATGCCCGAAAAGCCAAGTCAGACGATCACTGAAATCTCTATGATTGTCCTTATCCATAAAGACCGCTCCCATATAAGGCTCTTGCTTTCCTTCAAATGTCTTCAGCAGATAAGTCTCATTATCTTTCGTTTGCACCACTGGCTCATCCAACTGTGTACCAGGAGCATAGACATAACCTATCGTTTCTGAATTCACAGCCTTCAGTTTAGCAAAACGCTCTGCTAAATATTCCTTTTCTGTCTGACTTGAGGATGCAGATGAGCTTGATGTTTCAATCCTGCTAGGATGCGAAACTCGAAGCTTGCTGCCTGATGTTGATGAATGGAAAGAATAAAAAACAGAAAAAATAACCAGAACAATCAGCAGGAGGCAGAGGCCAACAACAAGGAGCTGTTTTTTATTCGAAGCTTGACTCCTATCTTTTTCTTGCATAATCTAAAAATCCTTTATTTTTCATTTTTTACAAAAAATATCACCGAACGAAGGCTCAGTGATATTTAGGCGTTAGCACAAATTAAAGACAAAATTATTTGACTGCACTTGTCTTAGGAAGTGACTTTTCTTCAGAATTTTCCTCATTTTCCTTGTTCTCTTCTTTTGCTTCCGGAGCTTTTTTTGCTTTATTTTCTGATTTTTTAGCCTTCTTTTTACCTGCTGCTGAAGAGGATGCCGCCGAAGATTGAGACGGTGCTGGAAAAGTTGGAACTGATGAAGAGGCTGTGGAGTAAGGTGCTGCCGAATAAGCCGGTGTAGATGGATCTGTAGTAGATGGTGCCACTGAAGGCTGATCCGCATTAGCCGACTCTCCCTCACCAATAACAAGAACTTTGTTACCAGCTTGATCCTCCATCACAGCACTTTTGCCAACCGGAGCTTTCTTAGCTTCAGCAACTTGCTGATCCAGAGCTGATTGTGCATCTCTATAGGCCTGCAGTTCATCCATAACTTTATTAGATTCTGAGTCCGTACTGCCTTGGGGAACTTCATTATTATCAATGTCATTAACCCAAAGACTGGCTGTACCCTCAGCAAATACTGGTGCAGCAGCCGCGAAAAGTGAAAGGGCCACAGCACTTGAAAGCAAAACCTTTTTCATTATCTCATCTCCTCGTTACTTTTCAAAAATAATTGTAACTCCCCGTTACCTAATATTACCTACTACTAAGTATAGTTCGAACTCTTAAAAAAGTCAAGAATTTTACTACATAAAAATTTTTAAAACCAAATAATACCAAGGGATGAGACAAATTGTCAATTTACCAACTATTTAAATGGTCATTTATTTATATTTGAAACATCAAGTAATTTGAGTTTTCTTTTAAAGTGAATGTTGGACTTTTTTTAAAAAAGATAGTAGGAATAAAATAAAAAAGAGGCCAGAAATCAAGTATCCCAGCCATATATCTCAGATTATTTTTTGCCTATTTCAAACAAGGGTGACAGTGGCCGCTTTTCATGAATACGGACAATGGCTTCTCCTAAAAGATGCGCAATTGAAATCTGCTCAATCTTATCAATCAAGCGCTCTTGAGGCAGATAAATTGTATCCAGCACGACCAATTTTTTAATCGCTGATTTTTGAATATTATCCATAGCAGGACCAGATAAGACTGGATGAGTACAGCTAGCATAGACTTCTACAGCCCCTGCTTCAGCGAGAGCGTCAGCTGCATGGCAGATAGTTCCCGCTGTATCAATCATATCATCAATTAGGATACAAGTTTTTCCTTCTACCTTACCAATGATGTTCATAACTTCACTGCTATTCATCTTGTCTACGCTGCGACGCTTATCAATAATCGCAATCGGTGTTTTCAGAAACTCTGCTAACTTACGGGCACGACTCACACCACCATGGTCAGGACTGACTACCACATAGTCGCCCCCTGTCATATTACGGCGCTCAAAGTAATCTGCAATCAAAGGTGCACCCATCAAGTGATCCACTGGAATATCAAAGAAGCCCTGGATTTGCGCTGCGTGCAAGTCAATAGTCAGCATCCGATCCACACCAGCAATTTCCAACATATTAGCAACTAATTTAGATGTAATTGGCTCACGAGCTCTAGCCTTGCGATCCTGTCGAGCATAGCCATAGTAAGGCATGACAACATTGATGGATTCAGCGCTAGCCCGTTTCAAAGCATCTACCATAATCAAGATTTCCATCAAATTATCATTGACTGGCGAGCTGGTAGACTGCAAAATAAAGACGTGTTTCCCGCGAATAGATTCTTCAATATTCACTTGAATCTCTCCATCAGAGAACTGACGAACAGTTGATTTTCCAAGTGGCAATCCAATCTCTTGAGCAACACGCTGCGCTAATTCTTGATTAGAAGAAAGAGCAAAGAGTTTTAAATCAGAAAAAGACATGATTCCCTCCAGATTCTAAATCGTCTTTCATTGTCCAATTACAACTTTTCCCAACTACCATTGTAACTTTTTTCAGTTGATTTTTCAATTAAAAATAAAAAACGCCAGAGGCGCTTTTTACTGATTAGTTCGGATAGATATATGAAACTGTACCTTGTGCAGTTGTTGGGTTAAACCATCCACGGTAGTTACCAATTGATTGTTGTCCAAGGTAGTTTGCTTCTGATACTTGGATGCTTGTAGTAGATTGAACAGCTGTTACTACCGCAACGTGTCCGTATCCACCGTCAGTCCAACATGCGATCGCTCCAACTTCTGGCTGTGAACCAACACGGAAGCCTGCTGCTGCTGCACTTGCAGACCATTGTCCACCATTACCCCAGTAATCCCCAGCCCAAGGAGCTAATGTCTTAGCACCCCAAGTACATTGACCTACTGGATAAGAAGATGCAGATGAGCTATAAACTGGTCTATTCGCACGGGCAACAGATTGAGTTACTGCAGGTGCAGCTGGAGCCGCTACTTCAGCTGCTGGAGCTGAATTAACAACTGCTTGAACCTGAGCTTGCAGGGTAGTGTTTCCTGAAGCTTCAATTGCTTGGCGTTTTGATTCTTGTTCTGCTTTATAAGCTGCTTCACGAGCCGCTGCTTCAGCTGCTGCTTTTTCAGCTGCTGCTTTTTCTTCAAGAAGAGAATTCTTTTCGTTTTCAGCAGTCGCTTTTTCAGCCGCAAGACTTGCCTGAGCTGCTTTCAATTCAGCTTGTTTTGTTGCCAAAGCTTGCTCATCATCAGCTAACTTCTCTTGGTTAGCAATTACAGTATTGATAGCTTCGTTATTCGCAACTTGCTTTTCAGCAATTACTTCTTTATCTTTCTTTTGTTGTTCCAGCATTTTATTATTTGCCGAAACAATTTCGCTCATAGCTGCTACACGAGAGATAGCTTCTGTGATAGAGCTAGAATTTACAACTGTATTGATGTAGCTAGTAGCAGTTCCATTTGTTTGAGTACTGCGTGCTTGATTTGCAAGTGACTCATTACGAGCAACAATATTTTTAGACAGTTCGTCAATCTCTGCAGAAAGTTTTGCAGATTCAGCAGACAATTTTTCATTTTCTGCTTTAAGCTCTTCTTGTTGCTTTTGAATAGCAGATACTTGGCCTTGAATCTCGTTAACTTGTGCCTGAGCTGATTGTTGTTGCTCTGTCAAACTATTAATCTTGCTGTCTTGTGCAGCAATCTTTTCATCAGTTGTCTCCGCTTTAACGCTCACAAGTGCAGCTCCTTGTGAAAGGATAACTGTACTCAATAAAATTGATGTGAGTAGTTTTTTCTTCATAAAAATAATACACTCCTTCTTATAAGACATTAACTAGTATACCAGAAAATGCTGTATCATATGTTACGCCTTTATTACATTTTTATTTCTTGTTTATCATAAATACATTTTTTCGAAAATAGGCTGAAAAATGAGGAATATCAGGCCATTGAGAAGGATAGTCGGTACTAAACTGCTAAGGACAAAATCCTGCAAATTCAGACTAGAAAGATTCAAAAATACTGCAAAAGCAAAACTGGTTAATTCAAATAAAAATACAAGAATCAGAACAGATAAAAAGCGAGTAAATTTATTTAAAAGCATAGTCGAACTTGACTGACAAACCAAGAGACTTAAAAGAGGAAAAAGAATAAGAGCAATACCGATGGTATGAAAATAGTAAACATCATAAATCAACCCCAAACAGCAAAATAAGAGAATATTGTAGTTTCTAGAGAGGTTGATGGAAACAAAAAGCATGAAAATAAAGATAAAATGACTGACTAAATGCCATTGTAAAGGCAGAATATTAGCCAGAAAAGTCGAAATCTGCCCGTCGATCAATAAAACAAAAAATAAAATAATAGGAGTCAAAAGGTGTTCTTTAATATCTCTCATATTAGTTCCCTACCAACATTACAGCACGGATATCCGACAAATCAGCAGCCGGCTTAACCAGGACAATCTTGTTTAACTGATCCTTAGCCTCAGACACAGAAAGTACCTTACCGACAGGAATATTTTCTGCATTATAAGCACCCAAGCCACTGGTTGCCACCTCATCTCCCTCTTTTATATCTTCAGCACTATTTAACTGACTGATGATATAAGCAGAGTTTTTTTTATCATATCCAGTAATAATCCCATAAATTGGACCAGACTTCGTTTGAATCCTAACAGAAATTTTAGTTGAGTTTTCCTCGTTAGTCAATAGAGAAACTAAGCTAGACTGACTACTGGTTTCAGAAACACTTCCTACTAGACCACCATTAGCTACTACCAACATAGCATCCGTCACATTATCAGATGTCCCCTTGTCAATGGTCAGCTCATTTTTCCAGGATGCTGGCGTACGGGCAATCACTTCGCTGGCAATTTGTATTTGATTTTTATCAGCCTCTTTAAATTCCAGAAGTTTTCTCAACTGTTCGTTCTCATCTTCTAAGAAATCTGCCTTCCCAGCCTTTTCCTCAACCTTATAAAGATTTTTCTTGAGCTGCTGATTCTCTCTATAAGTAGACATCAAATCTGACATTTCTTCTTTTTTATCAGCTACAAAAGCAAAAGGAGAGCCAACAAGTCTATCTACCAATGAAATAATATTTGAAGTAGTTGATACAAACCAACTAGAAGAGGTAGATAAGATGAGTATCGTCATTGCAACAACTAATACAAAAAAAGAAAGCAGAAACTTAGATTTTTTAAATCGATTCATCAGAAAAACCTCACTAAATAGGACGAGAAAGTATAATAAAAGGAGATAGCAAATGCTAAACTCCTTATTGATACGGAGAATGGGGGATTCGAACCCCCGCGCCGGTTACCCGACCTAACGATTT
>ERZ773246.1001-NODE-1001-length-10934-cov-4.67589_pt1 | contig 10934 bp, 6 predicted proteins | sample MGYA00580519_ERZ773246 | MGnify/ENA primary metagenome ERZ773246 (study PRJEB29015, sample SAMEA2738153) | human oral metagenome | biome: human oral; feature: human-associated habitat; material: saliva | place: China | collected 2246 ...
CGTAAGATTTATGTAAGATTAAAATTTTAATATTTTGCTAGAATGAAGTTAGTAAGATGTTTTACTATTTCATTCAAAAATTCTTGACGGTTGATTTTAAGAATCTGATCTACAAGCAGTCAACTACATTATTTTCAAGAGGATAAATTCGATGAATTTTAAGCAAAAAAATGATAATCATTCGTTTTCGAATAAGTCTTTTTGTAGTTTTTCTTAAAAAGGAGGCTTTTTATGAGGAAAAATATTGTCTTATTTAGCTACCTATCCTTGATTTGTCTTGGGTTAGGATTATCCATGAATCCTTACTTATCTTATAGTTTGTCTGCAAAAGATTATGGGATTGTTGGTGTAGTGAGTCTGCTTGAACTCTTCTATATTATTCCTATTATAATATTATTGGCCTATTTGACTCGCAAATGGCGAACGCCTTCTGTTGCTCTTTGGCTAGCTTTTGTAGGTGGCTTATTTTTATCCAGTTTTTTTGCTATAGTTGGTGATGAGAGCATTTTTGCTTGGTTAAAGTCAACTTTTCCTAGCAACTCATTCTTTAATATCTTTAAAGACTCTTTAGTAGCCCCATTTATTGAGGAGCCAGTCAAGTTATTAGCTGTTGTTTGGGCAATATATTTTATGCCTGTGAAAAATCTAAAATCTATACTGTTGCTAGGCTATGCGGCAGGGACAGGATTCGAGATTAGGGAGCAGTTCACTTTTATTGCTAAAAATTTAGATAAAGGATTGGCTTATTCCATTTCTCAGGCTCTGGGGAGAATTTTCGCAGCTTTGACTTCTCACGGTCTTTATACAGCTTTAACGGCTTTTGGCTTAATACTCATGCTACTTTATTATAAGAAGAATCAATCAGTATTTCATAAAGGAATATTTTGTTTCATTTTGCCTTTTGTTTTGCATTTTCTATGGAATTTGCCAAACGGTCAATTATCCTTCAGTCCCCTTATGATTGCTTTTGAAGTTTCTTTCAGTTTAGTTGTTCTTTACGAAGCTTTTCATTTTGCCAAAAAATTTGATCGAAAACAAGACTTAAACATTGGTAACAACCATTTCCTTGATTTCAGAATGGGGGTAAAGGAATGAAGAAAAGACTTATTCTTTTTATTTACTTTTTTCTAGTAATACTTGGACTAGGGGTCGTTACAGAACCTTATATCTCCTATAGTTTGTCAGGTACTGATTATGGGATAGTGGGAGTAGCTAGTCTATTAGAAATTTTCTATATTGTTCCAGTCTTTCTTTTGCTCTTTCTTTTGGCTAAAAAATGGCAGACCCCCTTGGCAGCTATTTTATTAGCACTGATAGGCGGACTTTTCCTGTCGAAGTTTCTATCTAGTACGGCTGATAGGGGACTGACTTATTTATTAGAAAGTAACTTTCCTAAGACTTCCTGGGTGAATATCATTCAGGACTCTGTTGTTGCTCCGCCTATTGAGGAGCCTGCCAAACTTCTAGCAGTAGTCTTCGCCTATTATTTTGTTCCAGTAAAAAATCTAAAATCAATATTGCTGCTGGGCTATGCTGCGGGTACAGGATTTGAAATTCAAGAACAATTTGTTTGGATTGCTAATAATGTAGACCGTGGTTTGGCTGATTCTCTATCACAAGTCATAAGCCGTTTAGTTCCGGCTTTTATGTCTCACGGGCTATATACATCTTTGCTTACTTTCGGTCTTGCACTGATATTACATTATCATAAGAAGAATCAATCTGTATTTGCTTATGGCCTATTTTGTGTTATGCTGCCTTTTGTTTTACATTTCTTGTGGAATCTGCCAGCGAATCAGACTTATTGGGGTCGGATAATTCTAGCTTTTGAGCTTGCTTTTAGTCTTTTAGTCCTCTATAAAGCCTATGGTTTAGCAAAAGATATAGATAGGCAGTCAGGTGAATTACGATTGAAAAATTCTCATCTTTTTAGAGGCCGCTATACCGGCAAGGGTTAAGGAGAAGGAGCTGAAATTCCTCTGGGATGGGAAATTTTATGCCCTGACGTTTAGGAAATAAATAATTAGAACCGGACTTTGTTTCCGGTTTTTCTGATTCTGAATAGAAAGAAGCATTCGGCACAGTTTAATTGTTAGAAAAATATTCCTTCATGCTAAGTGACAAAAATGTAAGTTTAAAAGCTGAAATGAAAGGTTAGGTTATGGAAAGCCTATCTTCCTTTTTGCATAATAGAGGATGTCCTTTTGATTTTCTTCAAATAGAGAAATGATTTTAGGGCTAATATTATACTTTTTAGAAAGGAATATTGTATGAAAAAAATAACTGCGATTTTTTTGCTACTGTTGACAAGCTGGGGCATATTTCAACCGGCTACTATCTTGGCTGAGGAGCAGAATCTGCCATCTGGCACAGAGCGCAATCAAATCAGCCAGAAAATAGAGGACTTTGTCAAAGCACATGAAGATACCACAGCTGGTATGTCAACAGCTGTTTTTGATAAGGACGGAAACATTTATCAGGGAAATTTTGGTTATATGGATAAGGAGAAGGGAATAAAGGTTGATAATGATAGCGTCTTTGAGTGGGGTTCGACCGGTAAACTAACAATCTGGGTATCGATTATGCAACTTTGGGAAGAGGGCAAGATTGATTTGGAAGCAGACATCCAAACCTATCTGCCAGAGGGATTCCTCAAGACACTGCGCTACGACAAGCCCATCACTATGCTCCACCTCATGAATCATCAGGCAGGTTTTAGCGAGTCAACTCATGGAGTTAGGGAAGATAAAGGCTTATCCATTGAGGAGATTCTATCAAAAAATCAGCCTGAGCAATCCTATGAGCCAGGTACCATGACGGCATATTCTAATTTTAGTGCAGGTTTAGCTGCTTATATTGTTGAGCGAGTATCTGGTCAGAATTTTTCGGCCTATGTCCATGAGCATATTTTCCAACCATTGGGTATGATGGATACTGCTCTATCATCCGACTTTAAAGAAAATTCTAAGGTTTATCAGAAACGGCTAGAAGAAGTTTCGTACAATGCGGATGGACAGACATCGTTGGGAACAGCCTATTCTTATCTAGGTCTCTATCCGACGGGACAGGCAGTCTCTACTATGGCGGATTTCCAGAAGTTTGCCATGGCTCTTTTGAAAAAAGAAAAGCTCCTTCAGCGGCCTGAGACTTGGGAGACCCTTTACACAGCGACTTCAGTCTATCCAGGAACAGATACACCACTCAATATGCATGGTTTTTGGACTCAAGAGTATAGCACGACGGTCGTGGGTCATAGTGGTAATTCGATAGGTTATTCTTCCCAACTTCTTCTGGATTTAAAAAACGGGATAGGCATGGTTATTATGACTAATCAAGATCATGAGCAAGTGTATAACTATGATATGCCAACACTAGTTTTTGGTGCTAAGAAAGAGACGGATGCAGCGACTTTTGATACATTTCAGGCTGGGTATTACAGACCGGCACGGTATTTTGCTTCAGGTCCTCTCTCCATTACCAAAGCTCTATCCTATACCCAATTTACGGAGAAATCTGCGGAGAACCCGCTTTTGGCACAGAAATATGCGGTTATCAGTCATCAAGGGGAAACAGAAAAAGTGACAACAGCCTACGCGGACACATTCAAGGTGGAGGACACAGATGTGCTGAAAGAGCAGGCAATACTGATTTTGGCGGTAATTGCAGTTGTTTATAGTCTGCTTCAACTCTTATTTTGTAGTGTTCTAGATTTCTTCCGTTTAATATTCAGGAAAGACCAGTCTAAAACTCCAAAACGACTCCGGCTTTGGACCTATCTGACCTCCTTGGCTGCTTTGGCTGTTGGTGTGAATTTTGCTCTTTTCTTCATCGCAATAGCTGTCAATGATGTGAGTTTTTTGGCTAGCTGGCGTTTTATGGTCTTTGCTGGTCTAGGTTTAGTCTTGGCAGGCTGTGCAGTTTATCCACTCCTGACAAAGGCTAGAAAAGGATTGAGCAAAGGCCGTCTCTTCCTGATAGCTTTGACCAGTCTATCTGCTATGGCTATCGTGGTCAACATTCTCTACTGGTCGCTTTATCAGTGGTGGTGGATATAAGAATTTATATTCTTGAAAATCCTTTCCTGAATAAGGATAGAATATTTCCATGAGTATGTCCAAGGAGTTTGAACTTTCGTTTCAGGCTCCTTGATTTCTAACTATCTATTGAAGAGCTTACTAAACTTATAGTAGATTCCGCCTATTATATTATTCCATCAAGGATCTAAAATTAATATTACTGATGGGTTATGCTGCGGGTACAGGATTTGAAATTCAAGAACGATTTGTTTGGATTGCCGATAATGAGAACCGTGGTCTGGATGATTCTCTATCACTAGTCATCAGCCAATTAGTTCCATCTTTTCTAAATGACAAAAAGCTAAACAAATGTTAAAAAAATCTCCTTTTGTGTATAGCCATTTTTCTTATAGTATGATAAAATGTAGATGTAATGTATCTATAAATGTTCGCTTTTTAGAAAGCGGGCACTGACAAGATGGGGAAGCTCAGTTAGTATACAATTACATTGTACATTTAAAACTGAATATTGTGAGAAAGGAAAATTGCATGAACAAAAGGATTAGAGCATTGCTCCACCTTATTATTCTTTGTTTAGGAGTCATTTTGCCATCAGTAGCTCCTCTTACTCAGGTGCAAGCAGCTGAGTTTGGTGATGTTATCACTGAGATGAGCCTGAAGAATTCTTCAGGTGGTGATTTGACGCAGGGAATTGATATTTGGGAAACTTTTCGAGTTTACGCAAAGTTTGTCTTGCCGGATAACCAAGTACATCAAGGAGATACGACAAAAATCACCTTGCCTTCTGAGTATGCATTTGGGAACTCTTCAGCTATTGAGCTTAAAGACAGCTCGGATAATGTAGTGGCAAATGGATTTTTGGATTCAACCAACAAGACCATTACTTTGACCTATACAAATTATGTTGAGCAAAAGTCTGGTGTCCAAGGAGAATTCTTCTTCTATGCACGAGTTGACCATGATGTTGTGAGACAAGAAGGTGACTTGAATGGTGGATTTACCGTAGGAGGTCGGATGTTGTATCCGGGAATCGTCCATTATAATGGACCACCCAAAAGATATGACTCAAAAATTGAGAAGAGCTCTTATCAGGCAGCAGAAGACGGTAAGAATGAGGTTCATTACAATATTGCGATTAACCGCAATATGGAGCATTATACCGATGTAACGATAACTGACAAGATTACCTCGCCTAATTTTAAAATCATGAGAGACTCAATTCGGGTCTATAAAATTGCTTGGCGCTGGAATAATGGAGATTGGGTGCGGGATTCAACAGAAGACGTGACAGCTAATTTCCAATCAAAAATCACTGAAAATGCCGCTGGTGATGGATTCACGATTGACCTTGGCGACATGGATGGTTTCGGGTATTTGTTGGACTATAAGACAAAAGCAGATTACGATCTAGTTGATGGCGAGCGCGTTTCCAACAGTGCTACCATGACCTATAACGGTGGCCAAACAACGACATCAGCTGAAAATCGTTCTTATCAGATTGCTGGCGGTGTTGGAGAAGGCTATGTTTTCACCATTAAGCTCCATAAGGTCAATGAAAATGGTGAGAATCTGCAAGGTGCTGAATTTGAAGTTGTTCGTGATCGAAGCGGAGCAGTTGTCGGAAAATTAACCACAGATTCTAACGGGAATGCCAACTTGGGTGACTTGTTGCGCGATGATTATACCATCCGTGAAGTGACTCCTCCTACAGGATATGATAAATTAACTGAGGAAATTAAGATTGGTTCCCAGGATTTTGGAACAGACAAATCTGTATCGCGCGAGATCGTCAATAAGAAGACGGTAACCGAGCAGGATGTAACTTTCAAAAAAGTAGATCCAAACGGGAAAGAAATTCCTGGTGCGCAACTGAAAATCTATAAAGGTGATCATGTTGATCAGGAAGAAGCTCCTGTTGCAGACTGGACTTCAGAAGAAAATACTCCTAAAGTAATAAAATTGTCTCCAGGAACCTATACACTGACTGAAGCTAACGCTCCTGCTGGTTATCAATATGTAGAAGATATCACATTTACAGTAGGTGCTAATGGTACTGTTGCTCTTGTGAAAAAAGGAGCAGAAGATACTGTTCAAGCAGCAGGTTCAATTCTGACGATTACCGACAAGGAGGACAATAGTCCTAAAGCCATTACCTTCAGTAAGGTCAACCTAGGTGGTACTGAGATTGCTGGTGCTCAAATTAAGATTTTCAAGGGCAACAAAGCGCAGGGTCAAGCAGTAGAAAGCTGGACTTCCGAAGCTAATCAGTCTAAAGCAATCAATTTGGAGCCTGGTATTTACATCTTCCATGAGGAAGCAGCTCCAACTGGTTACCTGAAAGTAACCGACATCACTTTCCAAGTCAAACATGACGGCACAGTGGAAGTGACCAATGTCGGCGAGAAAGACTCCAAAGGAGAAAACAATAAGGTTGTGACTGACGGAGCAACCTTGAAGGTAACAGACAAGGATGACGACTCAGAACGAGATGTGACGATCAAGAAAGTAGATCCAAACGGGAAGGAAATTCCTGGTGCGAAATTGAAACTCTACAAAGGCAGTCAGATTCGTCCTGAAGCTAAGCCTCTTGCAGAGTGGACATCCGAAGCCAACGCATCTAAGGTAGTAAAATTAGCTCCAGGAACTTATTCTCTGAAAGAGAGCCTTGCTCCTGCTGGATTTGTAGCTGTAGAAGATATTAAATTCACAGTTCATTCTGATGGCACCATTACAGTTGATGCTAAAGGAGCAACAGATTCTGTTGAAGCAAATGGCTTGGTTCTTACTGTAACCGATAAAGAGGACAATAGTCTTAAAGCCATTACTTTCAGTAAGGTCAACCTAGGCGGTACTGAAATTGCAGGAGCTGAAATCAAGATCTACAAGGGCGACAAGGCAGAAGGCCAAGCAGTTGAAAGCTGGACATCCGAAGCAGGTAAGTCTAAGGACATCAACTTAGCACCTGGTACTTATACCTTCCATGAGGAAGCAGCTCCAACGGGTTACCTTAAAGTTACTGATATCACCTTCCAAGTCAAAACAGATGGCACAGTGGAAGTGACTAATGTTGGCGAGAAGGACGCTAAGGGTGAATCTAACACCGTTGCAACTAATGGTTCAACTGTTACGGTGACTGACAAAGATGATGACCTACCGCGTAAGATTACCTTTAGTAAGGTTAACCTAGGTGGTACTGAAATTGCCGGTGCCGAGATCAAGATTTATAAGGGCGAGAAAGCTGAAGGTACAGCCGTTGAAAGCTGGACTTCTGAAGCTGGTAAGTCTAAAGAATTAAACTTGACTCCAGGTACTTATACTTTCCATGAGGAAGCCGCTCCAACAGGCTACCTCAAAGTGACCGACATCACCTTCCAAGTCAAGCATGATGGTACAGTGGAAGTGACCAATGTTGGCGAGAAAGACTCTAAGGGCGAAACTAACACCGTTGCGACAAATGGTTCGACTGTTACAGTAACCGATAAGGATGATGATCTCCCGCGTAAGGTGACTTTCAGTAAAGTAAACCTAGGCGGTACTGAGATTGCCGGTGCTCAAATCAAGATTTACAAGGGCGAAAAAGCTGAAGGCCAAGCAGTAGAAAGCTGGACATCCGAAGCTGGTAAGTCTAAGGACATCAACTTAGCACCCGGTACTTATACCTTCCATGAGGAAGCCGCTCCAACGGGCTACCTCAAAGTAACGGATATCACCTTCCAAGTCAAACATGACGGCACAGTGGAAGTGACCAATGTTGGTGAGAAGGACGCTAAGGGCCAAGCTAACACCGTAGCGACAAACGGTTCAACTGTTGCAGTGACTGACAAGGACGATGATCTCCCACGTAAGGTGACCTTCAGTAAGGTCAACCTTGGCGGTACTGAAATTGCCGGTGCTGAGATCAAGATTTACAAGGGCGAGAAAGCTGAAGGCGATGCAGTTGAAAGCTGGACATCCGAAGCTAACAAGTCTAAGGACATCAACTTGACCCCAGGGACTTACACTTTCCATGAGGAAGCAGCCCCAACAGGTTACCTCAAAGTAACCGACATCACTTTCCAAGTCAAGCTTGACGGCACAGTAGAAGTGACAAATGTTGGTACTAAGGATGCTAAAGGCGAGGACAATACAGTCGTAACCGATGGTTCAACAATCAAAGTCACTGATAAAGATGACGATAGTCCACGTAAGGTGACCTTCAGTAAGGTCAACCTCGGTGGAACTGAGATTGCCGGTGCTGAGATTCAAATTTTCCAAGGCAAAGAGGCAACTGGCAATCCTGTAGCAAAATGGACTTCAGAAGCAAATACATCGCACGAGCTTGAATTAGCTCCTGGAGTATATACCTTCCATGAAGCTGCAGCCCCAACCGGTTATCTAGCTGTTACCGACATTGTGTTCCAAGTGAATCTCGATGGCACAGTAACAGTTGTAAATGCCGATGGAAATACAGTAGAATACAAGGATGGGACGTTAGTCGTAACTGACCAAACGAAACCGACTGGCCCAGACAAGGATCCGTCTAAAAAAACAGATGAACCAGATCCGAAAAAATCAAATCAAGATAAACCTGGAGATAAGGGGAACTCGAAGAAAGTTCTGCCTTTCACAGGTACAGAGATTAGCTTTACGCTACTTGCTATAGGCTTGATTATCATAGTTGGTTGTGGGGTTTATTTCGGGATCCGTTTCAAAAAATAAAACAGAAAGCAAGTGTCAATGAAAATTGACGCTTGTTTTTTTATGCAACTGACCATCCTTTTCTTACCGGATACCTGATGGTTAATACCACTTACTGAAAAGCCCTTGTTTTTGTCTCTGAATCTTCTATAATAGTTGTCAAAGAAGAAAGGAGATTTTTACTATGTCTAAACAAATTGTAGACCCGATTCAATTGCGTCACGGTGCCAAATTAACCAACCGTTTGGTGCTGTCCCCTATGTATACTTTCAGTGGCTTAGAAGGAGGATTTGTGTCTGATGATACTTTGCGATACTACGGAGCACGCTCTCAGGCAGCCAGTCTTTTGATTACTGAATTTCATTATGTCAGTCCATCAGGAGGGCCTTGTTACCAGACTGGCTATCCAGTTCAATTAGGTATTTACTCTGATGACCAAATTGAAGGGGAGAGAAAATTAGCTGCTGCCCTTCAAAAAGATGGTAATAAAGCGATTTTGCAGCTTCATCATGGTGGGATAGCAGCTTCAGGCCGTGCTTTGAAGGGTGAGGAAGTATTGGCTCCCAGTGCCTTAGATTTTTCTTTTCTGCCTTATCCTGTGAGAGAATTGACGGATGAAGAAATCCTTGAAATTATCAAGGATTTTGGTCGAGCAGTCAAACGTGCAGTTCAAGCTGGTTTTTCAGGAGTGGAAATCCATGGTGCCAATCACTATCTGCTGCAGCAATTCTTTTCTAGCACTTCCAATGTTCGTCAGGACAGATGGGGCGGAACTTTGGAAAAACGTATGGCTTTTCCTTTGGCAGTAGTCGAGGAAGTGAAGCGTGCTGCGGACAAGTATACGCCGGAAGATTTTATTATTGGCTATCGGATTAGCCCAGATGAAATCCATGAAGATCAAGTAGGCTATACTTATGAAGAAGCCAAACTTTTGGTCAAGGAGTTGGTTAAGCACGAATTAGACTACATCCATTTGTCGCTTTTGGCTGGCTATGCTTCAAAACCTACAGGATCTGACAAGACCTATGCAGATCATTTTAAGGAAGTGATGGATGAACAAACTAAACTGATTACAATCGGTGGTGTCTTTAGTCAGGAAGATGCAGAAGCTGCTATTGAGGATACGGCTGCGGATTTGGTTGCAATCGGCCGTGGTACCCTGATTGACCCGCTGTTTGGCTATAAAATACAGACGGGACGAGGAGCAGAAATTGTCCATGAGATTAGCCCTGAGCAGTTGAAAAACTCTCAATTGACACCGGGCTTGCTTGAAGTGTTCAGCCGTAAGGACTCTGGCGGGCTGCCTCCTCTCCCTGGTCATGACACTATTACCCACCTTCATACTGGTAAATTTGGGGATGAAGGGCAGCAAGAATAGCCTATTCAAGATAGTATTGACAGAAGCCTGAACCTCCTCTGGAAAGAAAACTACTATATCTTTAAATTGAGGAAATATATCATGAAAACCGGAAACAAATTCCGGTTTTTTATTCTTGATGAAAGAAGCCGATAGGTATCGTTGAATTTTGGCCTATTGACGCAGTTTAAGGGCAATCGAAAACTATTTTTTATAAGTGACAAAAATGTAAGTTTAAAGGCTAAAATGAAAGGTTATCTTATGGCAGCTAGCCTGGGAATTCGGTATCCTATAAGTGTAAAGAAAAAGAAGATAACTATCTTCCAAACTAATAATCAGATTTCAAGAAGGAGGCCCGCTATGAAAATCAATCTTTTTAACCATCGCCAAAGTAAACCTAAAGCTCAAAAGATTTCCAAGGAAGAAATCGAGAAGACTCGTCTAGGCTGTGCTTCCAGTCAATATTATTTCTGGCTGCAGTACAGTCACTGAGAGTTTCCAGTATTCAAGGATGAGAGAAAGGTCAGTTGACTTTTCTCTTTATCCGTCTTGGAGCACAAGATGACAAAAATGTAAGATTGGCGGGCAAAATGAAAGATTAGGTTATGGAAACTTGTCTGTCTTTCCGGTATGATAGTAGTATCAAGTTAAATAAAGAAGAGGTTCGAGTATGACATTATTAGACGTACAACATGTGAAAAAAATTTATAAAACCCGCTTTCAGGGCAGCCAAGTAGAGGCCTTGAAGGACATTCACTTTACGGTAGAAAAAGGCGAATATGTCGCCATCATGGGGGAGTCAGGTTCTGGGAAATCCACCCTGCTCAACATCCTAGCCATGCTGGACAAGCCGACTGAGGGCC
>ERZ773246.1006-NODE-1006-length-10900-cov-3.24813_pt1 | contig 10900 bp, 5 predicted proteins | sample MGYA00580519_ERZ773246 | MGnify/ENA primary metagenome ERZ773246 (study PRJEB29015, sample SAMEA2738153) | human oral metagenome | biome: human oral; feature: human-associated habitat; material: saliva | place: China | collected 2246 ...
CAATGGCACCGGTAATCAGTCAAGTGATTTCTGCCATCGTTACGGTTGTTCAAACTCTCGCACCGATTATACAATCTATCGTCAATGGTATCGTTACTGCTATTAGTCAGATTGTGCCTATTATCACAGCGATTGGTGGTGTGATTAGTGCTGCATTTAGTGGCATTGCATCGGTTGTGTCAGCAGCCGGAATGGCAATCGCTACCGCTGCAATGGGTATCGGTACGGCTATTAGTACAGCCCTAAGCGGCATTGCAGGTATTATCAGTGCTACTGGTAGCGCTATCGGTGCTGCATTGCAAGGGATTGCTAGCGTGGTGCAATCAGTCGGAACATCAATCAGCACAGCGGCTCAAGGTATCGGAAACGGCATTAAGTCAGCGTTTGAAGGGATTTCAAGCGTTATCACCTCAGCTGGTAGTGCAATTAGTAGTGTATTGAATAGCCTTGCTAACGTATTCAATTCAATCGGTACGGCTGCTCAAAAGGCTGGTACTGGTTTCAATCAGCTTGCTAACGGTGTCGTTAAGATTACCAACACCAATCTTGGAGACATGGCTGCATCTCTTGCAGCAGTAGCTAAAGGTGTAGGCTCTATTGGTAACAATTCAGCTGGTTTAGCAAAAGCTGGAACAGGTATGACTCAGCTTGGTAATGGTATGAGTAAGGTGTCTAGTTCAGCGTCTAGTGCTGTATCTGGTTTGACATCATTCTCAACTACGATTACAAGCATTCAATCGTCATTCACTAGCTTACAATCACTATTGACATCAGCGGGAACAGCGTTTAGCACGTTCTCAAACCAAGCTAGTCAATCGCTAGTTGGCTTAACGGCTATTGTAGGACCTATCACTACGTTTAGAGCAGAAGTCATGACACTAGCCCCAGCATTAACGCAAGCGGCAAGTGGATTGACTCAATTCAGCTCTATTTCAACAACATTGAGCTCTAGCATGGCTGCTATTAGTGCAAGCATGACTGTGTTAACTGCTAGTCTAACAAGTTTGGCTAGTCAATTAACCATGATTACTAGCAGCATGACAACCGTGTCAGCGGGTATGACCATGTTTGGCACTGGTATGACTGCGATTGGCACAGCGCTAACGATGTTGAATAGTCAATTTATGATGTTCACTACATCGCTAACACAATTGACAACGCAATTCATGACAGCGGTAATGCCGCTTAACATGTTCAATATGGCACTAACCATGATGACACCAGCCTTGATGTTAGCATCTACTGGATTCATGCAATTTAACGCTCAAGTCATGCAATCTGTAACTGGAATGACTGCTCTATCAACTGCAATTGCTACCATTCCAGCTATTCTTACAGCCGTAGCGAGCACCGCTAATAATGCAGCATCAGCTATCATGCGCATTGCAACTAGTGCACCACTTATTGCTAGCGCCATGAATAGTGCAGCTGGACAAGTTCAGTCAGCTATGCAACGTATGGCACAAGCTGTGCAGTCTAGTGGTCAGCGTATGATCCAAATGGGTCGCCAAGCTGGGACTCAGACTGGTCGGAATATCGCAAGCGGTATTCAGTCAGCGGTTGGGCAAGTAGGCTCAGCTATGGATAGCTTAGTTAATGCGGCGGCTGCCAGAGCTAATGCTGGGGTAGGACGCATGAGAGCGGCAGGGGCGCAAATCGGTAACGGTTTGGCTCAAGGTATGCTATCAGCTCTAGGAGCAGTAACAGCGGCAGCTAATGCCCTTGTAGCCCAAGCAGAACGAGCAGCACAAGCGGCAGCCAAAATCCACTCACCATCACGGTTGTTCCGTGATAACGTCGGTATCTATATCGGTCAAGGTTTGGCTGTTGGTATTGATAAGAGTGTTAAATACGTCAAGTCATCAATTGCTGACATGATTGATACTGCTAGCCGATACGCTATCAGTGCCCGTGATCTGTTTGAAGATAACAATATCTTTGATAGCTTCGAAGGTGGCAAGATGCGAGGAAGTATTGATTTGTCAATGGCAGACGATGCCAGAATGGACAGATTAGAGCAAGCGCTTGACCTTATCACTGATCTAGTAGGACGTCCGATTTCATTTAACATCAATGGCCGTGAATTTGCTTATGCAGCAGCGGATGACATGAGTAGCTACCAAAAAGCGCAAGAATTTACTTACAAACGAATGAGAGGGCTTGAATAATGGCTTTATTTCAATTTAACGGATATGATCTAAACAACTATTTCAAGCTCATCAAAGTAGAGCATGAGATAGGGAATGAACGGTCTATCTCAACAGATTCAGCGCCATCAATCGGCGTTAACGTTCAACAAGTTAATATTGGTGCCAAGAAGATTAAGGTCACGGTCAGTCTAGCCACTAGAGATTTAGCTGATATGACATTCATTGACCCTAATCAACCAGCACCGACTGACAACGGGCAGTTTTATCGAGTTAGGGAAGAAGCTGCCAGAGTGCTACATACTAAACAAGCGGTTAAGCTCCATCTACCAACGGAGCCTGACCGCTATTATTTAGCACTCGTTAAAGGCGAGGTCAGTCTCAGAGGTATTTCTGATTGGTATGACCAAGCTACAATTGAATTTATCGTACCAGACGGTGTGGCACATTCGACTACTTACAAGCGAGTTACTGATTATCGAGAAGACAAAGGGAAAATGATTTTCCCGATTAATAACGAGGGCTCAGCAGACGCTTACCCAGTTATTACGCTAAAAGCAAACGGAGACAATGGCTATTATGGCCTTGTTAGTGATAAATTTGCGTTTGAAGCTGGGAACACAGAAGAAGCAGACGGTAAAATCGTTTCAAAAGCTGAAAAACTTTACGATTTTAGGGATGACCGCATCCCTCAAGCTTTTGCTCAAGGTGCTAAGAACGTTGGTATTACTAACGTTCCAGAAGATTTAAACGGGACACTTGAAATTCAAAATGTATGGGGCAGACCACATATTGGTTTGAGAAATCCAGACGCTAACATCAATCAGACTCAGACAGCATCGCTGACGCTTGATGTTCCACGAGATAGCAGTGGGAATGTTGGAGCTTTAACTGAGTATATCTGGTGGAGACAGATTTTTTGGGCTGGTGATATATCGCAATATGGTTTCTTAAAGCTTACTGTAACCGACGCAAATGGTGATTTTTTGTATGGCGTAGAAACGTTTAAGCGTAGTTTGGGGCTTAGCACTGAATACAATCTGTTAGCTCCCGATGGCAAGGGGGGCTATAAGTTTCTGAAGCAATGGACACTCTACGCTACACATCTAAATGAACACAACCCATTCAACGAGGGGCGTGGTTGGTCTGATATTAGACGAGAAGATGATAAGGTGACGTTCTTCTGGTGGGGCTCTTATCATAGTTTCACTATCCCAGAAATCAAGGGGAAAAAATCAGCTAAGATACACTTGACGATTTCAAATGTGCCATCAAAACCGTTTGTAACGCACGCTTATTTTGATCAGTTGCTTTACATAAAAACTAATAACAACTTCTTTGAAGATGTGCCAAATCGTTACATCCAAGGAAGCAGTGTTGTTATCAATAGCGAGAATGACACGCTAACGCTTAACAACTTATACAGCCTAGACCAAATTGTGGACGGCTCGTTGTGGCCAGTAATTCCACCGGGTAAGTCAGAAATTGAGATTGTTCAGTCTCCGTGGGCCAAAAACAAACCTAGCGTAACTATCGAATTTGAAGAAAGGTGGATTTAATGCTTTTAACTATTCATGATAACGAGTTAAAGAAAGTTGCCTATGTCGACAACGAGAAACAATCCACTTTAAATTTTTTCAACGACAAATGGACTCGTTCCCTTGAGAGTGGGACGTCTGTTTTCGAGTTCTCGGTTTTTAAAAAAAGCGTTAAAGCTAACTCAAAAATAGAACTTGCTTACAAGTATCTTAACGAAAGAGCATTTGTCAGCTTCAAACACAAGAAACGCTCGTATCTCTTCAATATCATGAAAATTGAAGAGAATGAGCACACAATTCGTTGCTATTGTGAAAACTTGAGTCTTGAGTTGCTTTTGGAATACCGAAACGCATACAAGGCGCCAAAGCCTATGAGTTTCAAAGAGTATTTTGACGATTGGGGCTTGTCGCAATACGCCAAGTTGACACTTGGTATCAATGAGGTTTCTGATCAGAAAAAAACTCTTGAATGGGAGGGGCAAGAAACAACTCTTGCACGATTGCTTTCATTAGCTCGAAACTTCGACGCTGAAATTGAATTTGACACCCGACTAAAACCAAACAGTCAACTAGATAAGTTTATTTTAAACGTATACAAGGCCCACGGTGGCAAGAATCAAGGCGTAGGGCGCAAGCGCTCCGATATCGTCCTTAAATACGGGAAGAATATAACTGGAATTAAACGTAGTATTGATAAAACGCAAGTTTACAATGCTATCCATCCAGTTGGACGTAAAGAGGTTACAAAAGAAAAAACCAGCAAGGTTTCCAATCCCGCAACTAGTCAAACTGCCACTAGTGGCAAGAAATATACTGGCGGCAATCTGTCCTATGCAGGGCACCCATTGAGTGCCGCTTTGGTGCAGACCATCTTGAATCTATGTGTCCAACGCAATCTCTTGCCGTCTGGTGTTCTAGCCCAACTCTATCTTGAATCATGGTGGGGTGCTTCAAATGTTGCCCGCGTTGATAATAACTGGGGTGGTATCACTGGGGGTGCCCAGACTCGCCCTAGTGGTGTTGTCGTTACCACTGGTAGCGCTAGACCTGCTAACGAGGGCGGGACGTATATGCACTATGCCAGCGTTGACGACTACATGAAGGACTACACCTATCTGCTAGCAGAGCAGACAAGCGGCGGTCGTAAAATGTATGGCGTTAAAGGCAAGCAAAATATCGAGGAATACACAAAGGGGCTCTTCCGAATCGGTGGAGCTCTTTATGATTACGCCGCAGCCGGATACGCCCACTACATCGCTCTAATGCGAGATATCCGAAACGGGATCAACCGAACGAACGGGAACATTCTGGATAAACTCGATGATTTATGGAGGCAACCAAATAACCAAGTCACCCAACCAAATCAACCAGTTACGAGAACGGTTAAGGCTGATAAAGTTATCGCTGTTATCAACGAAATGCACGGGCTAAAAGGCCGTCGAGTCGGTAGCGGTCAATGTTACGCATTGGCAGCTTGGTATTCCATGAAATTAGGCGGTCCCGGGCTTGGTGGTGGTGTAACTGGCATATCTGGTTTGATTGGTGCTGGTATGGCGGCAGGCAAGATTGGTACTGACTACGCATGGGATAGATTCGGTTGGAGCGTTGTTAGACCTAGCAACCCTAACCAACTAAAGGCTGGGGCTATCGCTAACATCAAGCCATATAACGCCTACCAAGGAACGTCGGTTTGGGGGCACGTTTCAATTATCGTAGCTAACAACGGTAGCACTGTTACAGTTTTGGAACAAAACTACGCTGGACGTCAATATGTTGTCCAAAACAGCTACCCAGCTAGTGCCTATCTAGGCGCTATTGAAACGCTATGTTATCCACCCGAATTGAAAGAGGGCAAAACTGTCGAGGGCAGGACTGAAACGGGTAGCACACCAAACGTTACAGCGCCAGAAGTAGAAACTAAAGAAGTTTCTGTCAGCACAGTCGAAGTTACCATCGACGGTAAGCGGAAGCAAGAGTGGAAGAACGACAAGGGACAAGTTGAGTTCTATCTTGCTAACGGTGTATTATTTGCGCCTATTTCAAAAGAACTCTACCCAGCCATTCTCACGGGTAAAGAGAATGACGATAACTGGATCCGTAAGGATATGGAAGTCGAGACAGATAGTGAAGATGTGCTTATTTCGACGGCGTTGAGAAATCTACGCAAATTCTGCTATCCAGCCATCACTTATGAGGTTGATGGTTTCGTTGATTTAGATATCGGTGACACCGTTAAAATTCAAGATACAGGTTTCTCGCCTACGCTTATGCTTGAAGCCCGTGTCAGTGAGCAACAAATCAGTTTCTCTAATCCAGTCGAGAATAAGACCGTATTCGCTAATTTCCAAGCGTTACAGAACAAAGTATCTGACAGTCTACTAACTCGCATGGCTAAATTGGCCGAGCAAGCCATCCCTTACGAGTTGAAACTATCAACTGACAATGGAACGACATTTAAAAACAACGTTGGTCAAAGTGTCTTGAAGGCATCTCTTGAAAGAAACGGCAAGGTTTATCAACCGCTGCTTTTTTACAAAAATGGCGATGCCATCATCGGCACTGGCAATCAGTTAGTTGTTAAACCGACAGACTTTGAAAACACCTTGCAAATCACTGTTGAGGCTTACCTTGACGATGAGTTAGCAGCAAGCGCTGAGGTTACATTCACCGAGGTGGTCGATGGCGAGCGAGGGCCTAAAGGAGACAAAGGCGATAGAGGTAATGATGGACTGCCCGGTAAAAACGGGGTAGGTATCAAGAATACCACTGTAACCTATGGACTATCTGATAACGAACAAACCCAACCTGCTAACTGGACAGCAAACCCACCGGCATTGGTTAAAGGTAAGTACCTCTGGACCAAGACGGTTTGGACTTACACCGATGACACCTCTGAAACGGGCTACCAAAAAACCTACATTGCCAAAGATGGCAATAGCGGTAACGATGGCTTGCCGGGCAAAGATGGCGTTGGGATTAAAAAAACCACGATTACTTATGCAGTGGGAACATCTGGAACGACTGCACCAACAAACGGTTGGAACAGCCAAGTACCTAATGTGCCAGCAGGTCAATACCTCTGGACTAAGACGGTTTGGACTTATACGGATAATACCAATGAAACGGGCTATTCGGTGTCTAAAGTCGGCGAAAAGGGTGAAAAAGGAGATAAAGGCGAACGTGGAGCGCAAGGTGACCGTGGTCCACAAGGCTTGCAAGGCCCACAAGGCATCCAAGGTATCCCGGGCGTTAAGGGTGCTGATGGTAAAACACAGTATACCCACATTGCTTACGCCGATACCACAATCGGTGGTGGATTTAGTCAAACAGATACTAACAAGCCGTTTATCGGTATGTATCAAGACTTCAACGCCATTGACAGTCAAAACCCACAAGATTACCGCTGGAGCAAGTGGAAAGGTAGCGACGGACGGGATGGAATCCCCGGCAAGGCTGGAGCGGACGGGCGCACGCCTTACGTTCATTTTGCTTACGCAGATAGTGCTGATGGTCGGACTGGTTTCAGTTTGACGCAAAGCGGGAACAAACGTTATTTGGGTGTATGTACTAATTTCGATCAAGCAGACAGCACTAACCCAGCAGATTATACGTGGAATGACATGACTGGCAGTGTGTCAGTCGGTGGTGAAAACCTAATCGTTAACTCAGCATTCCCAGAAAATCTTGAGAATTGGGGATTCTGGGAAGCGTCGCAGAAAAACGAAAATCTATCTGTTTCAAGCCACTCGTTCTATTACAATGGCGCTAGATCGCTGTTTTTGCTGAAAACATCATCATCATTAGTCCCAGCGTCTACGCTACGTTTTCCGGTCAAACGCAATACTGACTATTCGCTCAATATTCAGTCGTTTGCAACCGGAAACATCAAGGGTGTTGACATTTATTTCCTTGGTCGCAAGTCGAACGAAACTGATAAAACATTCACTAAGGTAGTCAACCTTAAATCACATAATGGCTCGCCATCCACTGGCGGGGTTGTTAAATGGCACTTGACATTTAATTCCGGCGAGTGTGATGAAGGCTTCATCCGTATCGATAACAAGGGGTCAACTAACGGCAGTGAGTCGTTGCTGTTTTTTACAGAATTAGATTGCTATGAGGGAACCACTGACCGAGCATGGCAAGCGTCGCCGAAAGATTTAGAGAAACAACTAAACAGCAAGGCGGATAGCACATTGACGCTTGAGCAGATTAACGCTCTTAATGAGCGAGCTGGAATTATCCAAGCAGAAATGGAAGCCAAAGCGAGCGCTGAAATTTTGAATAACTGGATTAAAACTTACCAAGATTTTGTTAAGTCAAACGAGACCGAGAGAGCCGCAGCTGAGAAAGCTTTGGTTAGTGCAAGTCAGCGGGTGTCTACTATCGCTAAAAATCTAGGTGAGCTGTCTGATCGCTGGAATTTCATCGACACTTACATGAGCTCGTCAAACGATGGTCTTGTGATTGGTAAAAATGACGGAAGCTCAAGCATGATGCTTAACCCAAACGGGCGCATATCCATGTTTAGTTCCGGTGTCGAGGTAATGTATATCTCTCAAGGTGTGATTCACATCGAGAATGGTATTTTCTCGAAAACCATTCAAATCGGACGGTATCGAGAGGAACAATACCACATTAACCCAGACATGAATGTCATTCGTTACGTAGGAGGATTTTAATTGGCTGAATTTTGGAGTAATAACGACAGAGGGTATAGATTAAGGCTTTGGATAGACCAACTTGAAATTGACCCAGCGACGAATACAAGTAAGATACGTTTCCAGCTCGCACTTTTAAACGCGGCAGCTACATTCGCAAGCTATTCTTGTAGTGCTTTTATCGATTTCGACGGCGGCCGTCGTTTGAATTGGTCTGGAAGTCCAACTATGACAAGTCAAAACTCTGTCATTATGCTAATCGATGAAACCGTAGCAATTAGTCGGACCTCTTACGATAGGGGGCTATTCGGCTTTATGGCTCGGTTTACGGGCGGTGGCGGATACAGTCCGAACACACTTGAAGTAAGCGGGAACGATTTTTATCTTTCCAACACTAGAAAATCTAGTGATTTTAAAGTAGCTAACGCTGTTTTTGGGAAAGAAGCGACGATTTCAATTGACCGAAAAGACCCGCTATTTAAACATACAGTTAGGTATCAAATAGGTGATGTATCTGGGACAATAGCTAGCAACGTTGACACATCAACAAATTGGACGATTCCACTTGATTTAATCAACAAATTTCCAAACACTGTTCGGTTGACTCGTATTTTCAAGGAGCTAAAGTTGGGACGCAATCCACCACTATTAATATTAGCGTGCCCGAAGATATTAAACCAACGCTGTCCGAAATAACGCTAACTGATACTAACGAGGTAGTTCGACGGATAATGAGCGGTAATAATTTCGTTCAAATCATGTCGAATATCCGAGTTGATTTCAGTGGTGCCAAGGGAGTTTTTGGCTCTACTATAACTGGGTACTATGCTGAAATCGCTGGTAAGAACCAGTCTGTTAACTCGAATGGTGCCACGTTCGGGATAATGAATTACTCTGGACAAGCGGTAGTAAGAGCTAGGGTTTCAGATAGTCGTGGACGATGGTCAGATTTCAAAGAAGTCAATATCAGCGTGTTAGAGTATTTCGCACCTTCACTAAAATTCAGCGTGACAAGGGTAGGTGCTACATCAAGCACTTTGCAAGTTTTAAGGAATGCTAAGATTGCGCCATTGGCAGTTAACGGTGTTCAAAAAAACACCATGAAATTAACTTTCAAAGTGACACCTTACGGCAAGGACGCCTACACAACAGACACCGGCCCTGCCTCTGGAGATTGGGCTGGCGTTTCAAGTTTGGTTAATTCATCAGCTAATTTAGCGGGTGTATATGCTGCTAATAAGTCGTGGCAAATCTTGGCAGTTTTAGAAGACAAATTCACTCAGACAACTTTTAAAGATGATGTTCCCGTTGAGAGCGTGGCGCTATCTTACGACCAATCCGGTTTGGGTGTGGCTAAAATCCGAGAGCGTGGGGCTCTTGATGTTGCTGGAGACATCTATGCTAATAATAGTCAAATCCAGCAATATCAGCTAACTAGCAATAACGGCGCTCCGAAATGGATAGATGGCAAACCTAACGTTACCAACGCAAATTGGTTAGATCAGCCAGGCCAATACTACATTGATAAATCAGCACCGGGAAACCCTAACGGACAGTGGGGATATCTATTCCACTACAGTAATTATGGGAAAAATACCGACGGTTACAAAGAAGCTATCCAGATTTTTTGGGGCAACAACGGGCAATTGTTCTTTAGACACCATCGATGGTCAAAGAAAATCGACGATTGGGAGTCATGGAAAGAGTTTGCTAGAAACGAAAACACAAATCTAATCAACACTGGATGGAAACCAGCTGGTTATGATAAGAGTTTATATAAGCGTGTCGGAGATGTGCTGACAGTTAGATACGATTTTACTGGAGACGGGAATAACATTGCATTTGCAACTATTCCGAAAGAGGTTTTGTCTTCACAGCAGAATTATATGTTTGTGGTTGCCGTATGGACAACTGATGGCACTGTCAATACGCACGTTCAATTTAACAAGGACACGAATGTTTTGACAGCGTTAGAAACCAAGAATGGCTTGTTCTATGCCGGTCAACTAACAATCATGCTATAAACAGAAAGGTTAATCTATGAAATTTGAATACGCTTCGAAATCTCAAGAATACGATGCAAGCGGTGCAGCGTCCGCCACCAAAGTGGTCTTAAAAAACACAGACGGGGCTATCGTTCCCGTCTTTTTGCCAGTCGAAAAAATCGACTTGTCAAACACTGAATTGTTGAATGCAGCACTAGAGGTAATTTATCAAGAGAACTTCCCACAACGTGCTGAAACAGAACGATTTAACAAACTTGATGAAAAAATCAAAGAATACAACGTTTTAAATGAAAAAGCCGCTGAAACCATCGCTAAGATGGAAGCGCAAATGACGAAACAGCAGGAACAATCAAGGACGGCACAAGTAACGCTAATGAATATTATTGCTAAATTTTATGAAAAAGAGGTGCTTAACGATGAAGACTTGGCTGAATTGTCCATTATTGACGTTAAAGAAGTTTAAAGAAAAAATAGAAAGAGATAAAGATATGATGATTAAACTATTTGCAATCAATATTGTTGAAGGGAATTTTCCGTTTAAACGAGTT
>ERZ773246.1007-NODE-1007-length-10897-cov-22.4047_pt1 | contig 10897 bp, 10 predicted proteins | sample MGYA00580519_ERZ773246 | MGnify/ENA primary metagenome ERZ773246 (study PRJEB29015, sample SAMEA2738153) | human oral metagenome | biome: human oral; feature: human-associated habitat; material: saliva | place: China | collected 2246 ...
TCTTTTCCTGAGTCGCCATGGTAGTTCCTTCTTCCGATTCTTGTAAGGTCGCCGAATAAGTGCAGTATTTGGGGCAATAAAAAATGCCCCGACGCGCAGACGTACGAGGCAGACAGCATGAAAATGCATCCATATAGGATGCAACTGTCACATCGGGCACCTGCGCGGGCGGCGATTTCCCGATAGGAAATCTGCTCTTATCAGAGATTATGCTGTATTTCGTGACAGTAAGATACCGAAATTTGCACAGCACATAGCTCTAGACCGGCGGTCTTTGGTCTAATCATCATGACAGGTTAAATCGGCAAAAGCAAGTTCTTCCTTCCCAGAAAGCGTACCTATGCGAAAAATCATTCTTTGACCTGTCGTTCATAAAAACGATTTTCTAGCCAGGCCTGTTCTGGTTGCTTTAGCTCATTATGCCCATGAGGCCGGTGAAGTTCTAGGACCTTGTGCTTTACAGATAGTGCCGCATACCGTCGGCAAAGATAAAACAGCGATGCGGGGGAACCTGCACCTGTACCCGTTCCCCCGATGTAAGGACGGGTAGGGCAAGCGCATCCGGCTCAAAAAATTCGAGGGGCTGCCCACCGGGAACCTGCAGAGGAACTCGCGCCGAACCGTCATGCGACGCGGCATATAAAGTCACCTCTGCCTGTGTTACAGCACGGTAGAGTGTGCCGCCCACCTGCGGGAGTACGCTCCGAATTTGCACCGGTATCGTATTCTCTGTGGGGTTCTCAACAATGCTCTCTACACGCCGCAGCGAGGTTGCACGCACATAGAGCGAAGCCCCTTCCGGAAGATGCTGCCCCTCCGTGAGAGTCAGTTCGTTCAGAGCTGGCGCTGCTATCAGCCGCGCCGCCTGCAGCGTATGTGGATTTGCCAGCAGATGCTCGGGGGTATCGACCTGCACCAGGTACCCGGCATCCATGACCGCCACGCGCTGCCCAAGCTGCAGCGCCTCATTCTGATCATGCGTCACGTACAGCCCCGTGAATTTGTACTCGGCGTGCAGACGCACAATATCCGCCCGAATACTTGCGCTCAGTTCCTCATCAATACTCGCCAGCGGCTCATCGAAAAGAACCACAGGTGCTTTGCGAATGAGGGCGCGCGCAATACCCACACGCTGCGCCTGCCCGCCTGAGAGTTCCTGGGGGTTGCGGTGCTGAAGCTCGCCAATCTGGAGCGCATCCATAAGATCCGTATAGTAATTTTTATCGACCTTTTGGCGGTAGCCGCGCAGGGTAGTTGGAAAAAGAATATTCTTACGAACCGACAGATGCGGGTACAGAATCGGATGCTGAAAAACGAACCCTACCTGCCCAGCGCTCAACGGCTGACCCGCATAGGTAATGCGCCCGGCATTGGCTTCCTCAAGCCCGGCAATAATGCGCAAAAGCGTAGATTTACCGGTTCCGGATGCACCCACCAGCGACACCATCTCGCCCGGCTCCACCTCAAGGTCGATCTCACGCAGAACATGAGTATCCGCCCCAAAACTCTTCGCGACACCACGAATCTGAAGCCCCCCGTGAGTCGTCGTTGAGGAAGGCTGAGGTGTTGAACCTTGAGTTGTCATGCTTCTATTATGACCTCCTGGCGTTCTACCCGAAAAGCAGCGCTACAGCCCGCACGTTCCTGAGGATCCGTGTTCGATGAAGCTACCGCGCTAAAAGCCTGCCGCGTATCGCCAGCATCAGCATCCCGAGCCAAAGCACCGCGATCAGTGCGGTGCCAAGAATCCACAGCGCCCAGCCAAGCTGCACGAGCTGAGAAACCGCGACCAGGTGCATTCCGGTGCCCGCCATAGCGCCCAATCCGAAGGAGAATCCCCACAGACTCATGGTGTACCCGGCCTTGAGAACCCACGGCACTAAGCGAAGCAGGAACAGCAGCTGAAGCACCCCGTAACCCGTGAGCACTAGGAAAACCCAGTCCACGTGCCCGCCATTAGCTGCCAGATAGGCATTACCGCCCACAAACGGAGGGGCAAGCTGAACCCCTATAATGCCGCGTACTGCAGGATCCAATGCAGGTTCAGTGCGCAGGCGGCCCAGGATTGCAGCCTCCACGCTAAACCACGAGAGAAGACCCATACCGAAGAACAGCATCGCCCAGTCGTGGTGCCCCAACGCCCCTAACCCGGACGCGGAGGCAAAGTTCGCGGCAACCGTTGGTAGGTAGATGACCGGGGTTGTCGCCGCAACTGTATGCGTTCCACGCCAAAGCCCGGCGGTGCGATACATCGAAAATGCCAGCTGCCCCAGCACACCGATAAAAATCAACGTATACCCAAGCGGTGCCGCATAGGGGTACGCGGATATCCCAACCTCAATGGTGGTGACCGGAACCAGCGCCAAGAAGCAGCACATCACGAGATCGCGAAGTTCGTTCTGGAGCGCATCGCGACGGGTTATAAGTTTGACGGCAAACGCCGCGATCAGCGCCAGCCAGGTTGCCGAGGCGAGCGCCAGTATGCTCTCCCCTACCCAGGACGGTACCAAATTTGCGGTAGCACCGTACCGCCACGACAACCCCAGCGCACTCGTTCCCAGCGCTACCGAAAAATAGCTCGTCGGAATAGGGAACGGTTTTGTGGTGGTAGGCGTACCCAAAGGTACGGGATGCGCGGCGGCAGTACTCATGTAATCCTCCCGGGGTATATGCACAGTATACGGCGGCGCTCGCCCCTTCGAGAGCGATGCGAAGATCGTGTGTCAGCGTTTTAACGCCACGAAACATAAGGGGAAAGAAGCTCCGTTTATTCCCGGCGGCTTCATCCAGAATAGATATGTCGGCAGAACCGCTGGGAAATACCATGGGAGCGGAAATATGGATCGGAAGCGTGTTCCTCTAAGCCTGCTTCAGGCTGGGTGGTTCTTCTACAAATCTTGTGGGATACGGTGCCAGAATAAAGAAAACCCGCCGCCCGTGCGTGCAATACGCATGGGCGACGGGTTCTTTCACGTCTGAGAAGCCCACAGGCTTCCTAGAATCCCAGCCTTAGGCTGCAGCCGAAACTACGGATGCGGGATCAACCGGAATACCGGGGCCGAAGGTGGTCGCAACGGTAGCCTTCGAGATGTAGCGACCCTTAGCTGAGGAAGGCTTCAAACGGTTGATCTCTTCCAGAGCGGCGTTGAAGTTCTCTTCCAGCTGCTGAGCAGAGAAGGAAGCCTTGCCGATAATGAAGTGCAGGTTCGAGTTGCGATCAACGCGGAAGTCGATCTTACCGCCCTTGATGTCTGCAACAGCCTTCTCAACGTCCATGGTCACGGTGCCGGTCTTGGGGTTCGGCATGAGGTTACGGGGACCCAGAACCTTACCTAGGCGACCAACTTTGCCCATCATATCGGGGGTTGCAACTGCCGCATCGAAGTCGGTCCAGCCGCCAGCGATCTTAGCGATCAGTTCGTCCGACCCCACGAAGTCAGCGCCCGCTGCCTCAGCTGCGGCAGCCTTATCGCCAGCTGCGATAACAACCACGCGAGCGGTCTTACCGGTGCCGTGGGGCAGGTTCACGGTGCCGCGAACCATCTGATCGGCTTTACGGGGGTCAACCGAGAGGCGCAGAGCCACCTCAACGGTTGCATCAGTTTTAGCGGAGGAAGTCTCCTTCGCCAAGGCTACTGCCTCAGCGGGGGTGTAGAGTTTACCCTCTTCAATCTTGGCTTCAGCCGCCTTGTACGCCTTGCTGCGCTTTGCCATCTGCTTATCTCCTTATGCAGTTGTGGTCTCGTGAGCCGCGCTCGACTCTGCCACATCCCACGCTCAAACGTGGGCATTTACAAGTTAAAATGCGGAAAACCGCGGTGCCGAAAACGGCTTAATTACTCGACGGTAATACCCATGGAACGAGCGGTACCGGCAACGATCTTAGTTGCGGCGTCTAGGTCGTTCGCATTCAGGTCGGGCATCTTGGTCTCAGCAATTTCGCGTGCCTGAGCCTCGGTAATAGAACCAACCTTCGTGGTGTGGGGAACAGCCGAGCCCTTAGCAACGCCAGCAGCCTTCTTGATAAGCTCAGCAGCCGGAGGGGTCTTCGTGATAAAGGTGAAGGAACGATCCTCGTATACGGTAATTTCAACGGGGATCACGTTACCGCGCTGCGATTCGGTAGCAGCGTTGTATGCCTTGCAGAACTCCATGATGTTCACGCCGTGCGAGCCCAGTGCCGGGCCGACGGGCGGAGCCGGGTTAGCGGCGCCTGCCTGGATCTGCAGCTTAATAAGGCCGGTGACCTTCTTCTTGGGAGCCAATGTTAGGTCCTTTTCTTAGCTGGGAAACTGACGTACAGGAGCGTACGCCAGCAGACGGTGACCGTGGCGCGGTCACCCGTGCGGGCGCATGAAAGCGTGAGCATGCGCATACACAAACGAATATTCTAGCGTTAAAGCCGCTTTTAATCCACTGGATTTTCTTGCAACGAGCCTTTTAGCCGAGAGCTTGCTCTCTAGGATGCAGAGACGAAGTGCGCACCTGACCTGGTTAGCTTGGAGTGCACGCAGGTTCAGGAAAACTCTTGGTTATCACAGAACTCGAAGGTGTACCGTTTTTGCGGACAACGGTACACCTTCGTATCTATGAGCATGATGTTACGACTAAAGCACGGTGAGCATTGAAAATGGGGCTTCCACCACCGCTCACGATTACAGCTACCCAGGGTTATTTTTAATGTTTTGCAGTCGAGAAAGCATATCTGCACGTTGTTCTTCGGTCAAAGGAGCAGGAGCGTTTCCGCGCTGAGATTTGATGGTATTTACACGATTAATCAACTCTGGAATGCGAGGATAGTACACGCCGGGGCATAACCTGCTGACGACATCCCGGTGCCCGATGATATAGAGCGTATGCCCAATCTTGGTTTCAATATCTACGATAAGTTCGGCAAGGGTTGCAAAGTCATCGGAGTCGGCCTCAGGGCGGTTCTCGACTCCGATTGAGGCAACGTTCATATTCCAGTTACCTGCATGAAGCGCTACATCCTCGTTTTCTGCGATCTGCGCTACGCGACCGCCCTCCGAAACATAGTGTGCGGAAACTTTATTGTTATTTTTGCACAAAAAATTCACATTGCTATCAAAAGACAATCCTTTTTTATCGTCCCACCAGTGAACAACAAGGAAGAAAATATCGTCGACCTTGCGGTAATTTTTATGACGATTTTCGGTCTTACGGTTCGTCAAAAGCTCATAACTCATCTATTTCTCCTTATTTCTGTCCGCTCACATGGCGAAGCGATTTTCAAGGCGGGAGTATTCTCTATGGCAGACACTACCCACCCTGCCATTTCACCCGTCCAGATGCAAGGAATTTATCATGCTGATATGTAACGTTTATTCGGTGAGTATCCTAAATTTTTAGAGTTCTCTTAAACATAATGAAAGGCTCTTTATTCAATATAAAGAGCCTTTCATATAGTGAAAAACAAAAGATTAGATCTTTTCGATCTGGTTGAATTCCAGGGTCACCGGAGTATCGCGCTCGAAGACCGAAATCAGGGTTACGACCTGCTGCGACTCCGGCTTGATCTCGGAGATAGTAGCATCCATGCCCTCGAACGGGCCGGACTTCACGCGCACATTCTCGCCCACCGTGTAATCGGATTCCACTACGGGCTGCGGGGTCGGCAGTCCCTTGCTCTGCTGCTCTTCCTCGAACACGGGCAGGAGCATGTCGAAAACTTCATCCATGCGCAGCGGCACCGGGTTGTATGCATCCTGACCTACGAAACCGGTCACACCGGGTGTGTGGCGCACCACGCCCCACGAGTGGTCGGTCAGATCCATACGCACCAGCACATAACCGGGAACACGCACACGGCGAATAGTCTTCTTGACCGTGTTCTTGTACTCGACGACGGTCTCCATCGGAACCTGAACCTCGAAAATTTCGTCCTCGGCCTCAAGGTTCTGGATGCGGGTCTCGATACCGGTTTTCACCTTGTTCTCGTAACCCGAGTAGGTGTGCACCACATACCAGTCACCAATCTGGCGGCGCAGCTTCGCTTTGAACTCTTCGAGAGGGCTTACAGCGCTCTCATCAGATGCGTTCTCGGCAGCGACGGGCGCATCGGCGGTTTCTGCCTCAACAGACTCGGTATCAACCGCAGCCTCGACTGACTCAGTCTCTTCAAGTTCGGGTACTTGTTCCTGCTCGGACACGTCGCTCCTACTTTCTTTACATCGTGAATCTAACCCCGCACCGGGGGCTCGATAAATAGTACGGGTATAAGCGCGGATGCGCCTTATGAAGACTATCGCCCGCCTTGATTAGGTGACAGAGTTCCGTTACCGAATACCCAGAAGGATCCCTGACCGAAAACCCAGTCAAGCCCCGAAATGAACAAAATCATGAAAACAACAAAGAAAAGAACGCCGAAGAAGTAAATGGCGAGTTCTTTGCGAGTGGGGGTGGTAACCTTTTTCAACTCCGAGATAACTTCGCGGAGGAAACGGAACATACGACCAAAGACGCCAGGTTGAACGTCATCAGAAATATCTGTATCTGTGGTCTTCACAGTGGCAGTTTTAGCCATTTTCGCTGCCCCTTTCTACGTCTAGTTGCGCATCCTATACGATGCCAGAACACTTCATTGAGGCACTAGCAGGGCGGACAGGACTCGAACCTGCAACCTGCGGTTTTGGAGACCGCTGCTCTACCAATTGAGCCACCGCCCTTCGAAGCATAAACTTCGTTGGTTGTGGATTACTCCACGTGTTTACATCCTCGAATGCCTCGTAGCCGTGGGCCCACGAGGAGGCAAACTAAAACACCCTCATGGGGTGCTGAGATAACTCTATCCTAAGCCTCGTGTCTTTGGCAACTTTCTACACAGTAATGGAGGCAATATTTTGTGCTTTTCGGGCTTCGCACTTAAAAAATCTTGCACATACACTTTCTCCACCCCCTCAATGTTCTCTATGCTTATAAGAAGGGCTCGACGTGCCTCACACACGCACCGCCGAGTTTCACTTTAGGAGAGATACTTCACGATTCCGCCTGCCGCGTAGAGCCCTCTCGATGGCGCACGGCGGAATAACTATGAAAGCGAGTACATTCACATATGGCGCGCATATCCAGCCGTATCGGCGCAATCGCACCCTCAGCAACCCTCATCGTCGATTCCAAAGCTAAAGCACTCAGGGCAGCCGGACGTCCCGTAATTGGTTTCGGTGCCGGTGAACCCGATTTTCCTACGCCCGCACATATTGTTGATGCTGCCCGCGAAGCCCTCAATGATCCTAAAAACTTCCGCTACTCCCCCGCCTCGGGTCTGCCCGAGCTCAAACAGGCTATCGCGGATAAAACCCTGCGTGATTCCGGCGTTAAGGTCGATCCTTCTCAAGTACTTATTACAAACGGTGGTAAGCAGGCGGTCTATGAAGCCTTCGCTACCGTGATCGATGACGGCGACGATGTTCTGCTCCCCGCCCCGTACTGGACGACCTACCCCGAGTGCATCCGTTTGGCGGGCGGCAACCCAATCGAGGTTTTTGCCGGAAGCGACCAGGACTATAAGGTCACCGTCGAACAGCTGGAGGCGGCATACACCCCAGCGACGAAAGCGCTCATCTTTGTCTCGCCTTCTAACCCCACCGGCGCGGTGTACACCGAGGAGGAAACTCGTGCGATCGGCCAGTGGGCGCTTGAAAAAGGCGTCTTTGTGCTGACCGATGAAATTTACGAACACCTGACCTACGACGGCATTGATTCCGTTTCTATACTCAAGGTTGTTCCCGAACTTGCCGATACCTGCGTTATTCTCAACGGCGTGGCGAAAACCTACGCTATGACCGGTTGGCGCGTGGGCTGGCTTATCGGGCCCGAAGATGTAGTCAAGGCGGCTTCCAACCTTCAGTCACATCTGACCTCGAACGTGAACAATATCGCGCAACGTGCGGCTCTGGAAGCTCTCACTGGATCGCAGAATGACGTTGAGGAAATGCATGCCGCATTCAACCGCCGCCGCACCAAAATTGTAGACGGGCTAAACGCGATCGACGGGGTTCATTGCCCCAGCCCCAAGGGCGCCTTCTACGCCTACCCGGATGTGCGCGGACTTCTCGGCAAAGAAATTGCGGGCAAACGCCCCCAGACCTCTGCCGAGCTCGCCGAGCTCATCCTCGAAGAGGCGGAGGTTGCGGTGGTTCCCGGTGAGGCCTTCGGCCCTAGCGGTTATCTGCGCCTCTCCTACGCGCTGAGCGACGACGACCTAGCGGAGGGCATTGCCCGCCTGCAGAAATTCCTCGGTTCCGCACGCTAAATTTAGCGTTTTCGTGGTCGTCGAGAGGCAGTTACACACTTCTGATCGCGCCGCATACGATCTCGTGCATGAGGCACCCGTTCTGACTTGTACGCAAAGTCTGGCGGGTGCTTCGCATATGGTTTGTAGGTTCAGGCTGAGGAGCTCAATGCTTTTACTGAACGTTTTCTCACGATCACGATTATTACCCGCGCCTTGGTTATCCCATGAAGCGAACAGAGAAACGGCTTTCTTGCCTAAAGTCTTGCTTTTCTGGGTTATATCTCAGATAGCACAACATGCTCTCGGCATCCTTGAAATACCAACGCGTCTACAGTTCTCTCCTGATAAGACGCTTTTCCGCGCTTTGAGTGTTTAAAACCTGAACTTTAATGCCGTTTCGTGGCAAAACACAAGTAATTCCACAGCTACCCACATAACCCAAACGCGGCTAAAATAGTATCTAAGAGAACGGTCTCCCGAGCTCGCGCATCCATTGCACGACGCTGGCGGAGACCATATTTTTACCCACGCGCAGAACACCCAACACGCGCAGACATAAGGAGCCATCATGAAAATCGGTCTGCTTACCTCCGGAGGCGACTGCCCCGGCCTCAATGCCGTTATCCGCGGCGCAGTTCTCAACGGCGTCAAGAAGTACGGCTACGAATTCGTCGGTTTTCGTGACGGGTGGCGTGGCGTAGTCGAAGGCGATTTCATGGACCTTCCGCGGCAGAAGGTACGCGGTTTGGCGTCCCGCGGCGGCACTATTATCGGTACCTCGCGCACCAACCCCTTTGACGGCCCTAACGGCGGACCCGAAAACATCGAAATTATGATGGAACGCCACGGGATTGACGCCATTATCGCCATCGGCGGTGAAGGCACTCTTGCTGGTGCCAAACGTCTGGCGGATGCGGGTCTGCCCGTCATCGGTGTTCCCAAGACCATTGATAACGATCTGCGCGCCACCGACTACACTTTCGGTTTTGACACCGCTGTTTCTATTGCGACCGAGGCTATGGACCGCATTCGTACCACCGGCGAATCGCATCACCGCTGCATGGTCGCCGAAGTGATGGGCCGCCACGTAGGTTGGATCGCGCTGCACTCCGGCATGGCTGCGGGCGCGCACGCTATTCTGATTCCCGAAGTCAAGGTTTCAATGGACGAAATCTGCCACTGGGTGAAAGAAGTACACGATCGTGGCCGTTCCCCGCTTGTCGTGGTTGCCGAGGGCTTTATTCCCGAAGGCTTTGACGAGGTTCTAGCGAATAAGGGCACGGAAAAGGACGGTCGCCCCCGCCTGGGCGGTATCGGTGAATACCTCACCCAGGAGATTGAGGAACGCACCGGAATCGAAACCCGCAACACTATTCTGGGCCACATTCAGCGCGGCGGCGCACCCACCGGCTACGACCGCGTGCTGGCGACCCGCCTGGGTATGGGCGCCGTCGATATGGTGCACGAAAAGAAGTGGGGCATGATGGTCTCGGTTCAGGGCACCGAAATCAAGTACGTTCCCCTTGAGGAGGCTCTGGACGGTCTCAAGGCGGTACCTCGCGAGCGCTGGGACGAGGCTGCGGTTCTCTTCGGCCGCTAAGGGTTCGGCGGTAGTCCGCCTATCACAGAACGCAACGGGTGCCCGGTCAGAGTATTTCTGGCCGGGCACCCGCGTTTTCTATGCTCGCATGTTCGTTAGCGCTTGAGGAAGTCTTGCCCCGCAAGAGATTTGCGGGCGATTTCACCAGTCTCAGGAGAGACGATGAGGGTCTGTGCTGCGGCATATTCGGTCGCAGGAGCTGGGGCTTCATCAGTTGAAGCCTCACTGGTATCTACCGCACGCAGAGGTGCCGCAGGGTCCACGGCCCGCTTGATGACGGCGAGCGCTATGGGGCCCGCCTCGTGATGCAGTGCCACCGAGGTGATGCGCCCCACCGCACGGGGTTTGCCCTCTACGAAGAGTTCGCTGCCCGCTGCGGGCAGGGTGTGCTCAGAGCCGTCAAGGTCGAGAAAGACGAGGCGGCGCGGTGGATGCCCTAGGTTGTGCACACGCGCGACGGTTTCTTGTCCCTTGTAGCATCCCTTCTCGAAGTGCACGGCGGTGCGGGTGTAGTCCAGCTCTTGCGGAATGGTTTTATTGTCGATTTCGGTGCCTGCGCGCGGGCGCCAGGCTTCGATGCGCAGCGCCTCCGCCGCCCAGACGCCCGCCAGCTGAGCGCCTTCCGTGAGGGTGGTGAGCTTGTCGCGGGGAATAATGCTCAGGTACCGTTCGTAGTCGGTGCCGGGATGCGCATCAGGCGTTGCGCTGTAGTGGTAGCCGCCTTCGACGAGTGCCGTCCACGGGTCACGCCAGATCAGGGCATCTGCAAAGACCGGATGAATAGCGCCCTGTTCCCCGCGCGGGTTTCGGGCGGTCTCGATAACGGCGTACTCTCCGCTCATATTCTCAATATCGACGCGAAGCATGAACTTCATGCGGTTCAGGTAGTCGGTCAGCGGCTCCGCCTGTGCACCCTCGACGATGAGCCAGAGCGCCTGCCCGTCCTCGACGGCGGCGGGTGCATATTCGATGCGTCCCTGCGGGGAGAGTAGTAAAAATTCGCGGCTGTCCCCCGGGTTCATGTCGGTCAAAATCTGGGATGC
>ERZ773246.1008-NODE-1008-length-10896-cov-5.80269_pt1 | contig 10896 bp, 7 predicted proteins | sample MGYA00580519_ERZ773246 | MGnify/ENA primary metagenome ERZ773246 (study PRJEB29015, sample SAMEA2738153) | human oral metagenome | biome: human oral; feature: human-associated habitat; material: saliva | place: China | collected 2246 ...
TTATAATCTGACATCTTATTTTTGTCAATAAAAACCCAGTTTAGACTAAAAAGTCCGAACTGGGTTCTGTTTATAGTTTTTCTACATAAATCTGTTGGGCAATCATAGGATTAATTTGGATTTCTTGAGTTTCTGTCTTGAGAAGATAGACCTGAGCGAAAGAATCGTATTGGATGAAGGTGATGGTTTGGCCGATTTGCAGGTTATATTTTTCCAAGTATTTGAGCAAGTCAAAGTCATCGTGTACGCGTTTGATGATATAGTCGCCAGGGGCAGAAGCCTCTTCCAGAGTCAGTTGGTTTTCTTCGTCCAGAAGCTCTCCCTTGGCTGGAATGGTACCTCCGTGTGGACAGGTCTTGGGGTATTGGAGCATGGCATCCAGACGCTCAACGAAACGCTCAGAAACAGTGTGCTCTAGGACTTCGGCTTCCTCATGGATTTCATCAGTCGAGTAGCCGAGATGGTTGACCAGAAAGACTTCAATCAGTCGGTGCTTGCGATAGAGGTCAGAAACTAGCCTTAACCCCAAATCAGTCAGCAGGTAGCCGGCTTTTTTATCCTTGACCAGAAGTTCTTCCGCCAGCATTTTTTTCATCATTTCCGTCACAGCCGGAGGTGAAACCTGCATGAGCTGGGCGATTTCTTTATTGGTGATTTTTTTGTGGCGGCTGCCAATCTCATAGATACACTTGAGATAGTCTTCTTTATTTGGGGTCATCTTGCATCCTCGCTGAACTTTCTATCATTAGTATAACAAAAATCGCTGCAAGAATACAGTGTCTAAGCCTTTCTTTGATGTTTAGATTTTCTTCATTCGCTTGTAATCGTTTTGCGATTATTATATAATCAAAGCGTACGATTTAAAAAATAAAAAGTAAAAATTCTTTAGCTGGTTTGTAGAAAATTTGACTTGCTTTTTACTTTTTTGCAAAAGGAGAATCCTATTATGAAAAAAAGACGAATGATTGCGTCACGAGCAGAGAAGTTTACTCGTTTTGGCATCCGCAAATGCAGTCTGGGAGCAGTCTCGGTAGCGATTGCGACTGGTCTGGCCTTTCTTGGAAGTGGAGCAGTGCAGGCAGATCAGCTGGCGCCTAGTCAGACAGCTGACAGTGTCGCTGTCAGCCAGGCTGTGGAGGACCAAGCTAGCACAGCTGCAACTCGGACTGTGACAGAAACCAGTCTGTCAAGCATGGATAAGGCTGCACCAGCACCGGAGGCTGCTACTCCTGACGCTAGTCAGATACCTACGTCTTCCGATACCAGTGCTCAGTCTACTTCATCAGATCCTGTAGAAAATGCCCATCCGAAAAGTGATACTGTAGCTTCGACAGAAAAACAACCTGCTGTAGCTGAGAAATCAGAAAAAAGTGATGCTTCTAATCAGCTGGCGCAACCAGCTTCTGCTACAGAGCGTCCATTGGCAGCAGAGGTCAAAAAGCCTCAAGGTAAGATTACCATTCAGAACAACAATCCGCAGACAGGTGAATTTGATATTGTCGTTTCTGATATTATTGCCCCAGATGGTCTGAAGTCCGTTTACTTGCCGACATGGTCGGCTGCTAACGACCAAGACGATGTGCAGTGGTACACTGCTGAAAGACGAGCTGACGGGACCTATTTCAAACATGTCAGCTACCGCAACCACAAGAACTCTCTTGGTGAGTATAATGTCCACCTCTATTTTGTGAATGATGCAGGCCAGCTGCAGGGCGCAGGCTCGGCTAAGACAGTGGTTACTCGCGCGCAACCACAGGGAAAAATCACCATTCAGAACAACAATCCGCAGACAGGAGAATTTGATATAGTCGTGTCCGATATTGTTGCCCCGGATGGTCTGAAGTCCGTTTACTTGCCGACTTGGTCAGCTGCCAACGACCAAGATGATGTGCAGTGGTATACAGCTGAAAGACGAGCTGATGGAACCTATTTCAAACATGTCAGCTACCGCAACCATAAGAACTCTCTTGGTGAGTATAATGTTCACCTCTATTTTGTGAATGATGCAGGTCAGTTGCAGGGTGCAGGCTCAACTAAGACAGTGGTTACTCGCGCGCAGCCACAGGGAAAAATCACCATTCAGAACAACAATCCGCAGACAGGTGAATTTGATATAGTCGTGTCTGATATTGTTGCCCCAGATGGTCTGAAGTCTGTTAGTCTTCCAACCTGGTCCACCGCTAATGACCAAGACGATGTGCAGTGGTACACAGCTGAAAGACGAGCTGATGGGACCTATTTCAAACATGTCAGCTACCGCAACCATAAGAACTCTCTTGGTGAGTATAATGTTCACCTCTATTTTGTGAATGATGCAGATCAGCTGCAGGGTGCAGGTTCGGCTAAGACGGTGGTTACTCGCGCGCAGCCACAGGGTAAAATCACCATTCAGAACAACAATCCACAGACAGGTGAATTTGATATTGTCGTGTCCGATATTGTAGCCCCGGATGGCCTGAAGGCGGTCTACCTACCGACATGGTCAGCTGCTAACGACCAAGACGATGTGCAGTGGTACACTGCTGAAAGACGAGCTGATGGGACCTATTTCAAACATGTCAGTTACCGCAATCATAAGAACTCTCTTGGTGAGTATAATGTTCACCTCTATTTCGTGAATGATGCAGACCAGCTGCAGGGTGCAGGCTCAGCAAAGACGGTTGTTACTCGTGCCCAGCCACAGGGAAAAATCACCATTCAGAACAACAATCCTCAGACAGGTGAATTTGATATTATCGTGTCCGATATTGTAGCCCCGGATGGCCTGAAGGCGGTCTACCTGCCAACATGGTCCAGCAAGGATGACCAAGACGACGTGCAGTGGTATATCGCTGAGCGCCAAGCTGACGGCACCTATAAAAAACATGTCCGAGCTCAGGATCATAAGTTTTCAGTAGGTGAGTACAAGGTTCATCTTTACTATCTGAACGAGGATGGCCAGATGCAAGGTGCAGGCGGCGAGAAGCTGATGGTTTCTGTAGCACCTGAAAACATCCGTGCGACTGGAAAAATCAATATCCAAAACAATAATGCTCGAACAGGAACTTTTGATGTAGTTGTGACAAATGTCTCCAATCCAGGCGGAATTCAAGCAGTCTATCTGCCAACTTGGTCAACAGATAAGGATCAGGATGATGTCAAGTGGTATTTAGCTCAAAAGCAGGCGAATGGCACCTATAAGATCACAGTCCGAGCTAGTGACCATAAGCTTTCTACCGGCGAGTACAAGATTCATCTTTACTATAAACAGGACAATGGTCAGCTCATCGCTGTTGATGCTACTACGACCCAGGTCTCCAAAGCAGTTTACAATACTCCATACTACTCACAGCGTGATGGTCGCTGGGGCGGCAGGAAGTATGGTCCTTACAGCATGGATGCGACAGGATGCGTGCCGACAACACTAGCCATGGTTATTTCTGGAATTACTGGGACAGAAGTGCTTCCAACAACCGTTGCGGATTACCTGTATAACCATACCAATGAATTTAATAAAGATGGATTTGGCACCAGCAGCCGTGGTATTGTCCGAGCTGCCCAGCACTGGGATCTGACGACTGAGACCCTGTTTACTGCTTCCGCAGTCAAAGAAGTGCTTTCGCAGGGGCATCATGTCCTAGGTGCCGTTGGTACTAGCATCTTTGCCCATTATCCAGTCACTCATGAGCTGGTTCTCAAAGGCTATGACAATGGAAAAACCTATGTCCGTGACCCTTATAATGCAGCTAATAATGGCTGGTATCCAGTAGACTATCTCTTTGGAGTCAAGAGTGTAGATCCGACGGATAATACAGAAGGATCACCCTTTATTGCCATCAAAGGATAAGAAATTCGTGAATAAGAAGACCGCTCGTTGCTTGACGGGCGGTTTTCTGCATTCTATGACTAATATGTTTGTAATCTGTTAAGACTTCATCCTTGGCAAGGTCAGTAAGCGTAAAATTCATTATACAATTATAGCCAGACACACAGGTTTTTTGGAAGCGATAGAAACGAGATTCTATTTTTGGACATATTTGCGAGAAAAGTTCTCAAAAAAACATGTAAATAGTTTGACAAACAAAGCTTTTCTCATTATACTATTAACATATCAGGAGGAAAACCATGAAAAAAATCCAAAAACATGTCATTCTAGGTGCAGCAATTCTTGCTAGTACTGGCATTGCTCACACTGTAGCTGCAGATACAACTCCAGTGGATGCAAATGCATCTGCAAACCAAGATAAGGCTCTATCTGCAAGCCCAGAAGCTCTTAAACAGCAAACGGAGCAGGTCAATCAAGCGAAAGCGTCTGTTGACCAAGCCAAAGAACAGGTTACAGCAGCTGAGACTAAGGTTGAAACAGCTAAGAAAGATAATGCTAATACAAGTGCACAAAAAATTGCGGAAGCTCAGTCAGCTGTGACAGAAGCTGAGAAGAAAGTTGCTCCAGCAGAAAACGCAGCCAAGCAAGCCCAAGCAGCTCTTGATACAGCTAAAAAAGCAGAAAACACACAGGCGACTGTAGCTCAGGATGCTCAAGCTCAAGCAGCCAAGGCACAAAGCGAGACTGAAGCAGCTCAGGATGCTGTGAATGCAGCTCAAAAAGATGTGGACAGCAAACTGGTAAGTGAAAAGGTAACGAAGGCAGAGGAGGAGCTTGACAAGGCGCAAAAGCACCTGGATTCTTACCAAGACCAGTTGAAGACAGCTGAAGCGGAAGATGCCAAACGCCAAGCAGTGATTGATCAAGCCCAGGCTGATATTAAAGCAGCCCAAGCAGAAATCAAGGAAAAAGAAGCGAAACTTTCTTCCCAGGACCAAGTACACAATACCTTTACCCTATCACAAGCCTATATAAATGCACTTAAAAGCGATTATATTAAACAATCACTTGAAGCACAAACAATCTTTAAAGAAGAAGTTACAAAATTAAAATTAATTAATAATTACATTAGTAATCCAAAAGATGCTCAACGCATGGTCAATATCAATGCTATTCCAAAAGATGTTCTAATGGAAATTAACTACTATGCACAAGATTTGCTAAATCAAATTCGTAAGCAGGCTGGTACAGGACCAGTCAGACTAACGCAAAATACTATTGATTATGCATCAGCTTTAAGTCGAGCTGGCCGTGAAAATACATTAGTTTGGCATAAAAATAATGGACAGGATTTAACTATTAGAGTAGTAGCTACAGATGAAACAACTGCTAAATTTGGACTTGATAAGTTTGGATACAAAAGATATGGCTTTCCTCAGCTTGATTATTATCCTGTTCTAGATAATCAAGAGAATGTATCTGTTGATTACTTGAAAAAAGTAGTTTATGAGAATGTTAAATTTCAGTTGTTTGATATAAAGGAAAGTACTAGATATGGATTTGGGACAATGCTAGATTGGGCTCAAAAAGTAGTTGGATACAAAATAGGACATGATAAAGTTGCATATATGGGAGTTGATTTTAGCAACAATGGTAAATTTAACCGAATTCAATTTGTTGTTTTTGGGACTTGGGATATCGTCGACCCTTCCAAAATAACACCAGCCTTGATCAATCCAAATGCCAATAATCAAGAGGCAGATGCTGCTCGTAAAGACTTGGCGGTTTCACAAGCTAAGTTGGACGCTGCTCAACGTACATTGACAAATGCTCAGAATAAGCAGGAGACAGCACCATTACTGCGTGAGGTTGTGAAAACTGCTAAGGACAAGTTGGCCAAGGCGGAACGTACTTACCAAGCTGAACTCGAAAATAGCAAGAATTCGGCTTCTGAAGAAACCAAGGCTAAACTTGCAGTTTTAGCTAAAGCTCAAGCAAGCTTGAAAGAAAAAGAAGCAGCCCAAGCAACTGCGCAAAAAACAGCTGAGGAAGCTAATGCCAAGCTTGCCGAATTGAAAGCAGCTACAGCGACCGCTCAAGAAAAGGCAACTGCTGCGGCTACAGCTCTGGAAGAGGCTCAACGCGCTGTTCAAGCTGCTAAAGACTATGTTACTCGCTTGCAAAACGCCCCTACTCTTCTAAAAGAAGCAGAAGCGGCTCTCGATGATGCTAAAGCAAACTTGGCAAGTAAGGAAGAAATGTATAGAGTTGAAAATGCCAAACTTGAAGCTTTGAAAGCAGCTCTTGCAGCCCTTGAGACAGACGACCCAACCAACCTCGTTTCTAAGAATGAGCGAAAGGTTCTGAAAGTCACTACGACGGGAGTGAAGAAGGGAAAGAAACCAGTTCAGACCTATCAGGCTCCGGCAGCTCTTCCAAAAACAGGTTCTGCTGAATCTTCTCTAGCACTTGCAGGTCTGGGATTGCTCTCTATGCTGGGACTGGCTTTTGCAAAACGTCGCAAAGCTTAAGAGCATTTATCGATAAAATCGAATTCTAGATGAATTATCCAATCGTGAAAAGTTGGACGACTCATTGCAACAAAACTCATACTGAGAGAGGACCGGTTTGGTCTTCTCTTTATTTATTGAGTGTTTTGTTAAGAACATCTTTATTGTTAGCACTCCAAGGATTCATATTTTGTTCTTTGTTATCATGTGAGTTTGTGATAAAATCTAATTATTCTATGTAGATTAGATTTTTTATTATTGAACTATTATAGCTAACAGAAAGGAGGGGCGCCATGTATCCGAAAGAAGGGCAAGAGCCGCTCTTTCAGCAATTGCAATCAATCGGTTGGTCTCAGGCAGCGTTGGAACAAGTTTTTGCAGGGTTAAATAACGAGCAAGGGAAAACAGTGCCAGAAGAAGGATATTACCTGCAGGAGGCTCAGCTTTTTGGCAGTTCCTTTTTTCAAAAACTCTGGCAGGCTGAGGCGGCTCAGAATAGCAGGTTAGGAGCTCAGGAGCTGCTGGTTCTGGCTATGAATCTTGTTGATATGCCTGAGGAGCTGAGCGGAGATAAGGCTGAGACGGATCTTTTACTGGCTCGAATTGCTCCAGACCTAACACCGCATGATCGCTTTTGGAAGATTTTTTCAAGCACCTTACGACAGGCTTTCCAGGCAGATGATTTTAGCCAAAGGGATGGCAATCAAAAGCTCAAAAGGCAGCTACATCAGTTTCGCTATGTCATTTCCTGCCAGCAGGCCCAGTGGGTCAGAGAACGCTACCGTCAGGCTGGTATGACAGATGCAGAAGCCTTGGCCTCCTATCTACAGGATTGGTCTGCGCTGCCTTATAGCTTTCAAGAATCCTCTCGCTTGCATAATAAAGCCTATATTGATAAGATGTCAGAGCAAGCTGTCTATCCGGATGGTCAAGCTAGTCAGGCCAATATAAAAATCCTGATTGATTTTCATACAGAGTTTATTTTGGATCAGACAGGTCGTTTTCTCAATATCATCGATCCAGAGGGGGCTAGCCCAAATGGTATTGTGAATGGTGCCAGCTTTAACTATGGTGAGCGCAATCGTCCGGTTAATCAGGCTTCTCATACTCGCTACGATGTCAAAACGCCTGCAGTCTGGGATCCTCGCTTTCGAAGGCTTGCCATTGAAAATGGCGGCCGCAAGTTCAAATCACCTCAGAATAATCGTGGTCCGCTGGGCTATCGCTCGGCTAAGAGCCCTTATGCTCGAAAGGGACGGAGTGCTTATAAACAGGTAAAGGCAGAGATTGCTCGGTTCAAGAAATTACTGGATCGACCATCCTTTCTCTTGCGTTCCTGGGCTTGCTTCCGTCAGTTTTGGCAGAAGTTTTTCGCACAAAAAAATACGGACTAGCAGGTCCGTATTTTTATCTCTTACAAGCTCTTAACTGCGGTGATAGCTGCTTCGAAGTCTGGCTCGGTATTGATATTGTCAACATATTCAGCGTAGGTCACAGTGTTGTTTTCGTCCAAGACAAGAACTGCGCGGGCTAAAAGGTGCCATTCATTGATGAGGACAGCATAGTCACGGCCGAAAGAATGATCGAAGTAGTCAGAGAGCATGACAGCATTCTCAATGCCTTCAGCAGCACACCACTTGCCTTGAGCAAAAGGCAAGTCAACTGAAACCGTGATAACAACGGTATTGTCCAAGTCAGAGAGTTCTTGGTTAAAACGACGAGTCTGAGTTGAGCAGACACCAGTATCGATAGATGGGATGATACTCAGGACTTTCTTTTTGCCAGCAAAGTCAGCCAGAGTTTTCTTTGAAAGGTCAGTGGCTGTCAGGCTAAAATCGTGGGCAGTGTCGCCGACTTGCAGTTGCTTTCCAGTAAAGGTTACAGGATTTCCGAGAAAAGTTGTCATAAGGAGTCTCCATTCATATTTGATAGCTTCATTGTACAGCGAATAGTGATTTTTTTCGAATAATTTGACTGGAAATTTGATAGCGACTCCATGTGAAGCTCCTTCTCCAAAAATAAAGAGGTTAGGATTTTGTCTTCCTAACCTTTTATCGTTATTTGGCCAATCCTTCAGAAATTTTATCCAGATTGTACTTCATCATGCTGTAGTAGCTGTCGCCTTCTTCGCCTTGGTCAGCGATTGAGTCAGTGAAGATTTTAGCGTGGATTGGGATGTTGGTGTCTTTAGAAACAGTCTTCATCGGACGGTCGTCTACACTTGATTCGACAAAGAGAGATGGCACTTTGGTCTTGCGTAGTTTTTCAACCAAGCTTTTGATTTGGTCTGGAGTTCCTTCTTCTTCAGTGTTGATTTCCCAAATGTAGGCTGATGGTACATTGTAGGCTTTAGAGAAGTACTTGAAGCAGCCTTCGCTAGTCACAATCATTTTCTTTTCTTCTGGGATATTGTTGAATTTCTCCTTGGCCTCCTTATCCAAAGCGGTCAGTTTATCTACATAGGCTTTGAGATTTTTCTCGTAAGTGGCCTTATTGTCAGGGTCTTTTTCAATCAAACGCTTGGCGATATTTTGCGCATAGATAATACCATTTTCTAAGTTGAGCCAAGCATGAGGGTCTTCCTTACCCTTTTCACTTTGCCCTTCAAGGTAAATGACGTCAACGCCATCGCTGACAGCATAGTAGTCCTTGTTTTCTTTCTTATTGGCATTTTTGACCAACTTGGTAAACCAAGCATTGCCGCCGGTTTCCAGGTTGATACCGTTGTAGAAGATGAGGTCGGCTTGAGAAGTCTTTTTGACATCTTCAGGCAGGGGCTCATATTCGTGGGGGTCTTTGCCGACTGGTACAATGCTGTGCAGCTCAATCTTATCGCCAGCTATATTTTTGGTAATATCAGCGATAATTGAGTTGGTTGCAACAACCTTGAGCTTGGACGAGTCACTGGACGCGTTCTTCTGATCGGAGCAGGCAAAGAGAGTGCAGACTGCTAGCAAAAGCAGGGATAAAAAACCTAATTTTTTCATGGGATTCCTCCATTAAATTTTATTTTAGTTTAGGTCGGTTTTTAAGTTTTAAATAGCGTTGCTTAGGGGCAATAAAGAAAGAGATGAGAAAGATGAGGGCCGAGGTCAGGACAATGCTGGATCCTGCAGCGACATTAAAGCTATAGCCGATAAAGAGTCCCAGCACAGAAGCCAGAGCTCCCAAACCCGAGGACAGCAGAATCATAGTTTTCAGACTGTTGGCATAGAGGTAGGCCGTTGCTGCCGGCGTTATCAAGAGAGCGACAATCAGAATGGTTCCCACGCTCTGCATGGCTGTCACAGAGACCAAAGTCAAGAGAATCATCAGCAGATAGTGGTAGAAGCTGACTGGCATGCCCATGGCCTGAGCCAGCAGTGGATCAAAGGAAGTAATCAATAGCTGCTTGAAAAAGAGTATGATGATTAAGAGCACAGCTATTCCGACTCCTATACTAATCCACATATCAATATCCTGAACAGCCAAGATATTCCCGAAGAGAATATGAAAGAGGTCAGTGGAGCTATTGGCAACGCCGATTAGGATCACACCCAGAGCTAGGAAGGATGAAAAGGTAATCCCAATGGCCGTATCGCTTTTGATAATGGAATTGCCCTTGATGTAAGTGATAATAATCGATGCCAAAAGTCCGAAAGTGATGGCTCCGATAAAGAAATTAATCCCTAAAATGTAGGACAGGGCCACACCGGGCAGAACCGCGTGAGAGATAGCATCCCCCATGAGCGACATGCCGCGCAGAATGATAAAGCAGCCGACAGCTCCAGCAACAATCCCAATGACGATGGCTGTGATGAGGGCATTTTGCAGAAAGTGAAAGTCCCGCAGCCCTTGGAAGAATTCTAAAATCATTCTAGTCACCTCCATTCATAAAGAGCTGGGAGCCGTAAGTCTTTTTCATATTGTCCTTGGTAAAGCTAGTCTCGGTAGGACCAAAGGCAATCAGCTTACGATTGAGCAGGATAACTTGGTCGAAATAATCAACAACCTTGCTCAAGTCATGATGGACAATCAGGATAATCTTGCCTGCGGCTTTGAGACTGCGCAGTGTAGACATGATAATCTCTTCACTGACAGAGTCAATCCCGACGAAAGGCTCGTCCAAAAAGATACAATCCGCCTCTTGAACCAAGCAGCGAGCAATCAAGACCCGCTGGAATTGGCCGCCAGATAGCTGGCTAATCTGGCGCTCTGCCAAGTCTTCTAAACCGACAATTTTCAATGCCTCAGCCACCTTGTTCCAATGGGAACTCTTTAGCCCCTGAAAAAGCTTGAGCTGAGGGTAAAGCCCCAAAGAGACACACTCTTTGACTTTGATAGGAAAATGATAATCAATATTAATCTTTTGCTCTACGTAGGCGACCCTCTGGAGAGAGTTTTGCAGCGGCTTTTGATCCAGCAGAGTCTGGCCTTGGTGGTCAATAATCCCTAGCATGCCCTTGAGCAGGGTGGATTTTCCGGCTCCGTTAGGACCAATAATCCCAGTAATGGTTGGCTCCTCAATGGTTAATGAAAGGGGCTCAAGAGCCAGCCTATCCTGATAGCTGACAGTCAAATTTTTAATCGTAATCATCTCAT
>ERZ773246.1009-NODE-1009-length-10880-cov-14.906_pt1 | contig 10880 bp, 5 predicted proteins | sample MGYA00580519_ERZ773246 | MGnify/ENA primary metagenome ERZ773246 (study PRJEB29015, sample SAMEA2738153) | human oral metagenome | biome: human oral; feature: human-associated habitat; material: saliva | place: China | collected 2246 ...
ACACACCCTTATAAGCATAAGTATACTATGCAAATAAGACTGTGCCTATTATTTATAAATTTATATTTATTACAATTTGACAATATAGCTTTACGAAATAAAATTCAAAATACCTTTAAAAGGGCATAGCTAATAGAAGTCAATCTTATCCACTATCATAGATCGGCTTTTAATTTTAGCTACTATAATGAAGATACGTTGCAAACTAATTTAAAATTACACTACTCTCAAACCATATTACTTACCGATGATCCATGCAGCAAGTTTTAGAGGTTTACAGAATTATACTACTCTCAAACAGGTCTTTCAAACCATAACCCCAAATAGCAGTTTTAGAGGTTTACAGAATTACACTACTCTCAAACCGTGGTTATGTAGTAACTGATGGCTGTACAGTTTTAGAGGTTTACAGAATTACACTACTCTCAAACAACGTATGCCCGTAGGTGTTAGCGGTGTACGTTTTAGAGGTTTACAGAATTACACTACTCTCAAACTGGTTTAGTCGAACTGGTGATTATCCTAACGTTTTAGAGGTTTACAGAATTACACTACTCTCAAACGTTCAATTAGAGCCTTGGATAGTTGAGATGGTTTTAGAGGTTTACAGAATTACACTACTCTCAAACTCGCTCATGGTTCACCTCCCTTATCTAAACGTTTTAGAGGTTTACAGAATTACACTACTCTCAAACCGTATCCGCTTCCATTTCTAAAGTATCAATGTTTTAGAGGTTTACAGAATTACACTACTCTCAAACGTCTAATTGTACCGCTTAGGCGGTACCATGGTTTTAGAGGTTTACAGAATTACACTACTCTCAAACTGTATGAACATGCACGTGAACAATATGATCGTTTTAGAGGTTTACAGAATTACACTACTCTCAAACAGATAATGGAGGCACAAAACAAGTTGCAATGTTTTAGAGGTTTACAGAATTACACTACTCTCAAACGGAGCACGAGGAGTCAACAACTTAACATCAGTTTTAGAGGTTTACAGAATTACACTACTCTCAAACCCGTGGCTACGGAATACATCCAGGGCTTTTGTTTTAGAGGTTTACAGAATTACACTACTCTCAAACACGTCCTCATTCATTGCCTGTGTTACATGAGTTTTAGAGGTTTACAGAATTACACTACTCTCAAACTGCATTAAATCTTTCATATATTAAACTTGGGTTTTAGAGGTTTACAGAATTACACTACTCTCAAACTCATCATCTGTGGCTTTCATGAAGTACCCCGTTTTAGAGGTTTACAGAATTACACTACTCTCAAACAAGTTGAAGGAAATTGCACAGAGCAAAGATGTTTTAGAGGTTTACAGAATTACACTACTCTCAAACTGCATTAAATCTTTCATATATTAAACTTGGGTTTTAGAGGTTTACAGAATTACACTACTCTCAAACTCATCATCTGTGGCTTTCATGAAGTACCCCGTTTTAGAGGTTTACAGAATTACACTACTCTCAAACAAGTTGAAGGAAATTGCACAGAGCAAAGATGTTTTAGAGGTTTACAGAATTACACTACTCTCAAACATGCGCGCAGATACGCCATTTAAGTATATGGTTTTAGAGGTTTACAGAATTACACTACTCTCAAACTACTGTTGTCCCTTTAACATCAAAAAAAGAGTTTTAGAGGTTTACAGAATTACACTACTCTCAAACGGGCAATTAGCTTTAGACCTTCCTAAGTTTGTTTTAGAGGTTTACAGAATTACACTACTCTCAAACGAAGTAGTAGATTTTAAAAATGAGGATATAGTTTTAGAGGTTTACAGAATTACACTACTCTCAAACTTAGAGAAATCGGCTTAATGGCTAAAATCGGTTTTAGAGGTTTACAGAATTACACTACTCTCAAACGAGCAGAATGCTATTGCAGCCAAGCTCTATGTTTTAGAGGTTTACAGAATTACACTACTCTCAAACGGCAAAACTAAATACACCACCCCGTGCTATGTTTTAGAGGTTTACAGAATTACACTACTCTCAAACTATCCTAATAATGATACTGCCAATATTATTGTTTTAGAGGTTTACAGAATTACACTACTCTCAAACCGTGTTTCAGTATCAGAGAATGTAGTTTCAGTTTTAGAGGTTTACAGAATTACACTACTCTCAAACTAGCGGAAAGTATTTTCCCCATATTGGAAAGTTTTAGAGGTTTACAGAATTACACTACTCTCAAACATTGGAGTCAAGCGTGATGACGAGGCTTTTGTTTTAGAGGTTTACAGAATTACACTACTCTCAAACCAGTGACTTAATGCATAAGGGATATACAAAGTTTTAGAGGTTTACAGAATTACACTACTCTCAAACTCGCTCGCTTTCAGTAGCTTTTAACTTATTGTTTTAGAGGTTTACAGAATTACACTACTCTCAAACTATGAATCGTAGTTTAACGTATTACGTATTGTTTTAGAGGTTTACAGAATTACACTACTCTCAAACTGTATAACCGTTTATAAATGTGAGTATGTAGTTTTAGAGGTTTACAGAATTACACTACTCTCAAACTTTTTAGGATAAATCATATTAGAAAAAAATGTTTTAGAGGTTTACAGAATTACACTACTCTCAAACCTTGCTCGTAGCTGTTGCAGGGTGTTCGCTGTTTTAGAGGTTTACAGAATTACACTACTCTCAAACAAATACTTTAGATAATACAGCGCCGATATTGTTTTAGAGGTTTACAGAATTACACTACTCTCAAACGCCAAATGACATCTTATACATCTCGTATGCGTTTTAGAGGTTTACAGAATTACACTACTCTCAAACTGGTGAATGACGAAACATATCAACGTGGTTGTTTTAGAGGTTTACAGAATTACACTACTCTCAAACACTAAAAGTAGGCACGTAATCAAAAAGCTTGTTTTAGAGGTTTACAGAATTACACTACTCTCAAACAATTGCAATGCATTATATACAAAATGTAAAGTTTTAGAGGTTTACAGAATTACACTACTCTCAAACCGGTGTAAGCGTGGATGTTACTTTTTAAAGGTTTTAGAGGTTTACAGAATTACACTACTCTCAAACCCCAAATTAAATTTGAGGCTCAAGAGTAACTCGGGCTACCACCGGGTGTAATTCTGTATTCTCTTTAAATAACACAGAAATCATTATCTAAAATATACCCATTTATAAGGCTTTTATCAAGTTTTTCTTTGTTTAAAGATCCTGTTGTTAGAGAAACTAACCGTAATTGCCGACTCAGCATATTTTGATAAAATGCATTAAGTTCATCATCATTTAAAACTAAATCTAAATTAACTACAATATATAACATAGGAGATAATAATGTATCTACCACTTCTATATAGGACATTAGATCTATAATATCTCCTTTACGACTAAACTCAAAATTAAAACTTCCTAATTTAATAAGTTCAGCAGCACCAATTTCAAGTTTATGTTGAATCGATAAAGGATATCCAAATTCTAAAGAGTAGTAAAACGCATGTAGTCGATTAACAATATCGGCTACCTCTTCTGTCATCAATAAAGCTTCTTTAGCTAGCTGGTTTTGTAATTTAGTTAACAGAGTTTTACTATTTACATCCACATATAATGGGTTCAGTATTATATGACTATATTTATCTATACTAAATGCTTTATCCTTGTCATTTAAAATCCACGGCCCCTCACCACCATCACACTGTATATCAAGCTCTGTAACCATACGTCGAAATACTTTACGATCTTCAAAAGATATCACCGTTACCTTATCATGAGATATTTCAAACTCTAATATAGAATCTTGATACATCAATTTCATATCATGAGCACCCTCTCTGTTGAATCTATAACTTCACTTTGCTTATCTCCAACTACAATTTCCATTCTGGAAAATTGCTTTTCTGTGACAGTTAACATAAACAAGCTACCACTAGGCGGCTTATTTTTTCGTACATGTTCCATGATAAGATTAGCACTAGTTGTATTAAGAACTAACTTTGAATATACAGACTCTTGTAACATAAGGAAGCCAGATACAATTAAGTACTTTCTAAAATTCCTATATTCTTTTCGATCTTCCGATGTTAACGTCGGCAAGTCAAACATCACTAGTATTCTCATAAATCTATAGCTCATATTCTATAAACCTAATCTGATTAGCATCGTGAATACGCAATGCATCAAATACACTTTTACAATAAATCCGAATGGCAGCACTAAAGGTTTGAACGGTATCATTTATCTTTACATCTTCAGATAAAAGTTCTATAAGTGAAAGCTTTACATTGCGGTCAAACTCTGTAGGTCTTAACTTGATAACTACCGCATCAACAAATCCACGCAATGGTTCCATTAAATCAGATCCTAGATTATACGGATTAAATTGATTACAGTGATTTAGCCCTAACTGAGTAATATATCCTAAGGATAAAATCTCCCGATTTACTGCGGAAAGCAATATAGCATATCCATAATTAAGGGCTGCATTAATAGGATTATCTTGTTCCCGAGAAAATGATTTCCCAAACAAAGCATTGAAATATACCTTTGCAGCATGGCCTTCACGTTGAGTTTCATCATTTAAGGTCAACTCATCTAGATATTGATATAACAACTCTGCCTCAGCTAGCTCTTGATGCTGCAATAAGTCGGCTTGATTCATAATTTTATGCCGTACAATTTCAGTCCAAATATAAGCTTGTAAATCTTTCGACCACTCGGCCTGCTCCCGACAGCGTTTACTGCTGTTATGACTACCATGTAAGGGAAGAACCTCACTAGCAGGATTACGTTTCTCATCACAAAAGACAATAGCTACCTTCTTTTTAATCAATTCATTTAGGAGTACGGCGGTGAGACTCACCGCCGTAGATTCAATAATCAACATATAGATTTCATCAATATATACTTTAGTCGTTTCAAAGTCCTTGCGAATAATCATGTAATTCATTTTAAAATCTAACTTAGAACGACTACCTATGACTACTGTACGCCAACTCATAATAACCCCAAATACTAACTACCACATTTTAAACTATAGTGATCTCATTAGAATATAATCCTGTAATAGATTCATTAATAATTTTAAACTCTCCTTGATTACTCACTTTACTCCCTACGGTTGATCTAGATGCTGTGATTCCTAAAGACTTAACATCATAAGTAGTTTTTTGATTTGTTAATAAATTTAAAAACTCTATCAAATGAAGACTTTGCTCTTCCAAAGACATTTTTTTAAATAAATCATAGCCTTTTTCTGATAATTCAACTACTTTATTACCTTTCATATTTTGATATATTGGCATCTTAAGTTTACTTACCAAGTAATCAAAGAACTCTATATTCTTCTCTACACCAATTTTAACCTCTATAGTTTGCTTATTAGCAAAGGTTCTTGTTGATACAATATTTGCCTTCAAATCTTTATTATCTTTTCTCATATTGTTAAACTTCTCAAGTACCTTGAGATATGGAATCCATTCATTCGAAACAATGACTTGAATCGCATTATCAATACAGAAATTACTATTAGTTTTTCCGCCCAAATAGTAGTAGAATCCATTAACCTTAACAAGTTGATTAATACATAGCTTTCTATAAATAATAGAAATATTTTTCGCTTCTGGAGTGATAGAGGCTACATAATCAATTAAATCTTGATCTGTTGTATTTCTATTTGTTAAATAAATTGGTAGTGGCACAATCTCTTTAATGATTTCACCTTTTTTACCAACATATTGAACAATGATAGAATAGGCATTTTTGATTTTTGTCATGCCACCATATTTAGATACATCCGCAAATACACTGGACTTTGTTTTCATACCAATATAAGCACCATCTTTAGCCTTTCCTGCGACAGTGGCCTTATATACAGTTGCATCAGCTAACGCACCAGATTGTTCTAGCAATCGTTTAGTAACTCGAACATCATTGCTATCCATCATTTTCTTAACGATGTCCATACTTGTTTTTACATCCCAAGCTTTACCATCTTTAGCATTAGTACATTTCACGTCATAGTTAAACATCTTCGCTAAGTTGTATGTACGATTAGCACCATTCTTTTTGAAGAATGCACGGAAGTTACGTGTAAATTTCTCATGGTACACATTGCCTACTACGATATTTAAATATGCATCTTTAGCGTGATGATGGTGGTTCAATGAGCGAACCTTGATAAAGTTATTATCATGACGGAAGTCCGTTACATTCTCAGCTTTTACAAAGACTACATCAATTTCTGGGTAAAGACGACGCAGTAGAGTTGTAGCAGCTTTAACAGATTGATTGGTTTCTACTAATTGACGAGCAATAAAGCCACTTAGATCATCAGCCGTAAGAGGAGTGTTGCGAGTTAGGCGCTCATATTTTCGTTCGCTAATAAGTCCTTGTTGTTTTAAAAAAGTCCAGAACGGCTTTTGTGCCCTTTGAATTTCCTCAGCAATTGGATATGTATCTGACTTCTGAGCATTTGCTGTTCGTTTACATAAAACTAAATTGTCAAAACTATCATCCTTGGTGAGGCTACGAGGATAAATATGGTCGATATCATAATTTGTGTTTAATTCACTGAGTATAATAGTCTCCCCAGTATAAGCACAGCGGCCCATTTGAGTGTAGTATAAATAGAGTTTTTTACTTCTCAAAGCCGCATCATCATAGTTAGCTAGTCCTGATTTCAAACCTGTAAACTCTGTTTCCTTTAGCCCACTCAATAAGGCTTCCTCTTTTTTAATCGCCGCATATAAATCGGATAATCGTTTTTGACGAGAATCTTTTTTCTTTTTCTCTGTTTTATTAGACCGTGTTACCTCTACAAAGATACGAGATGGTAGCGCTTTTTTTATATGTATAACCTCATCAATGATACGCAAAGCTTGCCATACCGCACGTTTAACAGCAGGCGAAAGCGCCAATTCATCAATAATATTATGAGGATCTACTACTTGCCCCTCTGTCAATTTATCATTTATCTCTTGAATACGTTCCATAAAGGAGAATTTATCTCCTAATAGTTCCATCAAGTTATAGCTAAAATTGCGCATCAATTCAATTATTGTTTCAGGTGTACCATCACCAGCTTTATCGCAACCCTGGATACCATTCAGTAATTTTTTAGAAAGACGTCCCCAATCTCGATATCTTAATTTTGAAAGCTTTTTGATAGTTTCATCATCAAGGTGCGAAGCAAATTTATTACGCAATGTTTCTCGTAACATTTTTTTGCTTTCACCAAAGATAGTAATATCCATAATGATATCTTCAGCCATAGATTTATCAAAATTAGGCCCTAAAATACGCAACATATCACGATAGGATGTCAGATCATTTTTAATTTCCCCATCAAGGCCTGTAATATCTGGTTTATGCTTATTAGAGATATAATTATTATCCTTCAAGAACTGTTCTATACGATTTTTGGTCATCTTCTTATGGTCTTGCTTAAATACAGATTCAATAAGATGTTCTTTTACCGCTGTTTCTAATGGTTTACCATCAATACGTATATTATTTAGCTCATTGAGTAACATGAACTCACTATATAAAAGAGAGGATTTAGGCAACACATCTTCACCTAAAAGGTATGTACATTTATTAGTAAGATTCTTAATAAAAGCTGCTGCCGATTTTTCCCGATCAATCTTATCATCAAAATTCCACGGTGTAACACGTCCACTAGCTTTACGAACAGCCCATGCAAAACCACCATTATTTACGTTATGATAAGTATTTAAAGGGCCTACGTAATAAGGGATGCGAAACTCAAGCATTTTAATGAGTTTCTCTGTTACAGAATAACCGTCTGTCACTTCATTCAAGAATGGGAATTTAGGTCCACAGGTCTTAAGAATAGTTTTAAGTTCTTCCAAATGTAATTGATACGGAATTACGCCGTTATCTTTAATCCGTTGTAATGGCAATAATGTTTGTAATTCAATTTCACTAAGAATATATTCTTTATCCTTAGAATCTGGTAATCCCTCAACTACCTTCTTAGTGTACTTATAAAAATCTTCACGGTTACAACTTGTTTCCTCTGTACGACCTTGTTTAATATAGTGTACATAGTTGTGTAAACCTTTTTCATCAGCCTTGAACATCGCATTGTAAATGCTTCTATCAGTCTTTAATAAAGATTTCAGTATAAATAAATCCTCTTTATGCTTGATGAAAGCTTTTACCTTAGATTCAGAAATAGTAAGACCTGGTTCCTTGATAGACATCAAAATAATCGCATCATATACAGATTTACAATCATCAATAATATGAATCTCATCACCCCAGGCTTTAGCTAATTCATCGCGTTTATCGTCATATGTATCCCCTGTTATTTGAAGCTTTTTAAGGTCATCGTCTAATTCCTCTACAGAGCCGAACAAATCTGTAAGACTAGCAGATAAACCTAACACTAAAGTAGTAAACGCTTTCAGTCTTTTTTTATCCTCTTTGACCTGTTCTTTTTGAGTTTTACTTGGAATGTCTTCTGTATCAATAGCTATATATGTATCAACTAGACGTTCAATAGCCTTTGCTTTATCAGATTTTGTTTTACCAGCGTCCATAAGAATCTGACCTATAGCGCTAATAGCAGAATTACAATCAAAGCAATTAAATGTAATATTTTCTAATGCTTGTGTAAGAACATCATCAAGTGTTGAAGCATTAGAATCAAATGTAGCACCTTCATAAAGGAAGTTACCACGATATTTTAAAATATGATGTACCGCTAAAAATAGTTTACGAATATCATCAGTACCAGACTTCATCAATTCTGCACGTAAGTGATAAATAGTAGGATACTCTTTAAAGTAATCTTGGTCTGTATAGTCTTTATCAATAAATAAAATATGTTTAGAGCTATGACCAGTCGTTTTATCCTCATAGTGATATTTACTTTCATGAAGACGCATGAAGAATGTTGGATCCACCTGTGCCATAGCATCAGCAAATAATTCTTCTAATAATTTTAATCGTAATTTACGGCGTTCCAAACGACGACGTATAGACCGGAAACTACGGCGTCCTACAGCTGATTCACCTTCATCAAACAACCGACTCCCCCACATTTTATGAGATCTGAATTTTAATAACTCATATGACTTATTCGTTACTGCCCAGCCTACAGAGCCTGCACCAATATCTAGTCCTACAAAATAATCCTTAATCGGATATTCTTTCAAATGACTTGAGATGAGTTGTTTCGATGTTTGCATTTCCATAAGACCTCTCCTTCGGAAATTAATAATTGACATTCATCAAATGCTTAACTATACTATAAGTAATCCAATTAGTTTTGGAGGTTTACAGAATTACATTACGAGTTCAAATACAAATTTATTTACAATGCCTTCGGGCCGCCCGACGTAGGGCACCTACTCTCAATTCTTCGGAATTGAGATTTTTTATTGCCAAAATTTACTATTTAAACAGTACATATAATCTATAAGTCGCCAATCACCGTATAATTACCTTCATTTTAGCATAAAATAATAAGTTAGTTCATTATTTTTTCATAAAACTTATGGTTATACGGATACATCTCATTTTGACGATATATATCTTTATCCCTATAATATAAGAAGATAGTCAGACGAGTCGTAACGTCAGGCGCATCTCGAAAAAAGTAAAACATTAGGAAATGGCCTTTCAGTTATCTAGTCACACTAGGCAACGGAGGGCTATTTGTCTTTTGTGAGACAAATAAAACCGAGCTACTAATCTAATAGTAGCTCGGTTTTTATTGTGTTTAAATTTTGAAATAGACTAATAATCGGGTTATAGGACAAAAAGTGTTGCTGTTAATGCCGATGGAACTAGTTAAATACTAGCTCTATCGGCATTTTATCTTTTTGAGTAACTTTTAAATATAGGACAAAAAGTGTTGCTAAAAAGTCTGAACCCCCTTGATTTTACTGACTCAAATAAGGTTTTATCTTTCTAGAAAGATATATTTTTTAGAAGGAGTATAATTATGAAACTAGTCAGATGCCCTAGTTGTGGTTTCGTTTGTAAGAAGAATGGTAAAACAAATGCGGGTTCTCAACGTTGGTATTGTAATCAATGTTCTTGCTCATTCACAAATAAAGTGAATAAAACTAACAATAATTTACAGATGTTTTTGGATTGGTTATTTGGTAAACACACACAGTTAAATATGGCTGGTAATGGACGTTCATTTCGGAGAAAAACATCACAGTTTTGGGAGCTTTGGCCGTTACCACCAAAAGTTGAATTATCAAGTAGCGTAGCATTTGTTGATGGTATTTATTTAGCTAGAAATGCTTGCATTTTAATCTGTTGTAATGAGACGCATGTCTTAGGATGGTATGTTTGTAGATATGAACATTCTAAGGCTTGGGAGGCTTTATTACGACGTATTTCATCACCTACAGTAGTTGTATCCGATGGTGGTACCGGCTTTCAAAAGGCATTAAAAAAAGTTTGGCCGAAAGCCAAACTACAAAGATGCTTATTTCACGCATTTCAACAAGTAAAACGCTATACAACAATACGTCCTAAAACGATTGCTGGCAGTGAATTATATGGAATTGCAAGGGATTTATTAACGATACACACGCAAGATCATGCCGTGAAGTGGGTACAAAACGTTATGTCATGGAAAGTACGACATAGAGTATTTCTATCAGAAATGACCGTTGATGAAAATGGTACGATACGACCTAAACACGAACGACTTATAAAAGCAGAAAATTCCTTAGTTAAATTAATCAATAAAAGATGTTTGTTTACTTACTTAGATTCATCGTTAACATGTACCTGTCCAGCTACTAATAATCGTATAGAAGGTGGCGTAAATGCTCAGTTACGCGCTATGTTACGTAATCATAGAGGAATGTCTATTGAAAGACGAATAAAAGCGGTGTT
>ERZ773246.1010-NODE-1010-length-10878-cov-18.8136_pt1 | contig 10878 bp, 8 predicted proteins | sample MGYA00580519_ERZ773246 | MGnify/ENA primary metagenome ERZ773246 (study PRJEB29015, sample SAMEA2738153) | human oral metagenome | biome: human oral; feature: human-associated habitat; material: saliva | place: China | collected 2246 ...
ACTGCGTCTTGCTCGACAATCCAAAGACAATTGAGAGGCTAGGACTTTTGTCCCAGCCTCATTATTTATTTGACTGACAAAAGAGGGAATTGATGGTAAAATGAGGGGGAGATTAGGAGGAACTGTTTATGCCTAAGTTATTTAAGTCAAAGATGTTTTTATTTACTTTATTCGTCGTGGTAGTTGGCTCTGTGTACTCTATTAAAGAACAAATTCGTATAAGAGAATTGCGTCAGTATGTTCAGTGGAAACCAAGGCCAGTAATTAAGGACTATGAATTTATTCATAATGGGGAAGCGCTAGTTATCGAATGGGACGATGGTGATGAGAGAGAATTAATTGAAGAAGTTAATAATGGTAAACCAAAATTTGCGTACCAACTTAATACACATGATGGTGCAAGTGGTGAGCGCTATATCATGCAAGAAAGCTATAGGTTAAAAGCGAGTAGTGATAAGTTTTCACGCTATCGTACTGCACCAGATTCGGCACCTTATCTAAGCTACAATGAGCCCAAAGAAGGGGAGTATTGGTTGATTGATGTTTACGACACAAACGATCGAAAACTAAAACCTAAAACCTATGATGTCTTTAAAATGGTTCGTGACTATAATAAGAAATATATCCCACTCGATATTTCAGAAGAAATATACGAAACAGAGGATAATGAAACCTACTTTCTTATTACTATGTTAGCACCCAAGAAATCAAAAGTAGTGATTGAAAATGGAGCTATGAAAGTTGTTACGGAGGAGTTTAACGAGACTTCAGAGTATCCGGTTGAGGAGGGGTTGATTGATGCAAAAACAGGAAAAATATCCACAATAAGTTCCTCTGGTAAAAGTGTTGAAGAAGTTAAAACGGAGTCAAAACAGAGATTTGAGAATAGGCATCCATTCGCTCTTATGTCAAAAACGAAATTAACTGGTTCCGGAGGAAATGACTATATTTCTAGAGGGTTACAACTTAGGTTTAATCAAAGTTTTAGGGAAACTGAAGGGAGCAAAATATCTCTAGCATCAGCCTATCCAAAGGTCTATCAGATGTTGAAAAATCACTATCGCTCAGTTTTGTATTTCTTAGGCGAAGAAGATGTAGAGTTTCGTCTTTCCTTTTTAGAATTACTAACAAGTCCCTATAATTCATTCGTTAAAGATTTCACGCTTCCTGCTGATTTTTCAATAGATGGGCAAGAGCACCTTGTTCAGAATAAAGAAGAATTTCTTCGATACTTCAAATCTCAGCCTCAAAAACACAGTGCTAATTTTGAGTTAGCTCTTATGAATATATTTTACGAAGTAACACCAGAAGGATACCTAAGGAAAGAGCTTTTTAAAAATTTGACCATTCCCGCCGAGTTTTCAAAAGATGGGCAAGAACATGTGGTTCAAGATACGCTCCAATTTCAAGAGGTCCTCAATATTGAAAAGATAGAAAATGAAAAATTAAGGAAGAAAATAATAGAAGCTTTCCCATATATGAAATAGACTGGAATACAAGTGAAGATACGAAAGAGCCTAGTGAAGTTTTCACAGGCTCTTTTTTATATTCTATCGTCATAGTTCCATAGAAAAAGAGAGTGGGACAGAAATCGCCAATTCGTTAGAATTCGATTTCGTCGTCCCACCTCCGCACAGCTTCAACAGTCTGGGAGACTGTTGAAGGTTGCAGATAAAGGAAACTTTGTTTCCCTCATTAGGTCATATTTGGAGCTTAAAAAGCGAACAAAGATACCACTCAGCCACTGCGTCTTGCTCGACAATCTAAAGACAATAAAGAGGCTAGGACTTTTGTCCCAGCCTCTTGCTATTAGCGACTAGGAGGTGGAGCTAGTGCAAGCTAATAGTGTTAATGTGACTGAATTAGTTATCAGTCATTTTACGTTTCAAGACAACGGCACCAGCCAAGACCAATACTCCTGTAAGAACAAGACCTGTTGCGACAACTTCACCTGTACTTGGAAGAAGTTTCTTACGTCCGCCACCATTTTCTCCACCGTTTGGTCCAGTTGGATTTTCAGCTGTAGTGGTAGTAGAACCATTCTTTTTAGGTCCTTCAGGTGTTGTACTAGGTCCTTCAGGTGTTGTAGTTGGTGTTCCAGGTGTTGTAGTTGGTGTTCCAGGTGTTGTAGTTGGTGTTCCAGGTGTTGTAGTTGGTGTTCCAGGTGTTGTAGTTGGTGTTCCAGGTGTTGTAGCAGGAGTTTCAGGTGTAGTCGTTACTGTAGTCTTAGGCTCCTCTGATGAAACAGTTGTAGCAGGAGTCTCAGGTGTAGTAGATACAGTAGTCTTAGGCTCCTCTGATGAAACAGTTGTAGCAGGAGTTTCAGGCGTAGTCGTTACAGTAGTCTTAGGCTCCTCTGATGAAACAGTTGTAGCAGGAGTCTCAGGTGTAGTAGTTACTGTAGTCTTAGGCTCCTCTGATGAAACAGTTGTAGCAGGAGTCTCAGGCGTTGTAGTTGTAGTGGTTGTAGTAGTCGTAGTAGTGGTTGTTGTAGTTGGTTTGTTTGATGTGTTAATAACCTTGATCACGTTTGCATCATCAATTTTTTCAACTTTTGAAGTGTAACCTTCAGGTGTGTTTGTTTCCACTACTGAGTACTCAATCTTCTTACCGTCTTTGATACCAGGCAATTTAGTAAATGTTGCTTGCCAACCAGAAGCTTTTGTAAGAGTTTGTGTCATCCCTTCCAAGGCTTGGCCGTCAGCATACAATTGAACAGTGATATCTTTACGGTCAGCTTCGCTATCTCCAACCCATTCTTTTTGAACGGTCACAGTTGTGTCACCAGAAACCCAGAATTTCAACTCAGTGTTGTTCCAGAAAGCTGGATCTTCTTGAGGTGTTGTAATTTCGTCAGCTTTCAAGGTAGCGTTGTTGTCTACGCGAATAGTAGTCTTAGGAATTAATGTTTGGTATTCAATGATTAATTCTTCGTCTGTAGCTGTTTTGAAAACATCACTGACATCTGATAAATTCACAGTAAATCCATTACCGTCAGCATCGAATTTCACATGTTGCCAGAAGTTCCATCCTGAAGCAACCACTTGTCCACCTTTTCTTAATGTGAAGGATGGTTTCAAGTAAGTTCCAACGAAGAATTCACTTGCAGCGTGGTTCGCAGCTGGAGCAAAAGTGATTTTTGAGTAATCTACCGCTGGAGCTTGGATGCGATCTGACACAACTGGGTTCGTGATGGCCTGTTTCTTACCATCTCCGTTGATACGGATGAACCATTTTGTAAGATAGTAGTCATCTCCAACATTCATCCATGCATAGTTTTCAGATGCATCTAATTTGAATTGCTTAGTAACATAGTCCCCAGTAAGGTTATATTTATTGATCACAGATTCAAATACACCAGGTCCATCAGGACGAGTGATGACAACGGATTCTGAACCGACTTTAGAAGTGGCAGTCTTGTTTCCAGGATTTCCTGGTGTGTTATCCCATTCTGCTTTGTATGAGAATCCACCTTTTACGTTTTGGTTCATTGATTCGATTGCTTTTTTGAAAGTAAAAGTAATCTTTTTGCCTGTCATCGAAACAGTCGCCACTTCAGCACCGTTTGCTTGTAGTGATTGTGTTGCGATTTCAGTGATATTGACACCTTCTGGAGCGTCGATGGTAAACGTATCACCTTCCTTAACAGAGATACCTGTTAAGTCCCAGTCAAAAGAAAATGTGACCTTTTGACCAGCTGCTGTTGCTTTAAGGTTTGTAATGGTTGGTGTAACAGTCGCTGCAGAGACTGGCTTAATAATTGATAAGCCAAGAGCAACTACACTAATCATTGCTACAAACGCGAATAATTTTTTATAGAAAGTTTTCACTTGTTCCTCCATTCCTTTTTCCTGGTTTGGAAGTAGATCACTTTTTTTCCACACATTTTAAGCGTGTCCAGTTCTATACCGACAAGGAGTCGGCTAGATTTTTATGACGGTTTTTCTGCTAGAACTGAATGGTAGAGACCATTATTGTAGCCAGAGAAAAGCGGAAGTCGACTGGGACAGCTTAAAATAAAAAACTGATTGTCCTTTCCACACACAGAATTAATAACTCCAATGGCCATAAAGTCAAGGATTTCAAACCAAGACGGCTGAAGAACCGATCAGTCCGTTACCATATAATTTAAAGCCACTTATATTATATTACAATCCTTTGCAGTGTCAAGTAATTTGTATCTAAATAATAAAAAAATATAGTAGAAACTATTTATAGGGAGGGTCAGTCATTCGTAAAATGAATTTAGCGGAGATAGAGTGGATCTAATGGATACACTTGAAATGGGGTTCCAGTGTGTTAGTGGGGAAACTATAATGGGTTATCTTCTATTTGCTCTTCCCAATCTTTCCAAATAGGCTCTTTCATTTTCCGGATTCCTGGCTTTCATGTTATAATATGCTGATAAGAAAAACAGGAGACAAGGACCGAGATGATCACGTCAAAATATGAATGGCAGTTTGCTACGCCTTTTTCAGATGATACTTTTTTGGCGCAAGCAAAGAAAAGAGGATTAGAAGCATCTGCAGCCAAGTTACTGGGAGAACGAGGGATCCAGACGGAAGAGGCGCTGGATCGTTTTCTTGAACCTCGGCTAGAAGATCTGCATGATCCCTACCTGCTTCACGATATGGACAAGGCAGTGGATCGGATTCGCCAAGCCATTGAAGACTATGAACAAATCCTAGTTTATGGAGACTATGATGCAGACGGGATGACGGCCGCTTCTATTATGAAGGAAACCCTGGAGCAGATGGGGGCGGAAGTAACCGTCTATCTACCCAACCGCTTTACGGATGGCTACGGTCCCAATGCTAGTGTCTACAAGTATTTTATTGAACAGCAGGGGATTTCCCTTATCATAACGGTGGACAACGGGGTAGCAGGCCACGAAGCCATTGAATTGGCCCAAAGCATGGGGGTAGATGTCATTGTGACCGACCACCATGCCATGCCAGAAGTCTTGCCCGATGCCTATGCCATCATTCACCCCGAGCATCCAGATGCCGACTACCCTTTCAAGCACCTAGCTGGCTGCGGGGTTGCCTTTAAGTTGGCTTGTGCCCTCCTAGAAGAGGTGCCCCTAGATTTCCTTGATTTGGTGGCCATTGGGACCATTGCGGATATGGTCAGTCTGACAGATGAAAACCGCATCCTAGTCAAGTATGGCCTAGGTGTCCTTCGTCAAACCCAACGGATCGGTCTCCAGGAAATGCTCAAACTGGCCTCCATCGCTCCTCAAGATGTAAATGAAGAAACAGTTGGTTTTCAGATTGCCCCTCGTCTCAATGCGCTAGGTCGCTTGGATGATCCAAATCCAGCGGTCGAACTCTTGACAGGTTTTGACGACGAAGAAGCGCTGGAAATTGCGCTGATGATTCAAGCCAAGAATGAAGAACGCAAGGAAATCGTCCAAGCCATCTATGATGAGGCCAAAGCTATGGTTGATCCAAGTCTTCCGGTTCAAATCTTGGCCAAGGAGGGCTGGAATCCTGGTGTCTTAGGGATCGTGGCCGGTCGTCTACTTGAAGAGCTTCATCAGCCCATCATCGTCCTCACCATAGACCAAGGCAAGGCCAAGGGAAGTGCACGAAGTCCCGAAAGTGTCCATATTTTTGAAGCCCTAGATCCCCATCGGGATCTCTTTATCGCCTTTGGGGGCCATGCGGGTGCAGCTGGTATGACTTTGGAAGTGGACAAGCTCCCTCGTCTGACCGAGATTTTTTCTGACTATATTGTAGAAAAAGGGATTGACCTGACGGCCAAATCCACACTCTTTGTGGATGAGGAGTTGGACCTAGAAGAGCTGACTTTGGATACCTTGAAGAGTTTTGACCGTCTCGCTCCTTTTGGGATGGACCATAAGAAGCCAGTCTTTTACATTCGTGATTTTCAAGTTGAGTCTAGCCGGACTATGGGGGCCGGCAATAGCCATCTGAAGTTGAAGATTCAAAAAGGCGATGCCCGTTTTGATGTGGTGGCTTTTGGGCAGGGCCATTTGGAATTGGAGTACTCCCAAGCGAAAAACTTGGAGTTGGTGGTATCCTTGTCCGTCAATCAGTGGAATGGACAGACCACCCTGCAACTGATGGTGGTGGATGCCCGTGTAGAAGGAGTACAGCTCTATAATATCCGAGGGAAAAATGCTCCTCTCCCACAAGCTATTCCCCTCTTTAGTCAGTTGGAAGAAGGGGAAGATTCTCCTGCCATTATCATCGATCGCATACCGGATGACCTGGCTGACTTGAAAGCCCTCTTCCAAGAACAGAGCTTCCAAGCGGTCTATTTTAAAAATCACCTAGACAAGGCCTATTATTTGACTGGCTATGGTAGTCGGGATCAGTATGCCAAACTCTACAAAACACTGTATCAGTTCCCTGAGTTTGATATTCGCCATAAGCTCAGCCAACTATCTGACTACCTCAAGATTCCACAAGTCTTGTTGATCAAGATGATCCAGATCTTCCAAGAGTTGGGCTTTGTCCAGATTGAAAATGGCATCATGACGGTCAACAAGGATGCGGAGAAGAAGGAGATTGCCTCTAGTTCCATCTATCAGGACTTGGTGCAGACGGTCAAAGACCAGGAACTCATGGCTTTAGGATCTGTGCAAGAAATTTATGACTATTTAACGGAATCGATTTAATGAACAAAAAGAAAATATTTCTCTGGCTCAGCCCTTTCCTCCTTTTTGCCCTCTATTGGCTGGGGATCTACTGGAGTTTGAGAAATCCCATGGAAGAAATCAACTACGCTGAAAATGGCAGCTGGATGCGCTATGTGATGTTTAGGCCCTTTACAGAAACGATCGGGAGTGATCGCATCTGGAAGGAAGATGAAGGATTTCAGTCCTATCCCTATTCAGATGACATCGTTGGTGGTCAGGAAGACCTATCTGTCATGATGTTTCGAGACAGTTCTGAATGGGTTTACTGGTATGAATACCATCTAAACGAAAATGCATACGTTTGGATGACCTTCAAATACAATTCTAAAAAAAGAGCATTGATTCAAGAAAAAGTGTATCTTTACGAGGATAATCAAACAGTTGAAGGAAGTGTTTTTTTACAGAAACTTGCTACCTACGGCAAAGACCTCACTTGGCTTCGAAACCAAAGCAAGAAGGTCGCCGAACAATACATCCTTGGTACCTGGTTCAAGAATGGTAGCTCGCGCTATTCTTTGAAAAATCTGGGCGATATGACAATCGAGTACAATGAATTGTTAGAAGAGAAGTAAGACATTTTTTCGAATCCAATCCCACATCTTTTTTGGATGTGGGATTTTGTTTTCTTTGCAGGAGGGTAGGAAAATGATTTAGTAAAAAATGATGCACGTTAATAGAATTCATGGTATAATGGAATGTAAAAATTTTTTATGAAAGAAAGTTAACCATGAATTTAAAAGATTACATTGCAAGCATTGAAAACTATCCACAAGAAGGAATTACCTTCCGTGATATCAGCCCTTTGATGGCAGATGGCAATGCTTATAGTTATGCGATTCGTGAAATCGTTCAATACGCAACCGATAAGAAAATCGACATGATCGTCGGCCCTGAAGCGCGTGGATTCATCGTTGGATGTCCGGTCGCTTTCGAGCTCGGTATTGGTTTTGCGCCTGTTCGTAAACCTGGTAAATTGCCACGTGAAGTCATCTCGGCTGACTACGAAAAAGAATACGGTGTGGATACCTTAACCATGCACGCTGATGCTATCAAACCAGGTCAACGCGTTCTCATCGTCGATGACCTCTTGGCAACAGGTGGTACCGTTAAAGCAACCATCGAAATGATCGAAAAACTCGGTGGAGTGGTTGCAGGTTGTGCCTTCTTGATCGAGCTCGATGATCTCAAAGGCCGCGAAGCTATCGGAGACTACGATTACAAGGTCTTGATGCATTACTAATATAGTTTAGAGCTATATCTAGATAGAGAAAAACCATAATTGAAAACTATATGCTCCTGTCTTATAATAAGAGGTAACAACTTGTAAGATAGGAGCTTTTTATGCCAATTACCTTAGATAAGAAATTACCAGCAGTTGATATTCTTCGCTCAGAAAATATTTTTGTCATGGATGATATTCGGGCAACGCACCAAGATATTCGTCCGATGAATGTTCTGATTTTGAATCTCATGCCGACTAAGGTAGCCACTGAGACTCAACTCTTACGCCTCCTGGCCAATACTCCCTTGCAGATTAATGTGGATTTCCTCTATATGACCAGCCATGAGTCTAAGACGACAGCGGCAGAACATATGGAAGTCTTCTACAAATCCTTCGAGGATATTAAAGAGAACTATTATGACGGCTTGATTATTACGGGAGCTCCCGTAGAGAAACTAGCCTTTGAGGAAGTGGATTACTGGGAGGAGCTAACAAAGGTCTTTGCTTGGTCGAAGCGCCATGTCTTTTCAACTCTGCACCTTTGTTGGGGTGCCCAAGCTGGTCTCTATTACCGCTATGGGATTGAAAAAGTAGCTCTCTGCGACAAGCTATCTGGGATCTATGAGCAAACAGTCATGAATCCTCAGAATCGCTTGATGCGTGGCTTTGACGATGCTTTTTTGGCCCCTCACTCACGTTATACAGATGTCCCCCTCAAGGAAGTGCTAGAGAAGAGTAACTTGCAAGTCCTGGCTCAGGGGGGTGAAGTAGGACTATCTATCCTGGCCAGTCCAGACCTTCGAGAGGTCTATAGTTTTGGTCATTTGGAGTATGACCGTGATACCTTGGCCAAGGAATACCAGCGAGATGTCAAAGCAGGCTTGAATCCAGATCTTCCGAAGAATTATTACGATCAGGATGATAGTAGTCGGGAACCTCGGATGCGGTGGAACTTAGCGGCAGCCAACTTCTTTAGTAATTGGATCAATTATGCAGTTTACCAAGAAACTCCTTATCGTTTGGAGGAGTTAGAAAAAGATATTTCATTTTATGGTTACCTATAAAGGGGTAGTATGACATATTCACAAGCATTTAAGTCGGGCAATTTGGTTTTACCAAGTGCCTTACTTTTCCATTATCACCATTTATTTAAAGACGCAGAGGATTTTCTGGTTTGGCAGTTCTTTTATTTGCAAAACACGACCAACCAATCCAGCCTCACACCTAATCAAATTGCAGATGCGATTGGCAAGTCTGTCGCAGAAGTCAACCAGTCTATGTCTCGCCTGACCAACCAAGGGTTGCTCCAATATCGGACCATTGAGTTAGATGGCGAGATTGAAGTTCTTTTTGATGCGACCATTGCCCTCGAACGCTTGGATGACCTGCTTCAAAGCAAGACGGAGGTAGCACAGCGTGGGCAAGACAAGCAAGCAGAAAATGAACTGGCTGATTTGGTCAAAACTTTTGAGCAGGAGTTGGGACGTTTATTGACGCCATTTGAAATCGAAGATTTGACGCAGACAGTCAAGCAGGATCAAACAGACCCTGATATTGTGAAGGCTGCCTTGAGAGAAGCTGTCTTTAACGGCAAGCCGCACTGGAAATACATTCAGGCCATCCTGCGCAATTGGCGACGGGAGGGGATTACCAGTTTGACACAATTAAAAATCAAACAACAAGAACGGGAAGCCCTTCAGCCTGAAAATGTCACAGTTTCAGATGATTTCTTACAGGCCATGGATTTGTGGAAAGATTAAAAAACTAGCACTTATTTGAGTGCTAGCTTTTTTCGTTTATAAATAGTCCGCGTAAGCCTTTTCTAGTTTGGTCAGGAGTGATTGCTTTTCTTCGTCACTAGCAAAGGAAGCTTGGATAGCATCGACATTGTGCTGGTAAAAGTCGACTGGCGTAGTATGGAAGTGGCGATGGTAGAGGGCATATTCTTTGGTCAGGTCGGTATCAGAGACGGTCCGGTTGTCGGTGTTGATACTGATATGGGCTTGTGCTTCCTTCATCTTGAGGTAAGGGAAGTCCGCCACAGTGGCAGCTGCCTTGGTTTGAAGGTTACTAGTCAAACAGAGCTCACCGGTGACCCCATTTTTCACAAACTCTTTTAGAAGCTTTGGTTCATCCGCTAGCAAGGTCACGTGACCATTTCGTTTGATGCCATAGGCCATGGATTGAGCGACGTTGGCTGGACAGTGGCACTCGCCAGCATGCAGGGTCATAGGACGGTTGTAACTTTTAACCTGTTGGATAAGGGCATCAATGGCTTGTGGTGGGTAGTGGTGTTCATCCCCAGCGAAGTCAAAGCCGACAAAATCTTGATCCCTAACTTGGTTGGCTTCTGCCAGGATACGAGAGGTGAGTTCTTGATCCGACTGGCGCATACCACAGACGAGGGCTTTTGAGACAATGCCAAATTCATCCTGGGCTTGGCGCAGTCCCTCACAGACAGCATCGATAGTTTCTGGGACAGTGAGCCCTTGGTCCATGGACAATTCTGGGGCAAAACGAACCTCAATGTAGACGACATTTTCGAGAGCAGCTTGCTTGGCCACATCGTAAGCAGCAAGGGTCAAGGCTTCCTTGGTTTGAAGGAGAGGGCGAATGTAGTCAAAGGCCTCCAAATAGTCCAAAAGATTCTCACAGTGGGCAGGTGCAGTGACATGGTGCTTGAGCTCTTCATCGCTATCGGGGAGGTCAATATTGGCCATGGATGCTAATTGGCGAATGGCCGGAAGAGACAAGGAACCGTCTAAGTGGCAGTGTAGTTCTGTCTTTGCCAAACTATGAAAGTCGATCGTGGACATGTTTTTTCTCCTTCAAAATGTATTTTTTCTATACTATCATTTTGCCAAGAAAAGTCAAGTAAAGCTAGTGTAGCAGATTTTTGAAACTAGAGGCAGGATTTGATATGCTAGTAGTAACATAGACAAAGGAGAAAAGAGATGTCAGATTATCAATTACCAGAAGTATGGGAAGC
>ERZ773246.1013-NODE-1013-length-10861-cov-11.2141_pt1 | contig 10861 bp, 21 predicted proteins | sample MGYA00580519_ERZ773246 | MGnify/ENA primary metagenome ERZ773246 (study PRJEB29015, sample SAMEA2738153) | human oral metagenome | biome: human oral; feature: human-associated habitat; material: saliva | place: China | collected 2246 ...
CTAGCTTTTCATCTAGTGCATCTATCTTAGTGATCGCATCGCATTTTAACTTTGACAATTCGTCAATACGCTTATCACGTTCTGCGACTGTATCAAGAAATCTTGCTACGCTACCCTCTAAGCCTTGCGGAGTTCCACCGCCTGTTACTCTATCCTTACTATAATCAATAGCACCTATGGATGTAAGGTTCGCTCGTAGTTGATTGATTTCTTCCTTGATAGATGCAATCTGTACATCAATTAACTTAACAGGTTGTAGGTACTCAACCGCCATTTCTATTAGTTTCTTTTCGTCATATTCTCCCAAATACTTCACCTCACTCTTTAAAGCCACCATTTATAAGCATCAAGTAAACCAACACGCACCAAGCTATAAATATAATTGCATTTGCATAGCCATTGTCCACATTACCCATAGCAACTATCAAACAAAATAACATAAACCATATCATGTATTTATACCTCTGCTAGTTTTGCGTATTTCCAACTTGATACATCATTGCTATTTTTACAAGACCACGATGTAGCACCATTACACCATGCATAAACTTCCCCATCTTTAAAAAATGCAAAATAACGATTTTGCCACTCGGCAAGTCCAAGACCTTTAACTAATATAGGTGTATCAACTGGCACTTCATTCCAATCAATAATACCTAATTCTTCTGCAATGCTTAAATATTGATTTAAATTTGTTTTAGGAAGTAGTTTTTTAATATTTGTAATAGATAAAAAACTACCAACAATTTCATTCTCTCCAAATTTATTGGCTCTCGGTCTTTCTTTAGTTGCCAAAACTTTACCGCAATAATCTTCAAACAAATATCGCCAGCCAGCATCATATAGCTTTTGAAGTAACCACTCTTGACCTTGTTTATCTGTAATCATACTGCACCCACGCTCCTCTATCCTCATTCCATTTGAATTTAACTACATCATATAAATCAAAATCATCTATATTTTCACTTACCTTGCCTATATAGAACACATCCTCATCACTCTCGGCTGCAAGCCTGCACAAGAAATCAAATACATCTTGGTAACTTTGAGGTCTTATGTAAAAGTCTGAGTGTTCAACGTAACCACTATAGCTTGTCATTTTGCTTATCATTCCATTGTTTCAACACATTGTTCCATTCTTCTTTACGTTCATTTTCAACAAATTCTATATATTCAACAATCGCTTTTTTTCGTATTAGTCTTGTATATTCTTCTAATGATATTCGTCCATTTCTCAAATCAAACATATTTATCATTATTTCAATGTTTGCACCATTCATACAATATCTAGCAAAGATACCACCAACACCATATTCAATAATGGGTTTATAAATATCATTTCCACTCACTATCGTTAAAGCACCTGATAGTAATTCAAAATTCATCATACTCACCTCTTATGATAGGGCGGATATTTCACCGCCCATACCTTAACCAATTAACACTTTAATCAACACCACAAACCCAAACAGTAAAACGAATATCGATATACCTATGATCGCATTGAAGAATAACTCTTTCATATATCTAAATGCAGCTCTATTAACTTCTGCATTCATATTCGCTATTGCTTTTAAATCTTTTGTTTTTGTTTCTAGTGTTTCTATACTTCCTGTATATTGCCTAATATGTGTACACATATTATTTGCCAGCTTTCAACTCTTCCACTTCTGCTACTAATTGAGTAACTAGCGTTTCAAGTTCTTTGATTTTTCCTTTGTGGTTAAGCTCATATTCAGAACCTTTACCCAATCGGAAGTTCACACTAGCATTTACCATTTTTTCAGAACCAAGTGTACCACCTACACTAAACATTACGTGTTCATTTGGTGCATAGAAACCACCAAGTGCTACTGCGCTATGTCCTTTGTAATGACCATATCCAACGGAGAATGTCATTTTATCGTCTTTGTTGTAGCCTAGATAATGAAGTGCGGATAATGCTGCATTAGCTGCACCAGCTTTACCAATTTCACGTTCTACGTTTCGTGTCATGCCACGTTCTAAACTTTCAATTCGGTTTTCATGGTTTTCCAATACGTTTGCATGGTCTACTAAATTTTGTTCGTGAGATTGTAATTGTTGTTCGTGTTTATTAATGATCGTTGCGTGATTATTAATTACTGTTCTATTTTCTTGAATGGCTTTAGAATTTACCCCTACACGCTCGTTTGTTTCGTTGATAGAGTTAGTAATTGTTGTGTAGTTATTATCGACCTTATCGGTTAAATTCTTGATGTTATTTACATTGCGGTCTACACGGATATTCAAGCACTTAATATCTTTATCATGTTTCGCTAGTTTCGCACCCATAGATGTGATTTCATCATAGGCAGCATATAATTGACTACCATTCACCGCATCCGTAGATGCTGCATCAATTTGTCCTGCAGCAACATTCGTAATTTGGCGGTTATAGTGTTTCACACCACCAAACCCTGCTCTATCTTTAGAACCTACACTCACTACAGATTGAGGGTTCTCACCAGCGAAAACGTGAGTAACTCCATTCAATACTACTTGTTGTGTTGGTACTGGGTTATCTGTAACAGAATTAGTACCCAACGCTACACTATTACTTTTATCCGCTAATGTGTTATTACCAATAGCGTATGCATCCCAGGCAGTAGCCTTGCCATGTGTGCCAACTACTGTTGCACCTTGACCAGCGGTTTCGGAGTTAGCACCAATCACTACTTGCTCTTGGTCGTTATTTGTTTTGTTGTTGTAGCCGATAATTGTAGTTTGGTTTGCACTTACTGTGCCATTGTTAGCACCGATAACTGTTGTATCACTACCGCCAACTTTATTATCTCGACCTAGAACGATTGTGCTAGTGCCTGTTACTACTGTATTCACACCCAATGCAGCAGAATTGTAACCGCTAACTACTGGTGCAGTAGTATTGGGTTCTACTTGACCTACTACTAAACCATTTGCAAATGTGCTACCTGTTACTGCCATTACCGCCATTGTTGCTACTACTAATTTTTTGTTCATGTTTATTTCTCCTTTTATGTTAATTAATTTAGATAACTTATTTACCAGTACTGCCATATCCGCCAGTACCTCGTTCTGTTTCACTCAATTCATCTACTTCTACTACATCGACCAATTTAATCGGAACGATGATTAGTTGTGCGATGCGATCACCTTTATTTATTGTGTAGTTTTTGCACGATACATTCTCATACACAATGCTAATCTCACCTCTATAATCTTCATCGATTATCCCAACGCTATTGGCACATCGTAGCGGTGTATTGCTCATACTACTTCTTGGTGTTAATAACCCCATGTGATTAGGTGGAATTTCAACTGCTACACCTAATGGAATTTGTCGCTTACTATCCGCTGGTATAGTTACACTAAACGGACAATATAGGTCTAACCCAGCTGACACTTGCGGTAAATCGGAGTTTACCTTTCCTCTTGTTGGTAGTTGTGCATATTCACTAACTAACTTTACTTTCATTTGCTCTTTCAAAACTCAACCCCCATCCTAATTAATACTTTTTTCACGGTTTTATAATCTGCACCAACTTGATAACTAATTGCCCTTAATGACATTCCACTACGATGCATTTGCAATAAAGAATTTCCATCTAACTCACTCGCACGTGTATATCCTTTCTGTGGTTTAGTACCTTTTAAACCTAAGCAACATAACGCTCTACCAGCACTTATATTTCAGTACACACAAGCTGCTAGTGCTAACCAATTAAGGTTATTATCTGGTACAAACTCACTCATATTAACCATTGCTCCACTCACTTTCCTTATAGATACGGAAGAAATCATCCGCACTTAATACCACTAACCAAGGTTTATTGCTTTTTTTCCAAGCCACAATAGGTATATCTCCATTGTTTGCTTGTTTTGCATCGTGTTCCGCTTGCTCATAGGCTTTACGCACATTTAAGTTTTCAACAAATTTGACCTCTTGATGTATGTTTGGTAGTCCAATGCAATCGCTTGCATCACCTGTGTTACCACAATACTGTGCAGTTCTACGGACTTTATCGAACCCATTGGCTCTACACACATCACGCCACATTCGCTCACCTCTAGCACCTTTTTGTTTGCTATTTATTGGCAATGATCATCGCTCCTTACTCCTCTAACATATTTATCAACCTTACAAGTAAACTCTCCAATACCAAAACCATCACCATAACTAAGAATATTTTAGCCACCGAAGTGTTTCTAATGTTATCTTTTAATAACTTCAAATCGATATTGCTACCAAACTTTGTTGGTTTCTTAACTGGGTAATCATAATTGTTGTAATAAGTTAGATTTTCGTATGGAATATCGAACCCTATTACGTTTTTGATATATTCCCATATCCGACCATATGCTGGGTTTTCAATCACGAATACTTTAGGTTGGTAACGCTCAATGATTTTCAATGTGTTGTAGATGCACATTTCACCATTGATACGTGTTAGGAATGACTTATCATATTTAAATTGGTAGTTTTCATAATCAACATGATTTCTGATTGTGAATTTACTACCTTGTTCGTACTCGCCAAACAAGTTGATAGTCATATCCTTTTCTTGTTTCCAGCAAGCGTTACCACCTTTCATCGCACTTGCCACGCTCCAACTTTCACAGGGCGGACTAGCTAGAATAACATCAGGTCTATCTAGCTTGTCCAACTGTTCCCATAGTGCGTTTGGTTTATGTAGCGTATTAACTGCAAGGTCTTGGTTGATACACGCATCACCAATTCCTATTGATGTGATCGTGTGTTGCCCCCCCATATTCACGTTATATTCATCTACCGCTTGACGATAGCAGCCGTTGCCATCATCAAATAACCCCCATATATGCATCCTCTTTCCTGTTCACCTCTAATCAATCACAGTACATCCATACTTTGCTTTTTTCATACGATGCTTAACTTTCTTTACGTTATCCCCAAGGTAAGCTAACACATCATTCTGTTTAATTGTGTTCTCTTGCATCGTTTCCCTTTTGCGTTTGTACATTCGATACGCTGGACACTTAACGTGTCAAGCTACCTCTCTGTATTCGCATCCCTTACATGGTGCATCCATTTGATACTTACTCCTTATAAAAGACTAACCATATTGTCTTTCCCCTACGTTGGCCAATTAGTGGTTCATGCGGTAACAAAGGTTTTACCATTGGCAATGTGATTTGTTCCTCATTCCATTTAAAGATTAGTGTTCCGTTTGGTTTTAACACTCGCCAACACTCCGATAGTCCTTGTTTTATATCTTCTTGCCATGTTTCTTCTAATCGCCCATATTTCAATGCTAAGAATGATTTATCGCCAGCTTTTAATAAGTGTGGTGGGTCAAACACCACAAGGTGAAAACTTTCATTCTCAAAAGGCATCTTGCGGAAATCTGCAATCACATCAGGTTTTACAATCAACTTCCTACCATCACAAAGTGTTGTGTCTAATGTTCGTTTATCCATGTATACAGTTTCTTTATGTTCTTTATCGAACCAAAACATTTTAGAACCACAACAAGCATCTAATATTTTCACATTAGCCACCTAAAACGGAACATTTTCATCGTTATTATTGTTTTCAAAGCTATCAAAGTTACTAGGTGCAGTTTCATCATTTGTTAATGATGTACCTACAAAGTTCGCCACAACTTCTGTTACATATCGTTTTTGACCATCTTGTGTTTCGTATGAACGTGTTTGAAGTCTACCCTCTACAAATGCTCTATTGCCTTTACGCAAATTACCAATGCTTTCGCCTAGTTTTCCCCATGCTACACAGTTGATGAAAGCAGTTTGTTCTTTCGTTTCATTTGTTGTGGAGTCAATATAGGTGTTAGTTGCTGCTACCGTAAAAGTGGCCACCGCTCGACCACTTTGGGTATAACGCACTTCTGGATCACGTGCTAAATTACCTAGAATTTGTACTGTATTCATTCGTTACTCCTTTAAATCTTTTGCTCGATGCACATTGTACCTTTATATACCTTGATGATTTCCTCTAGGCTTTCTAAGTTTCTTGCATCTGCTTTCATAATCATTTCCATTTGTTTTGATGCCTCTTCTTGTGTGTCCACGTTTAGAGGTATCTCAATGGTGATTACCATCTTTCGTTTTTTACTTAGCATTTATCCTCCGCAACATAATCTCCAATGTGATATTTTTTAGTTTCCAAAACTACCCAAGATGTATTTTCATATCTATGGCGCTTTTCCCACGCTTGGAATACCCTTGTTAATTCTTCGCTTAATTCATCAATATGTTCATTCTTAACATTTTTCATATAATCGTCTGACCATTCAGCGATTTCATCATCTAAGTCGTAGTCAACCACATTCCAAATTACACGCTCGCCGTCTACCTCTGGTACATATCGGTATGGATGACCGACTTCTATTGTTGTTTGTAATAACTCTTCTCGACTTAAACTACCAAAATCGCCGTAGTCGTATTCGTTTTCTACATAATCTGCGATAGCCATTTCAATGCTATCCTGTGGTTCGCCAACTACTTCATCCTTAACCCAGCAATATTTTGTTTCATCTTTAACTAACACAACTTATCACTCCTTACCAATAACTAAGTTGGTTTAGTTCAGCTTCAACTTCATCAACAAACACATCGTAGTTTTTGTGAATGTGGCAATCAACTGTTGCCTCATTCCTCATAATTTCAAGCAAGTTTTCAATCTTTACTCTTGCCTGTGCCTCGCTAGTTGCCATGACTTGAAAACTAACATTAAAGCTAATGTTTACACTTACATCAAACTCTTTCACTCTTTCTTTCATCTATCCCCCTATTGCTTGTTTCAATAACTCTTTTCCTTTATCTGATATTTTGCTTTTGTTGATTATTTCCGTTACATCTACTGGTTCTTTTGCTACCTCTACCAAGTTACCAGTAGAGGTCATTTCGATTTGCTTTTGACCAGCACCAATCAAAGCACGTTCACGTTCTGCTTTTTCTCTTGCCTTTAATAACAAGTGATTGTCTTTAATCGAATTTGCCATTCGTTGGCGGTGTTGCTCACGTTCTACCAGTTGCTCGTAGCAACGGATGAATTGTGATCTACAACTTGCCTCGTTGTATTCATGACCCATTCTAGGGTCAAAGGATGACCATATCGTCCTTGCAGCCGTTAAGGTTATTCCCTCTAAATGCTCCTTTCCGTTTTCATTTCCATAAGTGCCTACTACTTTAATCACTTTTTCCCATGCTTCTTGTGCAGTAGGAATTTCTTCATATGCATTTACAAAGGCACTTAATGCGGAACATTCCTCTCTGATTTCTGCAATCGTTGGTAAGAATTTACATCTATCAATTAAATTATTCACCGCTTGTTCTAACGTAACTGGGTTAATATCTGATAGCTTATAAACATATAACTTCATGCGTTCCTTTGGCATATCAGTACTGTACGCTAGCTGTAACATCGATAGCGCTTTCACTATCTGTTGCTGATTGTTCATTTGCACCCCCAAACTCTTGCATTAAATCATTAACAACATCAATGGCTTGTTGTTTCTTACTCACTTTTACATTTCTGTATTCGCTACGCTCCCATGTTCTGACTGCTGCTTTCCAGTCTTTCATGGAGTTCTTTCCTACTTTCCAGCCATTGCTTTCGTAGTAGTCATAAAACTGTTCAGCGTTTACATTGTTGTTTCTTTCAATGCAGTAGTCTTGTATTTCATCAATAGTAGGTTTAGTAAAAGTTTTACGCTTTGGTGAATGTGGTTTCTCACATTCGCCCTCTATAGTCTTATCTAACCTAACCTTACCTATACTAGCCTTACCTAACCTTACCTTACCTACGGATACATCTTGTATACATTCTGTATCCATTGTGGATACATGGCTTGCATTCAACTGATACTCTTTGTTTGCAGTAATTTCTAACAACTTTCTTTCAGGTTGTATACTTGGTTTGTAACGATCACTTTGTATGTAGTTATGTATCTTCCAATGTTTTATTACGATAACGCCACTACCAAAACTGATTACAAATTGTTTAGCTACTAACAACTTCATATCATCATCTTTAGCACCAACTATACGCATGATAGATTTAGGTGCATTTACAAACCCATCATCATCTGCATCTAACAACATATGAAAGTATAGGTTTTGTGTTGTAGCTGGCATATCAAGGAATTGGTCTGATTTAATAATGGACTTTGCCATCATTCTTCTTTCTGCCATGCACTAACCTTTCCTAACAATTCATCAATCGCTTCACGTAAAAGAGGGTTTAATGCAGCACACACAACATTTTCTAGCATTTTATATTCATCGATTATGTCTTGGTGGTAATTTTTATCCCCTTGCTTGTTTTCAAAGTACATAATTCTAGTACTAATCAATGCTCTTAACATTTCTAGTTTTTCATATTCACCCAATCGGTCTTTATTCATAGTGTTTCATCCTTTCCTTAACGATTTCTTGTAGTCGCTTTCTAGTTTCTTTAGCAAACACCCCATGTGCTATTGGTATGTGGCAATGTACGCACAAGCAAGCTAAGTTATCCATTGTGCTTTTGCCTAACTGTGAACGGAATACAATGTGATGTATCGATATACCCTCATGACCGCCACACAGTACGCATGAGTAGTTATCACGTTCAAGCACTTTAGGTCTATTTTGTTTTAGTAGCTTTTCATCTTCACGTTTTCGTTTGTTCACTCTCCCACCCCTCTATGAGTGATTGAATGTATTCACTAGGTTCTAACTTGATACCTAGTTGTTCACATTCATCTGTTAGACAATCAATAAGCCTTGCCATTTCTGCAGTTGTATATACCGATGAGCCGTGATAACACATGATGTTGTGATAGCCTTTGATGCTTTTACACTCGCCAGCATCTTCTGCCAGCCATCCGATGCCATGTGCCTGCCATATTTGAATGTAGCGTTCGACTGCATCCTCACGGACTGGAACATATGTGAAATGTCCACAGTCCTTTATAGCTTTTTTGTATACATCTTCTTTTGTTGTGTAGCTGTTTTTACTAAGTTCAAGTGCTATATTTTGACACAATACCCAGCAATAAGAATTAGCATTTAGACTTCTTGATTTAGTTTTACGTTTGATTTCTACTGTGTATTCTTTATCAGTAGAAATCTTTGATAGATCATTGTCATATGGTGCTGGTATTACTACCATTACACCTAGTGGCGAACGTAACAGTTCGATGTTGCTTGTAGTCCACTTCATCGTTTAGCGTACCTTTGGGCGTTCACCCAATTAAACGCTTGCTGATAAAGTTCTTGTGTCATGTCTTTTGACTCATTAACTTTTAGCGTTTCTTTTAGATAGTGCTTTAAATCATCTTCGCTAATACCGCCTTGTGTGGCTCTAGCTTTTAAAGTTTGCCAGTTATACACAGTTTCTTGTGTTTGTGGTTGTGTATTTTCACCAAAGGTATAACGTACTTTTCCTTTACTATCTACAACAACTAACCGCACAATATTTCTGTTTTCATCGTAGGCAATGTCTTTTACTTTGAATTTTGCGTTTGATGTTAGCTTTCCGTTCCTTTCTATATATTCCGATTTATCAAGTTGAATATATACAAATGGTGCGGAGTATAATTCCCTACCGATACCCCAGTTAAAACCAGCTCTTTTAAAACTATCAGATGCTTGTCCTTTCTCTTTTTCCGTGTTGCTCTCTGTTCCTACATCACTTTTAGATATCCATTGTTTTTTTACTTCATCCCAAATTGAAATCGTACAATACAAATTGCCGTTGACTACAGAATGTTCACGTTGCCAATTCATAGTACCTACAGTTTCATCAAGGATGTTCATATCAACACGTGCATCTTTATATAAAAGAATTGTTGTTCCAACCGCTCCTGTTTTGTTTTGTCCTATAGATTGTATTCTGCAATCTATCTCACTCGCTTTTAACGTTCTAAACTTCATCATTCACCTAACCAATCTGTAAATTCATGTGTGTTTCAATTCTTGCACCAGCTACTTCTTGTTCAGCTTTGATTGCTTTCTTGATTGCTACCTTATCAGCGGTAATTGTTGTTTTTCTAAACTCATCAGGCAATGCATACAAATCATCAATTTCCACTGTTTCGCTTGCTTTGTAGTAGCATTTGAATTGTCCAACTTTCTTTTCTGTTAATTGGTTTTCTTTCATAACATGATCAATGTTATTTTTCAATCGTTCTGTCATATTTTCCAAAGTCTTAGCTTTAGCACTTAGCCGTTTGGACTCATCCTTAAACGCTTGAATATCACCTTTTAGGTTGCGGATAAACATTGCAGTATTTTCGATTTTCTCATCGATGCTGCAATCTAACATATCCAAAGTATCTTGGATGGCTTGCATATCTTCTTCGGTTTCAGCCACCTCTAACATCGCTTGCAACTCTTTATAATCTTTATTTAGTTCATATAAACTTGGCATTCAAAATCTCCTATGCTAAAATACAAGTAGAGTATTTTCCAATATCTCTACACAAAGTCCGCTAAACTTCTTCTACACTTTTCACTAGCGGACTTTTTTATTTTCGTAAAACTCAATTTCTTCTTCCCATTTGTTGCTTAATAACCAAAGGGTTACACCCAATAGACTTTGACATAGATATGTCCACATATCTATTGCATCTAGTTCTAAGCTACCCATTCCACCAGCAACTAATAGGAATGCAATTATTTTTAAACAATTACACAACTTAATCATTTAAATCTTCTCCTACAATCACTAGCATTTGGCTGGTGATTTTTTTTATTTCACTCTTTAACTTTTTGTTCTCTTTTTCTAATCGTTCTACCTCGTTTTTTAACTTTCTATAACCAATGGCCGAGTATTCACTTTCAATTCCTGCTAGTGCTTCGACCTCTTTTTTACTAAACC
>ERZ773246.1015-NODE-1015-length-10837-cov-3.63318_pt1 | contig 10837 bp, 10 predicted proteins | sample MGYA00580519_ERZ773246 | MGnify/ENA primary metagenome ERZ773246 (study PRJEB29015, sample SAMEA2738153) | human oral metagenome | biome: human oral; feature: human-associated habitat; material: saliva | place: China | collected 2246 ...
AACCGGCTTTGTCATCCGTAACAAGGGTGATAAATAAAAAATTGAAAGACTGCTAGTTAAAACTAGTGGTCTTTTTCTGTTCTAGAATTGTGAGATACCCTTGTAAAGAGTTTTTGTTTTTTGTAGTAAAAGACAAGCTCAAGTTTAACAAAGTAAAACATTTTTTAACAAAAATAACTAAATTTCATATTTTTATGTGTATCTTTTTCAAAAAGTGTAGTATAATAGGAGTAGAAGACCTACTCATATTAAGATAGGCATTACATTGAATACAGGTTAACCAATAATGTTGAAGATTAGGCGCTGCCATCTCATTTTAACAATAAACAAAAGGAGCAGGTAAATGAAGGAAGGTAGACATAGAATTATTCTGCAGGAGCTTGACCGGGCGGGTTTGGTATCAGTTAGGAAATTAAAGGATCTTTTGGATGTAACGGATATGACCATTCGTCGCGATTTAATTGATCTTGAGAAGCAAGGTTTTTTAGTTCGGGTTCATGGAGGGGCACATAAAAAAGTTAGAGATGGCTTAGTGGAAGTTCCACATACTGAAAAAATCATGATCAACACGGAAGAAAAAGAAGCGATTGCTAAAAAATGTGCAGATCTCATTTCTTCAGGAGATACAATTTTTATCGGTTCAGGTACTACAACAGCTTTGATTGGAGATTTCCTTGATGATAAGACTGTTAATATTGTTACCAATTCCTTGCCAATCTTTGAAAAGTTAAAGGATAATCCTCACTATGATATCCTTTTGATTGGTGGTCGTTATCGGGTTAAAACGCAAACTTTTGTAGGACAATTTGCCGTTAATTTACTCAAAGAAATCAAGGTTTCTAAGGCTTTTATTGGGGCTAATGGAATTGATGGTCACAATATTACAACAGCTAATGAAGAAGAAGGAAATGCGGATGCTATTATCCTTAACAATGCGATTGAAAAATATATTGTCGCTGATAATAGTAAATTTGATAGTTATTCTTTCTACACTTTTTATCGCTTAGATGATGTAAATGCTATTGTAACGGATGATAATATTTCTCAGAGAATGAAAGATAAGTATCAATCTTATACAAAAGTTTTATAAAAAACAAAAATGCCAAACTAGTGTTGGGCATTTTTTTGTGTTTCAATATAAGCCAATTTTTCTTGACGAGTTTTCTGTTTGAAGAGAGCTTCTGCTGACATGGCAGAAGATTTGTCAGGGTATTCTTCCTGATAAAGCAGTTTAACAGGCAGTCTGGCACGAGTATACTTTGCGCCTTTTCCTGCATTATGGACAGCCAAACGCTTTTGCACGTCCGTGCTATAACCGGTGTAGAGAGTACCATCAGTGCACTCTAAGACATACATATAGGCTTTAGTTTCCATGGTAGATCTCATATATTTCTGGAGTATAGCTACCGTCTTCCTCGTGCAGAATGAGAGGTGGTAGTATTTTTAAGCCATCTCTTGAACCGTCTTTAATAGCTTCAATCAAAAGCATATTGGCTCCTTTACCTATCTTAGGATAGACAAATTGAATTCTTTTTGGTGCCAGGTTGTGAGCTTTCATAGTATCTAAGATATCTAAGAAGCGGTCGGGTCTGTGAACCATAGCAAGGCGCCCATTTGACTTGAGAACTCGTTGGGCGACAGTACAGATTTCTTCAAGATTAGTTGAAATTTCATGTCGGGCTAGAAGATAGTGCTCGCTTTCATTGAGATTGGAATGTTTGTCAACCTTGAAATAGGGGGGGTTACAAAAGATCATATCCACCTTACTACAAGGAATATAGTGAGGGAGATTTTTTAAATCATCGTGAATGACTTGCATTTGCTGGTCAAGTTGATTGAGCTTGATAGAGCGTTGCGCCATATCTGCCAGTCGTTCCTGGATCTCAACGGCAATAATCTTAGCCTGAGTGTGGGCACTGGCAAATAAGCCAACAGCACCATTGCCGGCACAGAGATCTACAATTAAGCCATTCTTGGGTAATTTTGGAAAGCGAGAGAGCAGAACACTATCAACAGAATAGCTGAAGACCTCTCGGTTTTGAATGATTTTAACGTCAGTAGAAAAGAGCTGATCCAGCCGTTCTCCTTCTTTTAATACTGCTTTTTCCATAGTGTTATTATAGCACGAGTCAAAGGACGAATTCAATCTTGAATAGAAAAAAGTTCTAACTAGAAAAAAGTTAGAACTTTAATGAATGTTTCTTAATTCTATCTTCAATTGCTGAATTGGCCATTATCGGATTTTTCATTTTTTTCTTGGAGATAATTGACCAAGATAAAAATAAGGCTGAAAACAAAGGCTAGGATAAGGAAGATAGGGGTAGTTTGACTGGTCAAGGTTCCAATTTCGATAAAGGAACGAAGGAGGTAGGCTGTTCCGAAAAATCCTCCAATAGACCAGATGATGAGAAGAATTCTCCAAAGTTTGAGTGGAATGCAGGCACGAGCAACAGAAAGAAAACCAATGGTTCCTAGTAAGTAGTAAGAGACTGTAGACATATCAAGAGAACTCCAGCCATTGTAAGAACCGAAAATTCGGACAAATAGTACACTGAAGACAACCATGAGTCCGCTTGGCAGGGCTTTGAAAATTGCTTTTTTAAGGAACTTAGGCTCTACAGGGCGGATATTTCGCTCGAATGTCAGCACAAATGGAGGGAATCCTTCAACAAATTGATCAAAGAGAGTGATTTGCACTGGAATGAAAGGAAAGACTAGAAGCCATTCTTTATTTCCTAACAAGACACTGGCGATACAAATCATGGTCAAGATAAAGGAGTAGATGGTCTTCACCAAGAAAATAGGAGCAATACGGGCAATGTTATTCACCACGCGCCGACCTTCAAAAAGGATCTCAGGGACATCATTAAAATCTGAGTTGAGAAGAACGAGATTAGCAATCTGCCGTGTCGCAGGATCTCCTTCAGCCATAACAATTGAGCAGTCTGCTTCGCGCAGGGCTAGAATGTCGTTTACCCCGTCACCAGTCATGGCTGTTGTATGGCCTGTTTTTTTCAAAGTTTGAATGATGAGCTTTTTCTGATGAGGAGACACACGGCCAAAGATAGCCGTTTCTTCGGCCGTAGCAATCAAGTCAGTATCTGAGACAGTCGAACAGTCAAGATAGCTTTGATAGTTCTCAAAGCCTGCCTTGGCGGCAATATTTGAAACAGTAATTGGATTGTCACCAGAGATGATTTTCAGATTAACGTCTTGGGATCGCAAGTATTCGAGTGTATCAGCAGCCCCTTGCCGGATAGGATCTGTAATTTCTAAGACAGCCAGAACTTCAATCTGTTGTGGCAGAGTCATGTGCTGGTGGTTAAGTTTATCAGTGCTAGAAGCTAGAGCTAGAACCCGCGAGCCACGTTCTTGGGCTTCTTGAACGGATTTTAGATTTTGCTGATGTAACAAGATTTCAGGCGCCCCTAGGAAGATAGTCCCAAAGGGTTCCATTTCCATGGCTCCCCATTTTCGATCGCTGGAGAAGGGGATGATATTTGACGTTTGGTATTTTGTTTGGCCTGAAGGAAATCTTTTACGAATGGCTTGCGCAGTAGGATTTTTATCATCGCTGTTGGCCATATAGCTAGCTAAAATATTTGAGATAGTCTCTGCTGAAATAGATTCTGACAGTGAATAAACTTGCTCGACCTTCATCTTACCTTCAGTAATAGTTCCTGTTTTATCCAAGCATAAAGTATCCACATGAGCCAGGGTTTCAACTGAGTACATTTCTTGGACCAGGACCTTGCGCATCCCTAGCTTAATAACAGCTGTTAAGAGAGAAGTGATGGTCAGAAGGGCAATACCTTTTGGTAGCATACCCAACAGGGCTGTTGATGAGTTGATAACAGAGTCTTTGACAGGTAACTGTTTGATGAGTAAGGCTTCAAAAAAGAGAGCTAAACCGCAGGGAATGATGATTTTTCCAGTAAAAGCAGCGATTTTATTCAATGAATCCAAGATGCGAGAGTTAAGTGGCTTAAGAGTTTTGGCTTCTAACATCAGTTTAGCAGCGTAGTTATTGGCCCCTACTTGAGATACCTGGGCTAAGACCTGTCCGCTGGCTAAAAAACTACCAGACAGCAATTGATCGCCAATTTCTTTGAGTACAAGATCGCTTTCACCAGTAAGCATGGCTTCGTTGGCTTCTGCAAAGCCATCTAGTACAATAGCATCACTGGGAACCTGTTCTCCAGCTGACAACTGAATCACGTCCTCTAAAACGATTTCTTCAGGATTTATCTTTTCTTCCAGTCCATTTCGAATCACGCTAATCTTTTCTCTAGTCATAAGATTTAGCTTGTCGATCATCCTTTTAGCCCGAAGCTCAGTCATAATACCGGTTAAGGCATTGAATGATATGACTGCAAAGAATACCATGTTACTCCAGGCTTGAACAAAAGCCAGTGCAACAGCAATAACAAAGTTTAGTGCGTTAAATAGTGTAAACACATTGCGTTTAATAATATCCCAAGTGCTGGAGCTGGTTTTGGCTGTAAAATCATTTGTTAAGCCTTGTTGGATTTTTTCAGACACCTGGTTAGATGTTAAACCAGTAAATTTTTTCATATTTTCCATGTCGCTATCATATCATTTTTTAGGGAAAATTTCTAATGGAATCCGCCTCCAACCAAAAATGAAAAACATTGCAGTTGATAGAAGGTTGAGGTATAATGGAAAAGTGAATGTATAGAAAGGTTTATGATTATGTTTTATACCTATTTAAGAGGATTAGTAATGTTTATTCTATGGGCTTTAAATGGAAATGCCCATTATCATAATTTGGATAAAATTCCTTCTAAGGATGAAAATTATATTTTAGTTGCGCCACACAGGACCTGGTGGGATCCTGTTTATATGGCTTTTGCAACCAAGCCAAAGCAATTCATCTTTATGGCTAAAAAAGAATTGTTTAAGAATCGTATTTTTGGCTGGTGGATTCGCATGTGTGGTGCCTTCCCTATTGACCGTGAAAATCCTGGACCTTCAGCTATCAAATACCCAGTTAATATGCTGAAAAAGAGCAATCGTTCCTTAATCATGTTTCCAAGTGGTAGTCGCCATTCAACAGATGTAAAGGGCGGTGTCGCTGTTATTGCCAAGATGGCAAAGGTTCGGATTATGCCCGCTATTTACGCTGGCCCCATGTCTCTTAAGGGACTAGCTTCTGGTCAACGGGTGGATATGAATTTTGGTAATCCAATTGATATTTCTGATATTAAACGGATGGATGATGCCGGTATTGAAGAAGTAGCAAGACGGATTCAAGCAGAGTTTGATCGACTAGATGCAGAGGTTGCTCCTTATCAAAAAGCTAAAGCGCCAAACATCTTATGGCGTATATTGCGCTTGTTGGCCTTTGTTCCAGCAGCTATCATTGGTCTCTTAACTATTCTTTTTAGCTTCCTAGCTAGCTTCGTCTGGGATCCGGATAAACATAAAAAGTAGGTTTAGTTGTCATTTTCTTTTAGGAGAAAGGAGAAGCTATGCCACTAGCCTTGTTGTCTTTTATCGTCCTATCGCTTTTTATGATTCATGAGTTTGATGAAATTATACTTGTCAAACCTTGGATCAAGCAGAATCAAGACTACCCTGCTTATCAGAAGGAAATGTTCATTGCAGGAAAGTCAAGTTATCCTTCGGCCGAGAGCTTAGCCTTGATGATTGCTGAGGAATTTATTTTAGCTTTCCTCCTGCTCTTAGTAGCAATTCTCTGCCGATTTTCTGAGTTAGCCTTAGCAATTACCATCTGTCATACCTTGCATTTGTTAGGCCACATTAGTCAGGTCATAAAATTTCGCTCTTGGGTTCCCGGTGGTCTGACAGCAGTTCTAACCTTTCCAATCTTGTTAGTGATTTTAGCAGTCTATTTATCTCAGAATTCGGTTTCTTGGACTTTGCTTATTCTGCTTAGCATTCTTGTTATGCTAGCTCTCTTAAGTAATCTGCTTTTTCTACATAAACAGGCTCCAAAGATTCATGCCTGGATTTATAGAATCAGTAAAAGGAATTAATAAGTATCTTAAAATGATCAAAAGTCAAGTTTACTTGGCTTTTTTTCTTCTTTTACGAATAAATAGGTGATACTTAATTTTGTTAAAGGAGAAATGATGATAGAAGATTTGATAGAAAAAGCAAAGCAATATAAAATTGCTTTAGGTCTAGGCTTATTAGGAGCGATTGTAGCAGGCTTTATTTTACTACAGGGAAGAGACCAAGGGGGGACAGATGTTCAGCAATTGACAGAGCAAACTTCTTCCTCTAGCTCATATAAGGATGAAAAAAGTAACAAGAGTAAAGAGATCAGTCAATCCGAGACAGAAGATCAGTTGGTTACAGTTGATGTCAAGGGTGCGGTAAAAAAGCCTGGTGTCTATCAGTTGCAGTCTAATAGTCGGGTTCATGATGCTTTAGAAAAGGCAGGTGGTTTAACTGACGAAGCTGACTTAAAATCCGTCAATCAGGCTCAGAAACTGAGCGACGAGGCGGTAGTATATATAGCCAAGGTCGGAGAAAATGCTGTAGATGTTACGACGAGTACCCCTGCAAGTGCAACATCAGGAACGGGCCAGGCGAAATCCGCGCTGGTCAATCTAAATACAGCAACAGAAGCAGACTTTCAAACTATTTCAGGCATCGGACAAAAACGAGCTCAGGATATTATTGCTTATCGAGAAGCCAATGGTAGGTTTAAGTCTGTAGACGAGCTGAAAAATGTCTCTGGTATTGGAGCCAAAACTCTAGAAAAATTAAAAGAATATGTCACAGTGGATTAAAAAACTTCCCCTTTCACCAATCTATTTGTGCTTTCTTTTGGTTTGGCTCTACTTCGCTATTTATAGTGGGGAAAAGCTCGCTTATCTGGGAGTTTTTCTGCTTATAGCTCGCCTAATCTGGCATTATCCAAGAAAGAAATGGTTGCCAACTGTAGCTATCCTAATTGCTTTTTCTATCTTTTTTTATGCTAGACGCGAGTTGACGGAGCGAACCTTTCAGTCTCAACCAGCTCCAGCAAGACAAGTCTTAGTTTTACCAGATACAATTAAAGTAAATGGAGATTCCCTGTCATTCCGTGGTAGAATAGCTGGCAGACTCTATCAGCTCTACTACAAATTAGCAAGTCCAAGAGAGAAAAAAACTTTTCAAAAACTAACTGACTTGGTCACTTTAGAGATAGAAGCAGAGTTCAATCTAGCAGAAGGACAGCGCAATTTCTCTGGCTTTGACTATCAGGCTTATTTAAAAAGTCAGGGAATCTATCGGACTGTTAAGGTCAGTAGGATTATGTCTAGTCGTTCTAGTCGGTCTGCTAATCCATTTGATTGGCTGTCTGTTTGGCGTAGGAAGGCCTTGGTTTTCATTAAGTCTACTTTTCCAAGCCCGATGAGTCACTACATGACAGGACTCTTGTTTGGTGATTTAGATATTGATTTTGCAGAGATGAATGACTTGTACTCAAGTTTAGGAATTATCCATCTTTTTGCTTTATCAGGAATGCAAGTTGGCTTTTTTATAGATGTCTTTCGGAAAATTCTTCTGCGCATAGGCTTAAGGATGGAAACGGTAGATTGGTTGCAATTCCCTTTGTCCTTTATTTATGCTGGTTTGACCGGATTTTCTGTGTCAGTAGTGAGAAGTTTAGTGCAAAAGTTGTTGTCTCAATTTGGAGTGAGGCGCTTGGATAATTTTGCGATCACCATGCTGGTCTTAATGCTTCTTATGCCAAGCTTTCTCCTGACAACAGGCGGAGTCCTATCTTGCGCTTATGCCTTTATCATCACGATGTTGGACTTTAAAGATTCTAGTGGTTTTCGCAAAGCAGTGCTAGAGAGTTTAAGCATCTCATTAGGCATTTTACCGATTCTTATCTATTATTTTGCAGAATTCCAACCTTGGTCTATCCTCTTGACCTTCCTTTTTTCAATCGTCTTTGATACATTTATGTTGCCTCTCTTGAGTCTGATTTTTCTCATTTCGCCTTTGTTTGCCTTCACTCAAGTTAACATCTTCTTCCAATGGCTGGAAATGGTGATTCGTTGGGTAGCTAGTTTGTCAACAAGGCCGATAATTTTAGGACAGCCAAATCTGCATTTGCTTATTATTCTCCTGCTGGTCTTAGCCTTGCTCTATGATTTTAGAAAGCAAAAAAAGATTAGGGTTGGCCTGAGTCTCTTAGCAATCTTACTATTTTTCCTAAGTAAATATCCCTTGCAAAATGAAATCACAGTGGTAGATATTGGGCAGGGAGACAGTATATTTCTGAGAGATATTAGTGGCCGGACTATCGTGATTGATACAGGGGGTCGGGTGGAGATTGGAAAAAAAGAGGCTTGGCAAGAGCGAGTTAGAAAAAGCAATGCGGAAACAACCTTAATCCCTTATCTAAAAAGCCGAGGAGTGGATCGATTGGATAAATTGGTCTTGACTCACACCGATACAGACCATATGGGAGATATGTTGGAGTTAGCTAAGCCCTTTTCTATCCGAGAAATTTATGTTTCCAAAGGAAGTATGACTCAAGCTGATTTTGTAGACAAGTTAAAGAAGATGAAAGCTAAAGTTCATGTGGTCGAGGTAGGAGATCGGCTTCCTATTTTTGATTCTGCCCTTGAAGTGCTCTATCCACTCGGTCAAGGAGATGGTGGTAATGATGACTCGATTGTCTTGTATGGTGAATTTTTCCAAACAAAGTTTCTTTTCACAGGAGATTTAGAAGCTCCAGGTGAAGGTCAGATGGTGACAGCCTATCCAGATTTAAGGGTAGATGTACTCAAAGCTGGGCATCATGGTTCTAAAGGATCTTCTAGTCCAGAATTTCTAGAGCATATTAAGCCTAAGTTGGCCTTGATTTCAGCTGGTAAAAACAATCGCTACCAGCATCCGCATAAGGAAACTTTAGATAGATTCGAAAAAATCCAGACCAAGATTTTACGAACAGATGAGCGGGGTGCTATTCGATTTAAAGGCTGGAATTCTTGGAAGATAGAAACGGTTCGTTAGTCACTTGAAGAGGAGTCGTGGCAGGCATTATCTTAAGCTCTGTGGTATAATATAGAGAACCAAAATAAGACAAACTAGGAGAAAGATTTCTTGTTAGCAATTGAGGCCATCAAAAAAATAAATTTATCCAATCTACCTCTTCTTACGGTATTAACAGGAGATGATTTGGGACAATTCGAATTGCTGAAAGAACAGTTGTTGAAGCAAATTGAATTTAATGCAGCTGACTTGAATTATGCGCTATTTGACATGAAGGAAGCGGATTATCAGCAAGTGGAATTAGACTTGGTGAGTCTTCCTTTTTTCTCAGATGAAAAAATTATTATTCTAGATCATTTTATAGATATCACAACTGCTAAAAAGCGAAATTTATCAGATGATGAATTGAAGTCTTTTGAGGCGTATTTGGAGCATCCGGTTGAGACAACCAAGCTAATTATCTTTGCAGAAGGAAAGTTAGACAGCAAACGTAGAATTGTTAAGCTTTTAAAACGAGATGCAGAGATTTTTGAGGCATCAGAGCCGAAAGAACAGGATTTAAGGTCTTATTTTAGTAAAGTAGCTCAAGCAGAGAATCTCCAATTTGCTCCGACAGTTTTTGATCAGCTCTTGATTAAATCGGGCTTTCAATTTAGTGAAATTAGTAAAAACTTATCTTTTTTAAAGGGGTATAAGCCAGATGGTCAAATTGAGCTTGAAGATATTACAGAAGCTATTCCAAAGACCCTGCAGGACAATATTTTTGACTTGACTCAATTAATCCTAAATCAAAGGGTTGATGAAGCTCGAAGTCTTGTTAGTGATCTAAGGCTACAAGGAGAGGATGAAATCAAACTGATTGCCATCATGTTAGGGCAATTCCGTATTTTTTCTCAGGTCAAGATTTTGTCGGAAAATGGCAGGGTAGAAAGCCAGATTGTATCGGACTTATCTGATTATCTGGGACGCAAGGTCAATCCTTATCAAGTCAAGTTTGCCTTAAAGGATGCTCGTTCCTTGAATCTCTCATTTTTGAAAAAAACGATGGCTTGCTTGATTGAAACAGATTATCAGATTAAATCTGGACTTTACGAAAAGGATTATCTATTTGATCTTGCATTGCTTAGGATTGCAACTGGAAATCTGTAAGCAAAATAGTTGAAAAAAAAACATGATTGCGTTATCATTTTCATAATAAATAAAGAAAAAGAGGTTTTGCAAATGGCAATTATTTTACCTGATCTTCCTTACGCTTATGATGCATTGGAGCCATATATTGATGAAGAAACTATGCACTTGCACCATGACAAACACCACAATACTTATGTAACAAATGTCAATGCAGCACTTGCAAAACACCCTGAAATTGGCGAAGATTTAGAAAAATTGTTGGCTGATGTGGAGTCTATTCCAGCTGATATCCGTCAAGCAGTTATCAACAATGGTGGTGGACACCTTAACCACGCTCTTTTCTGGGAATTGATGACAGCAGAAGAGACTGCTCCTTCTGCAGAATTGGCAGCTGACATTGATGCTACTTTTGGTTCCTTTGAAGACTTCCAAGCAGCTTTCACAACTGCAGCAACAACTCGTTTTGGATCAGGCTGGGCTTGGTTGGTTGTCAATAAAGAAGGCAAATTAGAAGTGGTTTCAACTGCGAATCAAGATACTCCAATCTCAGAAGGTAAAACTCCAATCTTGGGCTTGGATGTTTGGGAACATGCTTATTATGTAAAATACCGTAATGTTCGTCCTGATTACATCAAAGCTTTCTTCTCAGTGATCAACTGGAATAAAGTTAACGAACTTTATGCAGCAGCTAAATAATATAAATTAGGAGCGAATCGTGTAG
>ERZ773246.1016-NODE-1016-length-10829-cov-16.9271_pt1 | contig 10829 bp, 9 predicted proteins | sample MGYA00580519_ERZ773246 | MGnify/ENA primary metagenome ERZ773246 (study PRJEB29015, sample SAMEA2738153) | human oral metagenome | biome: human oral; feature: human-associated habitat; material: saliva | place: China | collected 2246 ...
TACCGTTGATGAGATTTAGCGCTAACTTGTTTATATTAAGGACAGAGATAAAAATTTGCTAAGGGTTTTAGTATTAATATTTGATTGGAGGAGTATATATGTCAACATCTATTCAGGTTAATAAACAAAGTGTAACTGAGCTCTTTGAGAGCGCTAAAAAAAAGCCATTTCTTATTCCAGAATATCAAAGACCATATGCATGGGAAGAGGAACAGGTAGATACTTTGTTTGAAGATATTTGGGACTATTCTTTAAATTATAATAACAATATGAATGATAATTATTTTTTGGGAAGTGTAGTTTCATTTGATAATGAATCTGGTAATCAAGAAATCATAGATGGGCAACAACGTATCACTACATTATTTCTTTTATTGAGAGCTATCTTACATAAGTTAGAATCCATGTCTTCTGGAAAAGAAGTTACATTTTTAACGAGCCGTGTAAGCTCTTTAATTTGGACAACAGACCCTTTAACTGGTGAAGCAGATACTAAGAGTGTATTATTAAAATCAAATGTAATTAATAATTTAGGAAATCAGATACTTCAAGATATACTAATAACAGGAATCACTATTGATGGTAATAAGGATAATTATAGCAAGAATTATAATTATTTTTTACAAAAAATAGAAGGTAAGTCTACGCAAGAGCCTTTTAAAATTTTCAACTTTATAGTGGCATTATTAGATGGATGTATATTATTGCCAATAAAAGCAAACTCTCAAGATACAGCATTAACGATATTTTCTACACTGAATGACCGAGGTTTAGCTCTTTCTGATGTAGATATTTTTAAGGCGCAAATGTATAATAATTTACCTAGTCAAGCGAGAAGTCATTTTATCACTAATTGGCAAAATTTAATTGAGTTAGCTGATCAAGGGGGAGAAAATATTCAAAATCTATTCTATTATTATATGTTTTACTTAAGAGCTAAAGATGATGATAAAAAGACAACTACACCTGGTTTAAGGAAGTATTTAGGACAGAATAAGTTTAAGGCTATTAAGTCGCCAGTTATTATGGATGAACTTAATTTGATCGGTGAGTTTTGGTCTGCCTTAAAGGGGGCTAATCAATCTATTGTATGGGCTAATAATAAAGAGATAAAAAAATTTATAGATGTATTACGCTCATATCCTAATGATTTTTGGAAATATCCAGTTGTAATTTTCTATTTGAAATATCATAAGGATATAGATTTTGTTAATAAATTCAAAGTATTTTTGAAAAAACTATCGGTAGATGCAATAATGCCTTATATACTAACACCAACAGCTAATGCGATTAAGCCAGCTATATTGAAGTTAAATTCAAGTATTATTCATGACGCAAAACCTAAGTTTGAATTTAAAGTTAATATGTCTGATGTAAAAGCTCGTTATAAGGACTTACCTAACAATGCAGTTTCATTAATTTTAAAGTTATTAGTTTATCGTAAGCAAGATGAACTTTTACCAGAAAAATGGCATATCGAGCATATTTTTCCTAAGAAGTATGACTCTCAATATTTTAATAGTAGTATAGAGAACTATATAGAAATGATAGGCAATAAAATCCCTCTTGAATCTAAACTCAATATTCGTGCAAGTAATAATTTCTTTATAGAAAAGCGAAAAGAGTATGCGAAATCTAAGATTAAAGTTGTTAATGAGCTAGGGAATAGTCATAGCTCGTGGGCTCAAGCTGAAATAGAGTCTAGAACGAATCGGATAGCAAACACTATTAGTGATCTTCAGAAGGATTTTACTTTTGAATATGAGCAAACAGTATTTTAATTAAATATTGATTCTATATGGAATTATAGTAAAACAAAATATGAATATAGTTAACGTTATTGATAAGTTCGTGTAGAGTCATTCCACGAAAATATATACCTTTTAAACTTAAGGTTATGGTATTGATTAAATTTCTAATTCACAAAAATTCTTAGAGAACCTTCCTCGAGTCGTTAGAGTACAATAAAGTTACAGGTGAGCTTGTAGTACCTGGATTATTTTAAATTAAAGTTGTTTTAAGAATTAGTTATGCTGTTCCTATAAAGTTTTATACCGCTTAGTTTATATGCTAAGCGGTATTTTTATATTAAAATTTTAGATTTTTATATGCGTAATATTTGACTCATTACTCTTGTTATAGTATAGGCGTAGAGTTATCGTTTATCCTAGTTTGTTGTTGAGTGAGGTGGCATGTATGGACGTCTTAGTTAGATCTCAGCTTAATAGTGTTGTTCAGTCGTATATAGGTAATCAAATCATGATAGTTATGCCTAGCCAGTGCGTAAGGCAAGAGGTTGATGCGGAAGAGCGAACTCATCATTTAGCTATTAATAGTCAAAAGATATGTCGATTAGGTGCTAACAATCAAGCGGTGTTGGGATTGCCTTATTCCTACACAACAGGCCGTGATTGGAATCGTCATCATATACATGGGTTTGTTGGAGATGAAGCTTTCAGTATGGATCTCATCTGTTGGAATCCTGATAGATTAGAGGACTTGCAAGAGGTGGCAGCGTGGTATGTGCAAAAACATGGTATTAAACAGGTCTTGTTTATTTCTTTAAAGGGCGAGGCTAAAATCTGGAATTATGAGAACAATCGGATTACTGGACATGCTACATTAGGCTCGTTCCAAACTGAGCATATAGAAACGTACGGACAGACATTAGTGGACGATTCACATAGTACAGATCAGGTATATGTGTGCCAGTCCATAGAGGAAGATTATCGTCAAGTTCGTGCACCTCATTGTGACCGTAGCAATTTAGAGGACTTTGGTCAGCTATCTAATCATTTAGGAGCAGATCATATCCTTTTAGTTCCAGCCATAAATCATCACGTAGAAGGGCGTACAATGCAGCAGTATTTAGCTTTTCTTGATATGCCTTATGATAAGATTCATCATTCCTTTTCTTCGAATGATGGCGCATTATATTATGTTCTTTACGTCCGTCATTGTAGGTTAAAGCTAGTTCTCGATGTATTACAGTTGTTGGTTGATAACAGGGATAGGAAACCACTACTATACGTAACCCCAGAAGGAAACCTCTATGAACTGCGACGTGATATGAGCATATTGCAAAGCTGTGGAGTATTCTCTAGAGAGTCTTATGAAGTGGTATTTACTACGTCATATAAAGAAATCCTACAAATACAATTAGATACGGACTTTCACTATCATCGACCTAATATGTTCACTAGAATGGGTGGGGCGATGATACTTGGACATCTAAAATAAATACTGGTAGTGACATATTGGTGCTGAAGAGGAAGATTATATTTTCTTTTGATAAAGAGAAGTGAATTGTTCAGGGAGTTAGTATGAATATTGAAGAGCTCAAAGAATTTTTACACCACATAGGTGTACCTAAAAGTTCATATCACATTGATAATGAAGGAACCGTCATTACACCTGGAACTATTGTTATAGAACAAGTTTATAATAGACTTTCTGTATACTGGACAGAACGTAATGAGGTATATGAACAATGTTATTTTGAAGATGAGGCTGAAGCTGTTTCATACTTTTTATTGTTGCTTGAAGGTAGCTCCAATACATACCGTAGATATGTATTGGAGCATTAGTTTTACCTATGCATCTTAGTTATTTTTAAATTATTCATGAATGTGTTATTGTTATACTTATAATGAGTTAATTACATAATATGCCGTTTAGAGGTATTACGTACAATCAAACAAATTATATATATTGTTATTAGTTTAAATAGAATAGTGAAATGTATTAGCCCACAGTGTGCTAGTATGTTTCTTTGGAAATGAATATGGTTCAATCAATAGAGCGTGGTATTGAGATACTCAGGTTGTTAGAGGCGGGCCCTCTTGGTGTGACTGAGTTGGCGAACGGGACGGCGTTGCCGAAGACGACGGTCCATCGGTTGCTCAAGACCTTTGAGGCGCATCATTGGGTTGAGTTCAATCGGGACAAGAAGTATCAGTTGTCTTGGGGCATTTTGCCTATGGCAAAGTCCTTCCTTACGTCTTTGGATGTGCGTGCCATTGCGCAGCCATACATGGTGGCCATTCGCGATCAGCTGCAGCAGTCCGTGAATTTGTTCTTGGCGCAGGGCGATTATCGCATCTGTATCGAGCGCGTTGCGGCGGACAAGCCTTTGCGTAACGATATCAAGATCGGTACGGTGTACCCTATCTTTAAAGGGGCGGCGGGCAAGATTTTTGGGGCTTATCTAGGGGGCTTCAAGGATGCTGATATGAGTGCTAGTGAAAGCGCCCAAATTCGTCATGATGGGTATGTAGTAACACGCGGCAATCGCGTGCCTGATGCGGCATCGATGGCAGTGCCTATCTTCTCCTTTGGCAATAAGCTAGAGGCGGTGTTGACCATCTCTGGTCCAATAGGGGACTATACGGAAGAGCATGTCAACGAGTATTTATCTGTCATGATGGCAGTAGGTCAAACCATTTCTAAACAAATGGGGGCGACCTTATAATTTTATTTTTTGCCCATTATACGGAATAGCGTTCCATTATATGGAACGATTTATGTATTTAAGATAACTTTGTATATACCAGTTATACATGTTAGATGTGTTATGTAATTAAATAGAAGTCCTTTAGACTTATATCTGTAGTTATAGTTAGACTTGTATTGGTAGTTATAGTTAGGTTTTATGGTGTGTATGTAGGAGGTAGAAATGAGTCAGCTTTTACAAGAGATTGAAGCATTGAGACAGCCCATGAAGGCGTTGAATGATTTCATTTTCGATCATCCTGAGCTAGGGAACGAAGAGTTCCAAGCCCATGAGTTGTTGACGAATTTATTAGAGCAGGAAGGTTTCACCGTAGACCGTGAGGTAAGTGGCCTGAAAACTGCCTTTAGAGCGGTGTACCACGTAAACGGTGGAGGTCCTAAGATCGGTTTGCTTTGCGAGTACGATGCTCTTGAAGGCTTAGGCCATGCGTGTGGTCACAATTTACAAGGTCCATCTATTTGTACGGCGGCCATAGCTTTAAAACGTACGTTACAAGCGCCTTGTACCTTAGTTGTGTACGGTACGCCTGCAGAGGAAACGGCTAGCGGCAAGCTAGTTATGGCTCGGGAAGGCGTATTTGATGATTTAGACCTTGCTTTCATGATGCACGGTAGCGATACGACGACGGTAGATGGCAAGTCTTTGGCGCTCAATCTCGTGAATATCAAGTTCCACGGCAAGTCTGCTCACGCGGCGATTGCTCCAGAGAAGGGCATCAGCGCTCTTGATGCGGTATTGTTGTTCTTTAACGGTATGGAGTACTTGCGCGAGCATGTGCCAACTGAGGTTCGCATGCACGGGATTATCACTGATGGCGGCAAGGCGGCGAACATCGTTCCAGATTATGCGTGCACTCAATGGTATATTCGTTCTTCCAGTCGCATTCGTCTCGACGAGGTTGTGGCTCGTGTGAAAGATGTGGCTCAAGGCGCAGCTTTACAGGTGGGCGCTACCATGGAATGGGAAGAGGTTAAGGCGTACGACAACAAAGTCAATGTACAAACCTTGAACGATATACTTTTAAAAAATGCAGAAAAAGTAGGGGCCCCAGAGATTTCCGAGCCTCGCAAGGTGACGGGGTCCACGGATTTCTCTAGCGTGACGTTCCGCGTGCCAGGTGCCTGTTTGCGCGTGAAATTCGTAGGCAAGGGCGTAACGAGTCATTCTCAGGAATGGTTAGACAATGGTAAAAGTCAGCTCGCTGAGGACGCTATCATGTATGGCGCGAAGGGCATTGCTTTATCTGTGGAGGAAATTCTTGAAACCCCAGGCTTGTTAGAAAAAATCAAAGAGGATTTCAAACAAGCGAAGGAAAACTTCTAAGTATTGTGTTGTAAATGGAGGGAACATGTATGAATTTGTTAGTTTGTTTATTGGTCATCGCCATTACGGGGACGCTGGTTATTAAGAAGTTTAAAGCGCAAACCGTATTGTTGTTAGGCGGTCTTATTATGATGTTCGCAGCGTACTTGTTAGGCTACACAACATCTTTCGTAGAAGCGAAGAAGTCCACAGGGGTTCTTTTCTTTGATGCTTTTGAATTCATTAACATTACCACTGCCAAAGATGCGGCAAACCTTGGTCTCATGATCATGACTTGTACTGGTTTTGCCAAGTACATGGACCACATCGGTGCCAGCTCTCGCCTCGTTGTAACAGCTATTAAACCACTTGGTAAGATGAAATCTGCGTACCTAGTAATGGCGCTTACATTTATCCTCAATATGTTTATGTCTTTAGTAATCCCAAGTGCTTCCGGCCTTGCGATGCTCATGATGGTGACAATCTTCCCAATCCTTGTGCGCTTAGGTGTTAGCCCTGTCGGTGCGGCGGCGGCTGTTGCGACAGGTCACTTGCTCGACATCGGTCCTGCCTCTGCAACGACTTTACTCGTGTCCAAAACAGTGAACATGCCTATCCACGAGTACTTCGTCGGTTACCAGTTGAAAGTCTATATTATCTGCGGCTTGATGGCAGCTATTGCTCACTTTATCTGGCAAAAATACATGGATAAAAAATCTGGTCACATCCCTGCAGAATATGTAGAAGAGCATAAAACGGATGAGCTTGAAGTTGGGCCATTGGCATATATCTTCTTGCCATTATTGCCATTGATCTTCATCCTTGGCTTCAGTGAATACGGTATTAAAGGCGTAAAAATGAACGTAAACCTTGCGATGTTCCTTAGCTTGTTCATCGCTATGGGCTGTGAGCTCATTCGTCATCGCGACTTCCGTAAAATGGCGGCTAGCATCCAAACCTTCTTCAAAGGCATGGGAGACCAATTTGCAAACACTGTAACATTGATCGTTGCTGGTGAAACATTCGCCTTCGGTTTGACTTCCTTAGGCATCGTAAAAGAATTCGTTGCCGGCATCCAAGGCCTTGCGATCTCCGCTGACGCAGTAGGCGTTATCGTGTCTGGTATCATCATGGGTCTCAGCGTAGTAATGGGCTCTGGCGTTGCGTCTATGTTCGCCTTTGCTCCACTAGTTCCAAGCTTTGCAGCTGACCTTGGCGGTAATGCTACAACAATCCTTCTGGGCATGCAAAACGCAGCCAGCGTAGGCCGTCTACTCAGCCCAATCAGTGCTGTTATGATCGCCGTAGCTGGTATCGCAAACATCTCCAGCTTTGACCTTGTAAAACGTACAAGCGTACCTGTAATTGTTACTTTCATTACAAGTACAATTGCTATCTGGATTATTCACTAATCCTACACAAGATTGTGTTGGTACATGGCGATTAACTTGCTCGTATAATTAAAAGCAAGTCATTAAAAACAAGTTATTAATAATAAGTTATTAACAACAAGTCGTTCATAACAAAATATGTAAATTACTAAAGGCTCTACCTTCTTTTGCGGTGGAGCCTTTTAATTATAAAATGAAGTTAAAATGAAATTTCCATTGACTGGCTAGCTTTCACTATTTATAATGAATATGAATTAATATAGATAATTTTCAACAGATTTATAAATACAAGTGTGCATCGTATATAAGGGGAAAGAGAGAGTATTATGAATATATATAAAGCCTTATTAATAGGTAGTGTATTAAGTACGATTAGTATGGCAGCAGAGGCAGATATTTACAATAATGTTAATTTAGGGACGGATAATACCGTTGTGGCTAATACATCTGCTAATGTAGCGGTAGGTAATATGAATACTACGGATATTTGGGGGATTGCCGTAGGTTCTAATAATACCGCTAAACTTGGCACTATTGCCGTTGGTCGTGATAATACGGGGGATGACAATCAGGTTATTATAGGCACGAATAATACAGCTACAGGTCCGAGACATAGACAATCGAGTGGTACAGGTAACTTTGTGGCAGGCGATCATAATGTAGTAGAAGGTGATTCATCTATTGTTATTGGCCGCTATAATAGCGCTATATCCGAATATGTACTTCAGCCGATTACAATTATTGGCAATACTTCGACTGCTAAAAGTAATGGTATCGTCATCGGTTCTAATTCAGAGGCAGATACTGGTAATATTGCGATTGGTAATCATGTTCGTGCTATTGGTAGACCTGGTAAGGTAGATCCTGATAATATATTTAAATTTTTACATTCTGATGCTAAACGAGATTCCTATAGTTTGGTTTCTTTTGGTGGCAGACAGGTAAAAGGTGTAGAGCCAGGTACTATGACTGAAAACTCCAAAGATGCTGTGAACGGAGCTCAATTATATAGCGTAGCCAAAGAGGCCATGCGTCATTCGACGGTTGCTGCTGAAGATTATACCTATGATATTATTGTCACTGAAGGTAAGAATGCAGATGGTTCTACTAAGTATAAACTCAAGATGGCGGATAATTATGTAACATCTAAGATTCCTACGGTTAATAGTAGTTTTAATATTACGGTAGACAAATATCGAGAGTTCAATACGTTAAAAGATAATTATTATGTGTCTTTGAATTCAGATTTGGAGAACCTAAATTCCGCCAAGTTTTTTGAACATGAGTATCCATACAGTGTGCCTACAGAGGATTCGAATGCATCTGAAATTAATAGTAACGAAGTACGATTCGATAATAATCGGGCGAAATTAGGCTCCTCCTTAACGGCACAGAGCGTTCATTTTAATGCTGAGCATAGTACATCTTCTTTAGACAGTACATTTTTGATTTTCAAAAATAGTATTAATGGTAATATGAGTACCTTTGGGCCGAATGGTTTTTTTAGTGAAACAAAGGATGGCAAGCGAATCGAGTTTTCCTCTGAGTACATTAATGCAGGGAACCAACAAATCCATAATGTGGCTAAAGGGGTAGATGATACAGATGCTGTGAATGTGGCACAGCTGAAAGATGTAGAACGGAAGATCTTCAATATTGATTCTAATGTCATTAATCAAGCTAGATCGTATACGGATGGGCAAGTTGCCAAAGTAGGGGCTGGTGCAGCGGCGCTAGCTGGACTACATCCACTAGACTATAATCCAAACGATAAGTGGAGCTTTGGTGTTGGTTTTGGTAATTATAAAAATGCGAAAGCAACGGCACTAGGCGCCTTTTATCAACCTAATGAACATACCATGTTTAACATTGCTACCACTCTTGGCGATAATCGTAACATGGTGAGCTTAGGTGCCAATGTGAAAGTAGGTTATCAGGACCCAGCACTTAAAACAAGCCGCTTTGAAATGGCGAAACAAATCAAAGACCTACAAGCTGACAATGCATCACTGCGCGCAGATAACGAAGAACTACGCGCTGAAGTGAATGAAATTAAAGCAGCGTTGAAAAAATTGCAGTAATGTAAACGTCTTAGGACGTAACACTGTAATATCGATACAGAAATAAGAAACAGACCGTATCTAAAAATACGGTCTGTTTCTTATTTGCCTATATAGTCCTATAATTCGTTCCTTAGTGTATCGTATATTAGTTCATTCTAAATAGGTTTAGACTTGTTGGATGATGTATAATAAGTATAGTTTTTAATGATAGTTTAGGAGCTTTAGGAGAGATGTATGTTAAAGCGATTTTTCATGATAATGGTGTTGGCGGTAGCTTTCACCATGCCTAGCCAAGCAATTTCTATACAGGAACTCACGTCATCATCGCAGTTTAAGATGATTTACGAGGTGACGCCTGATGTGCCCAATGCTAATGAGCATACTACGTGGTATTTAGATACGAGCTCTATTGAGGTGCTAGAGTATGCACCGCCGATGTATAAGATCAAGGCTACTGTATACAATGCATATCAATCGCCTAGTAAAAAAGTTATTTATAGCGATTCTTGGATTGTGTCCTATGATACGCGTTTGTCCCTAGCGAGTCAGGTATATCGTGCGAAACAAGAGGGTGCTTCGTTCACTACGGTTATTGATGCGGCACAGACGAAAACAGGTATGATGGTCACTGAGGACCCATTGGGTAAACTCTCTTTTGACGGACAGTCTCTGTCGAGTCAGGTGAAAGCTTCGACCCGTACTGTTTTACGCACAGCACCGAATACGACTCGTTATGAGATAGCAGATACCTTATTCTCTGAAGTGTATCGTATGCATTTTGAAGATGTGGTAGTGAAATGAGGCCGATGATGAAAGTACTATATATAGCAATGGTATTGGGACTATCTTGTGTGGTGCCAGCGCATAGTATGTCTATGCAGGATTTACAAAATACGAGCCGTTACGAAATGCTTCATGGCTTTGGTGAAAGTGGCAATGGTGATGGTACCTATATAGATAATGATTCCATTAAATCCTCTAACGGACCGAATGGAACCAAGCAAATCGCTGTCACACAGTATGTGCTTATGCCTGCGGGGGACACGATTCAAGAAAAGCAAGTTCTGTACACCTTTGATACAAAGCAGTCCTTTGCTAATTTAATTAAGAAATTAGATACCCACCAATTAGGATCGTATAAAGACTTATGGCTAGCTAAACAAAAGCACTCAGGCATAGCATCTAGTATTATTGACTTTAAACAGTCCCATATAGATGGTAATCGCTATGATCCACAAAGTGAAGCAAGAGACAGACGAATGGCATTGGCCCCTGTAGACTTTGGCTTTAGAGGATACCTCTTAGCTAATCGCTTATATGAACGTGTATATGGCGTACAATTTGATGATATAGTGGGAAAATAAGAAAACTCCTATTCCCTTTGGGGCATTAATAGCGCTTATTTGTCTCACAAAAGACAAATAGCCCTCCGTTGCCTAGTGTAACTAGATAACTGAAAGGCCATTTCTCAAGATTTCATTATTTTCGAGATGCGCCTGACGTTTCGACTCGTCTGACTATCTTCTTATATTATAGTAAGGTTATGATATATCGTCAAAT
>ERZ773246.1019-NODE-1019-length-10804-cov-57.1783_pt1 | contig 10804 bp, 14 predicted proteins | sample MGYA00580519_ERZ773246 | MGnify/ENA primary metagenome ERZ773246 (study PRJEB29015, sample SAMEA2738153) | human oral metagenome | biome: human oral; feature: human-associated habitat; material: saliva | place: China | collected 2246 ...
TTGATACAATTACAGAAGAACAATTTACACGTACATTTGCTATTAACGTTGGTGGTGTGATTTGGGGTGCACAAGCAGCTCAAGCTCAGTTCAAAGCACTCGGTCATGGTGGGAAGATCATCAATGCGACTTCACAAGCAGGGGTTGTCGGAAATCCAAACTTGACCATCTATGGTGGGACCAAGTTTGCTGTTCGTGGAATTACGCAAACCTTGGCGCGTGACTTGGCGGATTCAGGCATCACTGTCAATGCGTATGCACCAGGTATCGTCAAGACTCCAATGATGTTTGACATTGCCCATGAAGTTGGTAAGAACGCAGGTAAAGATGACGAATGGGGTATGCAAACATTCGCTAAAGATATCACTTTGAAACGTCTTTCAGAACCAGAAGATGTAGCAGCAGCGGTCAGCTTCCTTGCTGGACCTGATTCAAACTACATCACAGGACAAACCATTATCGTAGATGGTGGGATGCAGTTCCATTAAGATAATAAATAGAGGTTGGGATCAACATCCTAACCTCTTATTTTTTATGCTATTTAGTTAATACAATGGTATCAGAAGGATCACGATCGTCATCTTCAATAGTGAGTTGGTTACCTTCTAGTTTATAATATTTGAGATCATCCCCCACAGTGAGAGTATGATTGTCAGTGTGAACGGTTACAGGCTTGCTTTCTTTCTCGCCATCCCTTTCAAGCTCTTCCCATGTGCCCGTCGTACCAGAGAGCGTCAGAGTGATCTGATCAGTTTCATCAGTTCCCTTGTATGTCCCATCTAGATTTTCAGCTTGGCTAGACGTTTGAGAATCTTTAGAGCTTGAAGCACTCGAAGAAACCTGTTGTGAACTAGCAGAGCTTGCAGGTGTTTGATCTGTCTGATTCGAGCAGGATGCTAAAAGACCAAGAACTGCCAGTGAGGCAAGAGAAAGTGTGAATTTATTGGACAATGTCATCGACTTATCTCCTTTCTTTGATAATCCAAGAATAACAGAGGATAGAGGAGAAGACAATGAAAACGATTTTTCAGAAAGTGTTCCTTACATGTTCATATTTTTAGATCAAAAAAACCACTCCCAAAAGGGAAGTGGTTCTGTGTTGGTTCTTATTTGAGACCGTATTTTTTGTTGAAACGATCCACACGTCCATCTGCTTGAGTGAACTTTTGACGTCCAGTGTAGAATGGGTGTGAGTCTGATGAAATTTCAACACGGATCAATGGGTAAGTTTCACCTTCGAATTCAACTGTTTCGCTAGAGTACTTAGTTGAACCGCTGAGGAACTTGTAACCAGTAGTAGTGTCCATGAAGACAACAGGGCGATATTCTGGATGGATATCTTTTTTCATTTTGCAATATTTCCTTTCTGCCATGGTCTCTTTCCGAGCCATAGATTGTTACTAAGCTAGTGTACCAAATTTCCAGGATCTTGACAAGTATTTTCACTAATTTTATTTAAATTAATGATCAAAAAAATCACCCTGGCAGGACCAAGGCGATAATGATCTTATTATTGTTCAGATTGATTTGGATCTTTTGGTGCTTCCACTGGTTGATCAGCTTGTCCCTCAGTGTGTTCGTGTGATTCTTTTTTGATTTCATTTACAGCAGTTTTTACAGTAGAAGTTGTCACGCGTCCAACAGATTGGGCAAATCCTTTACCAGATTCAGCAAGTTCTTCGAATGTTCCTTTAGTGATTTTACCACCTGACATCGCCAAGAGACCAGTCACAACAATAGCGATAGATGCGATCAAAGCAAGGATCAAACCAAAGCCAATTGAAACGCCATAACCATTGATGTTTCCAGAAATATCACCAACAGTGATGGTGCTATAAAGTGTAAAGACAGTTGATAGAGCTCCAGCTACAATAACACCCATTGCGAATGTTTTAGGCAATGGTGTATTCACGTTGTTCAAGCAGGCAAGAACGATTGATCCAATTGCAAGAAGGATAACAATCCATCCATTTGCTTCAAGTCCACTAACACTTCCTGATCCAATTATTCCCAAAGAATAAGTACCCCATGGCAAGAAAGAGCTAAGAATCGCTACCGCAAATGAAAACCCCATTACCAAGATAAAAAGGCTGAGAAACCGTTCTCAGCCTTCGTTTGTGCGTGCCACTTCTTGTAGCTCTTGGTAGATTTGGTCGTTTTCCTCAAGAGAGTAGGAGTTGGCTCCACTAGCTAGTGGATGGCCACCACCATTATGACGTTTGGCAATTTCGTTGATCACTTTGCGTTTGCTACGCATCCGGACACGGAAGTGACCGTCGGCCTGCTCGACAAAGATAGCCCAAACAGACACGGTATCAATGCGCCCAGGGGCTCCGACAATTGCAGCAGTCTCTGAATCACGTAGATCGAATTTCTTTAAGAGTTCTTGTGTCAAGGTCACACGCGCAGCGCCATGTTCATCGATCTCGAGATGGTCATAAACATAGCCTTGAAGCTTAGCAGTTTTGAGATTGATCGTATCCATCTGACGAGCAAGTGCTGTAAAATCAAAGGGAATGCTTCGAAGAAAGGCAGCGATCTCAAAGGTTCGAGTCGAAGTAGTAGGATAAAGGAAGCGACCCGTATCGCCGACAATCCCAGCATAGAGAAGACGCGCAGCACTTACAGGAAGTTCAAGATCCAATTCCTTAGCAAAAAGTGCAATCAACTCACTGGTAGAGCTAGACTCAGTATCGACCCAGAGCAGATCGCCATAAGCATCGTCATTTGGGTGGTGGTCGATCTTGATCAGGAAATCACCCTTTGTACAGCGCTTGTCATCGATGCGGGGAGTATTGGCCGTATCACAGACAATCACCAAAGCTCCAGCATAGTCCTCATCCTTGACTTCATCCATTTCAGCAAGCCAAGTCAAGGTCGGTTCATCATAGCCAGTTGCCAAAACCCGCTTTTGAGTGAAGTGCGCACGCAGGAGATCCCGCAAGCCCACCTGGCTACCAATCGCATCCGGATCCGGATTCTGATGACGGTGGATAATAATCGTGTCATAAGCTTGAATTTTTTCAAGAATTTCATTCATTACGTTCATACATTACCTCATTTTCTCTGTCAATTTTAACATAAGAAAGGCCCATCAAGCAAGCATTTATCACTAATTAGGAGCTGTGGAAGCGGTTTTACATTAGTTCAATATTTTGGTAGAATGGATAAATAGATTTAGTATGGGAGGGACTAGGATGATTGAAATTAAAAGTAATGCTGATACGGCGCAAGAGTTAGCGTCTTCTTTAAAAAGTAGTGGGGATGCACTTTCGGGAGTTGCATCGGCTTCAAAAGATGAACAAACCAAACTATCTGGTAATGATGCGGCCCATCAAGCCATTGATACTGCTAAAACCAAAGCAGAAGAAATTGCAGCGGCGATTGAATCAATCGGGACCTGTTGCAAATGGATTTACAGCGGTAGATGAAGCGACTGCTGCGAGCATGCAATAGCTTGAGAGAGTAGGAAGATGAATCACGATCAACAACTATCGGAATTAAGAAGACAAGAAGACCAACTTTTCCAAAAAGAAAGAGAAATTGTAAGAGAAAAAAGAAATCTGGAAGATGAGTTGAACCGCTTTGAGGGCTATAGCTCTGATGCGCACCGTTATTTATGGGATGCATTTGAATCCTATCCTTCCTCTAGAAATTTTTTTGACCAACTTCAAGAGGGATTTCTTCATGAATCACGAAAAATTTCAAATAGTTATTTAGAAGAGCTGGATGAATTAGCTATTCAAAAAAGAAAAGTCGAAGATGATTTAAATGATATCTATCATGAACGGAAAAAATTAATGATTGAAAAGGAGTGTGACGATGGGAATTGAAGTTTATCGCGGTAGTTTGGATAGCCAAGCTAGTAGCACAGGTACGATGATTGAGCAACAATTGAAAGCTTATGAATCACTAGAAACATCATTAACTCAAATAGAAAATTCTGCCTCGCGCTTGTCTGGCCAAGCTTACGACTCTTTTAGAAGCTTTGTGACAAGTGTTGTCCAGCCATTGAAGGAGGCCGGTGTAGCTTTAGCAGAAGCTACACAAGAAAGTGTGAAGAAGCTTCCAGCATCCTATCGCTCGGAGGTGGCTGACGAGGACTTACAGGAAGAAAAGTTGGTTTCTGATATTGAACAGTGTGATCGGATGATTGCTATCTTTCATGCAGAGATCAATGAAATTGCTGCTAGTAAATCGACTAGTGCTGGAGATTTTCAACGGTTGCAGAGATTACAGAGGATTCAAGGCTTAAACGTATTTGAAAGTATTTTTAAAGCTACTAAAAATAAACTACAAGAAAAATTAAATAAACTCAGAGCGTTTAATGCATCATCGCCAAGTTTCTTCTGGGAAATTGATGTTTTAGCCCAAGCTATTCAAACAGCTGTCAATCAAATTAACGTAGCGTGGAATCCAAATACCGGAATGTATTCTATTCCAAAGGATTTATCCTGGTCAGATCTCGTAAATGAAACGATTAAGAATAAAGAGTTTGAAAATGAATATTTGCCAAAGAAACCAAAGGATGTAACAGCGTTCGAATATAACCAATTTCTTACGGGATTACGTGAACAATCAGTGAACCTTAAAAAAATAGATGGCTGGGATAAGGATGCCATCAAAGGTTATGTTAAAGGCGTTTCAAAAAGAACAGCTGATATCAAGACAGGCAGTGAGTTAAATGCAAGGAGAGATGCTTTGTATGCAGAAACCAAGGAGATTGGATCCGATATTTATACAGAGATGTATGCTGCTAGTAAACTCGATTCAGAAGCGAAAGTAAAACTTGTTCTTAAGCAATTGGGTGCAGAAACGGATGGTAATCAGTTTATGCATTTGACAAGCAAAACGCATAAGATTTCAGAGAACCTACCACCACACGGTGATTTCAACATGTATTTCAGACGGGATGTTGTAAAAGCATTCGGTGATAAACATCTTAATTACAAAAAAGATTTACTTAGGCAGCAAGTTCATTTCTTCCGCTACTATTTGGATCGCCAAGCAATTTACTATATTCGTAATCACTACGAAGGAGCAACTGATTATGAGAAACTGTTAGCATATGGCAAAGAAAATAATATTGAATTTGATTACACAACCGGCTCTAACTACCATAATCGCTTTAATCCAAAAGAAGGCTTCAAACGCCCCTATAATATGAAGGTTCAAGTCCCTCAGGGCAATTCAGCTAAAGGAAAAGATTTGAACAATGCACGGATGGTGGAATTTATTGTGAATATAGACACCGGCGAGTTTGAGAGTCAATGGGATGCCTATGACAATCATAAACTAGCAGATGGTCGCTATGATTCCAATCCAGGAAAATATTCTAATGAAGAATTAAGAGAAATCGCCAATACGGAGTCCTTTAATTACGGCCCTTCAAAAGGTAATAATACGGATGTTTCGGGAATTTATCAAGGAAAACATGGAATGCTTGATGTGGATGGTACTCCTGAGCCAGCTACTCGATCTGAAGCCAAAAGACTATTTCGCTACGAAAATGATTTGGGTAAAACAGATGAAAAAACTGCTCATGTAGGTCAATTTGCGGATATTGTAAAAGGAGGAGGACATGAAGACTATGAAGCATGGCAACGTAATACAAAAGGAATGTCAGAAAAAGAAAAAATGGAAGAGTATAATAAATATAAAAGTTATGCTAGTGGCATTAAGCCTAGCGATCGCGGGTATAATAAGTATACTCGTAGCCCTGAGTACATCAAAGAGCATAAGTGATACTCATTCAATATTAATAAATAAACGTTATATTGAGACTCAAAGTATTTCAGATAATGATAAAAAATTATCAATCAGTGCGGGTTTTGATTTAAAAGAAAAAGAATTTTTTTATTACCATGGAGCTGCAGTAAAAAATAATAAATTGTATGGTGGTAGTCAGGAATATAGTGCTGCGGAGTATTATAAAAGAGCTTTGGATATTGAGCTCACTTCAGCACTTTTAAATCACCAAATAAATATTAAAGATATAAAAGATTCCAACTATCAAATCACTCGTTCAACTGATTCATTGATCAATAAAAAATTATTAGAAGAAAAACAACCGCCTGAATTTGAAGGTAGATATTCTATCAAGGATAGTCAGTTTTCCAAAGTCCGTATCACCTACAACAAAGAATTTCTACCAACAAAAATTGAGTGGTACTATAAGGGTGAAGAAGGACTAAAATGGTACACTTGGCGCACCTATTCGTATCCTTTCAAAAATAAGTCTGATTTTGATAAAAAGCTGGATGAAGAAATCGAAAATATTAAAGAAATTCAAGAGGAAAATGAGGGAGATTAAACTAGTTTTGAGATAAAGCTGAGCTTACATATGTCTCAGCTTTTTGAATAGTTTAACACTTCACTTTGGATGTATATTTTGCTAGAATGTGATAGATATGATGAAAGAAATTAAAAAGAGACGATTTAGCCTAAAATCCATTTTATTGCTGACTCTTCTATTGCTTACTATAGCTAGTATTATTATAGTTGTCCAAAGAGGTAAGACTCAAGAAGATTCAAAATCGATATTAGAGCATCAAAGGTTTATTGTAGTTGATGATTCAACAAACAAAGATCAATATAATCATAACTTTGAGATTGGAATTGATCTGAAAAATAAGAATTATTATAATTCTATTCAAGCAGCGATTAAAAATGGGAAAAAATTTGGAGAATATGCGTCCGTTTCTTCGTCTGATAGTTATAATGGTATTCTCTATGAGGAAGTTACCTCCGCAATTCTGAATTTAAAGGTTCCAAAAGAAGAGATCGAGAAGTCAAACTTTATCATTGAACGAGATCCGAAATCTCTAATCACTAAGTCACTAATGAAAGAAAAAATAACACCTGAATTTGAGTCTAGAGTTTTAGATAAAGAAGACCAATTTACCAAAGTGCGGATCACCTATAATCGTGATTACTTGCCAGTCAAGCTTGAATGGTATTTTAAAGGGAAAGATGGGTTGAAGTGGTATACTTGGAGCCGTTTTTCCTACCCCTATAAGAATGAATCTGAATTCAATAAAAAATTAGATGAAGAAATCAAGAGGATCAAAGATATTGAAAAGGAACACGAAGCGGAAGGAGAGGATGGTTAAAGATCAAAAAAGGTGAAATAGTAAATGTGGAAAAAAATAAGAGTTGTAAGTATTTTATCGATTTGCATACTTTTCATATGTATTGTAGGATTTTTCGTGATTTCAAAGGCGGATATGGATATAAAACAAACGAGCTATGAAAGAATGCAAGCCCGTCAATTTGTTACAGTTCAGGATAGTAGATATCCCGAAGATGAGGTTAGTTTTGACTTGAAATTACATGAATTTTATAGTAATACTAATGCTATAAAAAATGGGAAAATTTATGTAAATAGCGTATACACGCCAACTGTTCTGTATAAAAGTAAATTGGAGGACATGGTAACATATGGAATTATGAATATTCCGATTACAAAAAGGGATATTTTGGATCATCAGTATACGTTGGAATTTAAAGCAAGTATATTTATCAATCAAAATTATCTTTCTGATTTAAAGAAAGGATATATAGAAAATTATTATGTACACGATAAGATGAGTAAAGTTCGTGTCACTTATAATAAAGAATTTCTGCCAACAAAGCTTGAAGGATACTATGAAAAAAATGGAGAAATGAGTTGGAATACAATTCGCACTTATTTATACCCATTTAAAAACAAATCTGACTTCGATAAGAAATTAGATGAGCAAATCCATCTGATAAAAGAGATTGAAAGCGAAAAAGAGGAAGATTAGTCTATAGAGTGATATGAAAGTATTAAATAATTCGTTAAAGTTAAAAGCTCTATCGAAGAATCATCTTCTCTTAATCGTGGTAGTCATAATAATAGCAACTGTTTTAAGTATCCGAATAGTCAACCATGTTCAAAAACAACCGAAGGATGCTTATGCTATTTTACAAAAGCAGAGATTTGTTTTTATTCAAAATCAAGATGATTTGGAACAAGGTAACGATGCAGGAGCAGGATTTGATTTACAAAAAGAGAACCTATTTGTGTCTTTTAGCACTGTGATTAAAAATAATAAATTATATGGTAAAAGTGGAGTCTATACGACTAAAGGATTTTATGCACGTGCACTAAATGGTGGAATATCATCGATATTATTGAATTTAAAGGTTACGCCTGAAGAGATTGAAAAGCATCATTTTCAGATCGAACGATCTCCAGAATCTTTAATAAATCAAAAATTTCTAAAAGAGAAATACCCGCCAGAATTTGAGTTGCAATATAAATATCGAAAAAAGAATCAGTTTTCAAAAGTCCGCATCACCTACAACAAAGAGTTTTTACCTACTAGAATCGAGTGGTACTATAAGGGTGAAGAAGGACTAAAATGGTACACTTGGCGCACCTATTCGTATCCGTTCAAAAATAAGTCTGATTTTGATAAGAGATTGGATGAAGAAATCGAAACTATTAAAGCAATTCAAGAAGAGAACGAGGGTGATTAGGTTGAATCGGTCCAATTTCTTGAATCGTGTCCCTTCTTTCACCTTATCGGGAAAGGTTTCGTGCAAAATGCTTGAAAAAGTGGTATAATACGGGAAATAGCTTTTGGGAGGAAATTATGACTGTAGCGAAGATTGTTTTTGCTAGTATGACTGGAAATACTGAAGAAATTGCGGATATCGTAGCGGACAAATTCCGTGATCTTGGTGTCGAAGTAGATGTGGATGAGTGTACAACTGTGGATGCTGAGGACTTCCTTGATGCGGATATCGCAGTGGTAGCGACTTATACCTACGGCGATGGAGAGCTTCCAGATGAGATCCAAGATTTCTACGAAGATTTGGCTGGCCTTGATCTTAAAGGCAAACTATACGGTGTTGTAGGATCAGGTGACACCTTCTACGATGAATTCTGTAAAGCAGTTGATGATTTTGACCGTTGCTTCGCTGCGACGGGTGCTGAAAAAGGTTCTGAAAATGTCAAAGTTGATTTGTCTGCAGAAGACGAAGACATTGAAAAATTAGAAGCCTTTGCAGAAGAACTCGTAGCCAAAGCAAATTAATGACAAAGAGGCTGGATCGATGGATTACAGCCTCGATTTATATCCAAAATAAAGAGGAGACACATGGATTTAGATCAGATTCGTAAGGACATTGACCAGATCGATCAAGAGCTTGTAACCTTGTTGGAAAAACGGATGGTTTGTGTCGGTCAGATTATAGAATATAAGGAGCAGCAGGGCCTACCTGTGCTCGACCAGGGAAGGGAAAGAGAGGTGCTTGAGAAAGTCGGCTCTCTTGTGACGGATGAGCAGTATCGCACGACCATTCAAGGCCAGTTTCAAGATATGATGAAGCGCTCGAGAGACTTCCAAGAGGAGGTGAGGGCGCGTGACTAGTCTATCTATCAGGCAAAAAGCACAGCAGTATGTGGTCCTAACAGGGATGGCCCTCTTCATCGGTCTCTTGGTCGGTGCCATTGACATGATTTTTGGTCAAGGATTGCTCCTGATCGGAGATTTCCGAAGCCAGCATTGGCCCTTGATTCTTTTCCTGGCTTTAGCAGGGCTTGTCATCGTTTATCTTTATAAACGTTTTGGTGGGAAGGCTTCAAAAGGGATGGGGTTGATCTTTGATGTCGGGCATGCGCGTGAGGAGAAAATCCCCTTGGTCTTGGTGCCTTTGATCATGCTGACGACCTGGATGAGCCATCTCTTTGGTGGTTCGGTCGGTCGGGAAGGTGTAGCGGTCCAGATCGGAGCGACCCTTTCGCATCGTTTTGCCCGTCATATCAAGATTCCAGATGCTTCACGTATCTTTCTCATGACCGGGATGGCAGCTGGTTTTGCGGGGCTCTTTCAGACGCCACTCGCAGCAACCTTCTTTGCCCTTGAAGTCTTGACAGTTGGGGAGTTGCAGTTGATGGCTCTCTATCCTGCGCTCATCGCCTCAATCGTGGCTAGCTTCACCTCTCATGCCCTTGGCTTGGAGAAATTTGCTGTGCCACTTAGAGAAACGCTGAGCTGGACACCAGAGACCTTGATCAAAGTCGCTCTACTTGGCCTAGCTTTTGGCCTCGCTGGGAAACTCTTTGCTGTTAGCCTTTCATGGTTGAAGAAAACAGTCGCTCAAGTCTTACCTAATCCTTATATCCGGATTGCCCTTATAGGGGCTGGACTCAGCTTGGTCCTCTTGACCCTCCAGCTGACCAAGGTCGGCACTTATAGTGGACTTGGAACCAATCTGATTGATGTGGCTTTTCATCAGGGCAGTGCGCAGAGTTATGACTGGATCTTGAAGCTCCTCTTTACCGTAGTGACCATCTCTGCTGGTTACCAAGGGGGAGAAGTGACCCCGCTCTTTGCGATCGGAGCTACGCTTGGAGTCTTTCTTGCTCCTATGCTAGGGTTACCAGTCTTAGTCGTGGCCGCTATCGGTTATGCCAGTGTCTTTGGCAGTGCGACGACGACCTTGCTCGCACCGATCTTCATCGGAGGAGAAGTCTTTGGCTATGCCAATCTTCCTTTCTTTGTCATTGCTTGTGCCATCGCCTATTGCCTACCAAAAGAGCGGAGTATTTATTCCGGTCAAAAAGTTGCGAAAAAGTAGAGAAAAGAGCTTTACAAACCTGAAATTATCTGATATGATAGTTTCTGTGCGTAATGGAAGCACAAAAATACAGTTTATCCGCTGAGGGAGGTCCCTCAAGATTGACGAAGATAGGAGAATAAAATGAATCCATTAATCCAAAGCTTGACTGAAGGTCAACTTCGTACTGATATCCCTGCATTCCGTCCTGGTG
>ERZ773246.1026-NODE-1026-length-10759-cov-12.8619_pt1 | contig 10759 bp, 9 predicted proteins | sample MGYA00580519_ERZ773246 | MGnify/ENA primary metagenome ERZ773246 (study PRJEB29015, sample SAMEA2738153) | human oral metagenome | biome: human oral; feature: human-associated habitat; material: saliva | place: China | collected 2246 ...
ATAGTAGCCAAATCTTCTTCTATCAAAGACTACTTGAAATCAAGCGGAGAAAAGTCTAATGTCAGTTATTAAAAACCAGCACCTTCCTAGAAAGTACTGGTTGTTTTTATTAAATCGTCACATGATCTCTATCTTTAATCATGTAGTGTTTCAACGGAGTTAGGCTTGCTAACCAATATAGGAAACCACCAAATATCGCTGTAAAGCCACTACCTGTTGTGATTAAGAAGATCGAACTTTGAATGTGTTTAGTTAGAGGATTATAAACAAAGAGTACCGCAACTAACAGAGATACGAATACACAAGACAAACCTACTAAATTAAATCCCTTAGTAAAATTATAAGCCCGATGTCCATCTAAGAAATAAGCTGATCGTAAATCTAATTTCCGTTTTCTTATCAAGAAATAATCAACAACAATCATTCCAATAATAGGACCTTGGATATAAGCTGCAAGAGAGATAAAAGAGCCAAAATATTCTTCTACGCCACCCCAAATTGTCAATGCACTTACATAAACCATGGCAATCCAAACCATTAACTTGTAGCTTACCTTAGGCATCCCACTCTTAACAATCATACAGTTCACATAGGATCCTGTTCCTTGAGTCCCAATATTGGCAAAGGCTACTAGCAATAAACTCAAGAGAGCAAAGGTCGGAGTACTCAAGGTTGAAAGCATCGCAGTTGGATCACTCTCGTAAACTCCTGTTCTTACAAACATAGCTAGAGCCATAACACCACCCGTCGCAGCAAAGAATGGTGCTACCACGCCATAAGATAAAGCAGTAGCCCAATACCCACTACGTTCTGATTTTGCTAAACGTGGTAAAATTAATGCTTGCGTCGACCAAGAAAAGGCAGTAGCTACATTCCCCTCTCCTGAAATCATAAATCGCTCTAGTGGGCTTAAATCGCCTTGTACTGCTGGTTGAACGTTCATGATGTCAGTAATTGGAACTGCTACAAAACAAATTCCAACGATAATCAATCCAACAAGCAACAAAGCAATTACCATAAACCGATTAATACCTTTTATAACCTCCGGTCCACCAAGGGCAATCAAGGTGCCCAAGAAGACACAAAGTGTCCCAAGGATTGGTGCCCAAATCCCCTTCTCTAGTCCAAGGCCAAAATTATTAGCTAGATGAATCATAGAATTGGCAAAAAGATTTGCAGTAACTGCATACCAACCAAAATTTGCTAAACTAATTGTGGTTGATAAGAGGGCTACTCCACGTTTCCCTAAAACCGCTCGGAGCCAAATCCACAAATCAATTCCGTATTTGACTGCAAATAAGACAGGAAGACATTCAATAAAGACCCAAATAATATTAAAGCTAAAAATATTGATTAACATCTGGCTGAAGGTCAAATATTGAGCAACATAAGCTCCTTGTGTGTAACACCAAGTTGCAATCGCAAAACCACTGGTTGATAAGAATAAATCCCAGAAGGAATATTGACGATCCTTATTGGTCATCGGTACAATCCCTGTTATGGTTTCTTGTTGAATAAAGTCGGTCATTTTCGACATTATTGTATTCCTCCTGTCATGGCTAGGATAATCAAAAGCAGGTTAATGATAACTGCAAGGGCTACAAGGATAAAGTCCTTTCTCAAGAATGGTTTTGGAAACTCATACTCTGGAGACTCCATCTCTTCTAGTCTATGCTTGGTTTCTTCTACAACTAATTGTTCAATTTCAGATACAGATTTCATCTTATTTTTCTCCTACATATAACTCCAATGAAAGTTGTCCGTATTGTCTGGTAAATCGATACCAAGTATAAAGAAATTCTCCCACAGGTTTTCCAACACTCTCTTGGAATAAGGCCCACAAAAACCAATAATAAGATGTCACTGCCACATAGGCTAAATAGTGACGTTTTGTTTTTGTATCTGGAACTTCTTGCAAGTAAATCTCAAGTACTTTCTCAGCTTGTTCAACAGTGTAATTCGAACAACCAATAAAAGTACCTAAATCCCCTGCAGGGTCTCCCATACCAGAATACTCCCAATCAATCAAACTCATCTCCTCTTGTTCGCTCAGAAGAAAGTTAGGGCTATAGGAATCTCCATGGCATAAAACTCTTTCAGTATCATCCTGTTTTAAAAATTCTCTAATAGTTGAAATATTTTTGTCAAGTTCATCTAGTCCATCAAACTCAAAACGATTGCTAGCCTTCAATTTTTCTCTAAAATCATCAATTCCTACAAATAAATCAAAATTATGAGTTGTTTTCTCTCCAGACTGGTGTAGTTTTCTCAAGAGTTCCATGGCTTTTTCTACATGATCCCAGTTATCATAATCAAGCGGTCTAGCGTTAGGAATAAATTCTGAAATCTTCCACCCTTCGTTTTTATCCATCGCAACAAATGTTCTGTCTATTTGCAGTCTTGCTGCAATTTCCATAGAAGCCGCTTCGCTTGATCTGCTGATGTATTTTTCAGTTCCTCTTCCAGGATGACGATAAACATATTTTTTACCAAGACAATCAAAGCTAAAGGATGTATTCGTCAGACCATCTTTTAAAGGTTTGATATTCATGATATCTGAAGCTATACAATGTAAGGTATCACAAATATTATCAATAATCTCTGAATTAGAATTCATCAAGTAGCGGTCATCAAATTGACGCAACTCGTCTAAGGAATCAAATTCTTTAACAATATCTGCTGAATAATGACGAGCTTCCAGATGCAATTCATGAACATTACGGGTATAGTAATCTTCCCAGAGTTGTTCTTTATAGGGCTCGTGTTTAAATTCTTTCTCTAAAATCTCAACGAATTTTTCACTAAAAGCACGGTCAAAATACACATGCCCCACCATAGCCCAAGTGTTTTTACCGCCAATTTGTATATCAACAATCATATTGTTGGAGTCTTCAGTAGCACAATATTCGTCTGTCTCGCCTTCCACAAATATTGTTGAATAGTAGCCTCTATAAACATATTTCTCAAATGGATTTTCGACAAAATAATTATCTGACGAACAAATATAGGTATTTGACAGCTGATCTCTGACTAGCATTAATGAAGAACAGTTATTGTATTTATAGTAGTCATTATTTACAACGATTTTTACACCATATTTTTCAGCAAGGTAAAACATTTTTTCTTGTAAATAACCAACAATAACTGTAATATCTTCTATACCTGCTTCCTGTAGTTGTTCAATTTCTCTTTCAATCAGGCGTTCACCTCTGACTTTTAACAATCCTTTTGGTACTTCGTAAGACAAAGGAGCAAATCGACTACTCATTCCTGCAGCCATAATCACTGCATTTTGTACTCGATAAGGCTCCAAAGCTTCTTTTCCTAACTCATATAGGTGACCTTCTTGATCAATCCAATCGGATTCTTTCATTTCTTTAAGTAGGGAATTAATTGTCCCTAAAGAGACTTCCAATTGTTCCGCTAACTGTCTTTGTGTAAACTCCTCCTGTGGATGCTCTTGCAAAAAAGATAATAGTTTGAATTGTTTTTCTGAAATCATATTGACAACCTCTTTTGTTCAGTTATTTGTTAAAAACTATTGTAATATGAACATCTCTCTTTGTCAAGCATTATTAAATAAAAAAGCGAATCTAAATAGACTACTTACTATTTATAGTTATCAACCAACCAAACAACCAGCACCTTCATAGAAAGTGCTGGTTGTTTTTATTTCAAGAAGAGAATACTTAGCAAGGTTAGAATAGCTGGACCACCCTGCTTTAGAATGATCTTTTTATCTGCTGTTAAGGAACCATAGGTCGCTGCTCCAATGACAAATAAAACAAAGATTGTTACGATTTCTAAGTTATGCGAAAAATAAATACCATAGATAAGAAATACCCCAATCAAGGCATTGTAAATCCCTTGGTTTTTAAACAGTGAGCTAACAGATGGTCGAGTCAACTCTTCCTTATCCATATGAAAGACTCGGCTGGTTGCATCTGATTGGGTTGCCATACTCTCCAAATAAAAGATATAAAAATGTTCGAGGGCAACAAGAGTTGCCAAAATAGTGGTAATGATTGACATCGTTTTCTCCTTAAAATTCTATTCTTTCTAGACCTGAGACTAGTTTGGTCAGTAAAGTTGTCAGCTCTTTCTGTTCAGCAGTCGATAAGATGTTTTCCATCTGTTCCTTCACTTTCAAGTGATGTTTCGGCGGATTAACCAAGAGTTGTTCCTTTGCTTCTTGGGTCAACTCAACTAGGACTTCTCGCTGATTGGCTGGATTTCGCTTACGACTGACATAGCCTCCTGACTCCAAAATCTTAAAATGACGGGTCAAGGCTGCTTGGTCAATTTGTGTTTTCTCCTGAACGGCCGTCTGGTTACAAGGTGAGTTTCGCAATAAAAACTGCAAGATTTGATAACGGGTTAAGCTAATACCTAACTGCTGCTCAAAGAGTTGGGTGACAGTTTGGTCAGCTAAGCGAACTTGATAAAGCAAATCATGTATTTCTACCATCTCTATCTCCTTGTAAAAAATTGATGCATCAATAGTTGACTTGTCAAGTATAATATAAGACAAACAAAAAAGCAAGTCTCTTGCTCACTCCCTCAACATAGCCTCCTGTCGCAATCTCAGAAGTCTAAGTTTCTATTTTTTATATCTGGATTTGATTTTCCCTATCTAAGAGTTTGAAATATAAAAAGAAGCGGAAACTGAATCAGTTCCCAACTTCTCATTATTCTTAGTTCATAGATACGTGAACGTGGTCGTAGTGGTTTTCTGTGACGCTACCACGATCTGGCATTGGATTCCAAGTGTAGGCTGGTCCGTATTTGCTATCGTATGGTGCGTAGAAACGTTGTTTCCAGATGATGTAGTTGATTCCACGGCTAGCCATATTTTGGATAGCATAATCTGCAATTTGGTCACCGAGAGCTGAGCTAACTGGGACCATGAAGTCAATCGCTAGACCTTTTCCGTGGTCACCTGGATCTCCTGGACGGTAACCACTAAATGATGTGATACCAAACAAGTTAGCTACTTCTTCTTTAAATGCAGCTGTTTGTGGTTGAAGACCTGCATTTTCAGATTTTGTTGCTGCAATAGTTGCATAATCAGGAGCCGCTGGCGCTGTATAAGTTGCTGATGCACCTTGACTTGGTTCAGCTTGGTAAGTTGCTGGAGCTGATTGAGCTTCTGTTACAGCCTCTGTTGTTGCTTCTGTAGTCGTTGTTTCTTCAACTGTTGTAGTTGTTTCAGCGACCGTGGTTGTTTCCTCAACTGTAGTTGTTGGTTCAGCGACCGTAGTTGTTTCTTCAACGACAGGTGCCGCAGCTTCAGTAGTTGCTTCTGCTGTTGTTGCTTCTGACGATACTGTAGTTTCTGCTACAACTTCAGTTTCTTCAACTGGTTGTGTCAAATCTTCGACTTGAACAGTTTGTTCATCTACTGTTACTTGATTCGTTGTTAAATCTGCTGTTGCACTTGCTACATCAGAACCAACTTCTTGAGGTGTATAAACCTCAACCTCTGTTACTTCTTCATTTTCGTTAACAGTTGTAGTCAGTACAGTTTCTGGAAAAATCAAATCAATATTAGTGATTTTGTTCAAGTTTGCAAGGACATTTAAGTCTACTCCCAAAGCCTCTGCAATCGTGCTTAGGGTATCTCCGTACTTAATTGTGTAACTTGTTTTATTTTCGCTTTTAGCAACATCGTTTTGAATTTGCTCAACTGAACGTGGTGACCATACAATTTCTTCTGCTTGAGTCGCCAAGGTAGGGGCAAGTGATAGAGCTACTGTTGATGCTAAAATAATTCGTTTCTTCATACTATTCAAACTCCTTTTCAAATGTAGTACCTTTCTATCATAACATAAAGAAAAAAGAAAAAAAGCCCTTTGGGGGCTATTTAATAAAACTGTCTAAGCTCTGTAACAAACCACATTAATTGAAATAGTTTGTATGAATTTTGTCACAAAGCTGACATATTCTCTTTCATGACAGTTTCAAAAAAGAGAGAAGGAATATCCTCTAAAGCAGTAATCTGATGATTGCAACCCACTGAATTTCCAAGGAAATTGATACTCTGGATGCCACTATTCTGAGCGAATTCGATATCCAAGGCGCGGTCCCCTATATAATAGGTGCGATCTGGTTTTAAATGATACTTATTGATAAGGTAGGTAGCTGCTTCTGGATTTGGTTTCCGAGCAAAACCACTCTGACTAGTCAAAATTTCTGTGAAATAAGCATCTAGTCCTAACTCCCGTAAAATAACGAAGGCATTGTCACCTTTGTGGGTGTAGACAAATTGCTGAATTCCTTGCTGATTTGCCCAAGATAAGACTTCAAGCGCACCTGGCATGAGTATTACTTGAGCATTTTTCTCAGCCAGACTTTGTGCTCGAACTTGATTGAGTTCAGTTGCGTTCAAGTCTCGCTCTTTTGCCACTTGCTCCAATAAATCCTGGACAGAATATTTCAAGATAAAAGCTCGAACTTTTTCCTTATCATAGGGAATGGAAAACTGTGCATAGGTCTCCTCAATTCCTGACAAAATAGCTTCATAGGAGTCCAGTAAAGTCCCATCTAAATCCCAAATAAAAGCTGTTCCTTGCATTTCTTATCCTTTCAATGCCATATAAGATTTGTAACGATAGCGTAGGAAAATCCAACGAAAACCATTATCTAAAAGAGTTCCAGCCCAAATACCAGGCAAGCCCCATCCAAGAACAATTCCCATCAGGTAACCAGTCCCAATGCGGATGCACCACATTCCAATACTTGTCGCATAAAAGGGAAGTCGAGCATTTCCCAAACCTTGCCAGATAGCTGTATAAATGACCGTTCCCGTTGTCATAGGAGTCCCTAAAAGTGAAAAAAGAGTCACTAAAACACTGGCTTTGATAGCCACAGAATCGCTGGTGTAGAGATAGCTTAGTGGTGTTCCGAGAGCATAGATACTAAGCGTTAAGGGCAACATGAGAAAGAAAGACAACCAAAACGTTTGCTTACTTAGCTTGTCCACTCTTGCCCAATCATTCTCTCCTACTGCTCGAGCTACCTGCATCACTGTTGCTGTTGCAACACCAAAAGCAGGCATGTAGTTGAACTGAGTCAAGACTTCACCAATAGCATTTCCAGCGACTGCCTCAGTCCCAAAGGAAACAACCAAGGCAATAATGACGACATCACCAGCCCTCATCATGAGACGTTCTCCCGCTGCAGGTAAAGCCAAGGTCAGCAGGTCTTTATCCAGCCCCAAACTTGGTCTCGTATATGGAAGTTTTAATTGTGACCACAAAATTACAACTCCGACCAAACGAGACAAAATAGTCCCCCAAGCAACACCAGCTATTCCCATATCAAGGATAAAAATGGCAACACTTGAAAAAAGGATATTTAAAGCATTGGATAAAAAACTAACATAAAGCGGCAGTCGAGGATTGTGGGTAGCGCGAATTAAGGCTCCTAGACTAGTCATCAAGCCCAGGAGAACGATTGTCCCACCAACTAAAGATAGGTATAAGCCACCACTTTCAGCCACAGCCTGTTCAGTACCCAAAAGACCAATCATCTCTTGACCTGCAAAGATGGACAAGCCACCTAAAATTAAACTCAATAGCAAGGTTATCTTGAGAGCTTCTGTCACATGATAGGCTAGTCTAGACTGATCTTTCTGTCCCAAACTTTTTGATATAACACTAGAAATTGCTGCTCCCAAGGCAATAAAAATAGCCTGATAAATGGTGATAATATTTCCAGCTACAGACACACCCGAAATGGCGATCAACCCCAGATTAGCTACCAAGTAGCTATCTACCATCCCCATGAGCATCTGCAAGAAATTTTCACCCATGGCAGGTAAAGCTATGTTGAGAATATCCTTATTTTTCTTAAACAATCCTTCCTCCTGATGAAAAGAAACTCAGTTAGTTTCCCAACCGAGTTTACTTCCTCTCTTTTAAAGTCCTAAATAAGATTCTACTGCTGCCTGCATATCTGCCGCTGCAACAGTTGTCTTGTGACGAACTGGAGCTGTTTCAAGGCCGTCAACTGCTGGTGGCAAGGCAACACCTGAAATCTCATGCAACTGTGCCAAGGCTTCAAAGTCGCCAAGCCCTGATTTTCCAGTCACCGCTTCTACTGCAACTACTGGGAATTTGTATGGACTAGCTGTTGAAGCAATCACGGTCTTAGTCACATCACCAGTCGCTGCTTGATATTTTTTATATACGGCTGAGGCAACTGCTGTATGAGGATCCTCAATATACGAATCAGCCTCATAAACACGCTTGATTTCTGCTGCTGTTTCTGCTTCCGTAGCATACTCAGCTGCAAAAAGGTCCAGAATCTCTGTATCAAAATCAGTCAATTCATATTGCCCTTGGCTATTCAAAGCAGTCATGAGTTCAGCTGTCTTAACCGCATCATTTCCCAAAAGATGGAAAATCAAGCGCTCCAAGTTTGAAGAAACCAAGATATCCATAGATGGGCTAGTGGTTACCTTAAACTCACGCTTCTTGTCATAAACACGAGTTTTAAAGAAGTCTGTCAAGACATTGTTGTCATTTGAAGCACAGATGAGCTTGCCGACGGGTAGGCCGATTTGTTTAGCGTAGAAAGCGGCCAAGATATTTCCGAAGTTTCCTGTTGGTACGGTGAAGTTAACCTTGTCACCAGCCTTAATCTCACCAGTTTTAACAAGCTGAGCGTAGGCATAAACATAATAGACAATCTGTGGGACCAAACGACCGATATTCATAGAGTTAGCTGATGAGAACTGAAGCTTGTTAGCTGCCAATTTCTCACGAAGGGCTACATCATTGAACATGTGTTTCACATTGGTCTGGGCATCGTCAAAGTTTCCATCAATAGCGATCACATGGGTATTGTCCCCAGTTTGTGTGGTCATTTGCAACTCTTGTACCTTGCTGACACCGTCCTTTGGATAAAAGACGATAATCTCAGTACCTGGAACATCCGCAAAACCTGCCATAGCAGCTTTTCCAGTATCTCCAGATGTCGCTGTCAAGATGACAATCTTGTTTTCCAAGCCGTGCTTCTTGGCAGCAGTTGTCATAAAGTATGGCAAGATAGACAAGGCCATATCTTTAAAGGCGATGGTTGAACCGTGGAACAATTCCAAGTTGTACTGGCCATCCAGCTTAACAAGAGGGGCAATAGCTGGTGTATCAAACTTGCTGTCATAGGCATTGGTGATACAGTAGTCCAACTCTTCAGCTGTAAAGTCATCTAAGAAGGCTGACAAGACAAGTTTCGCCACTTCTTGGTATGAAGCGTCTTTCAATGTGTCAAAATCCAAATCCACCTTTGGATAACTCACTGGAGTGAACAAACCACCATCTGTAGCCAAACCTTGCAAAATCGCCTGGCTGGCTGTTACTGTATTTTTCGCATCACGCGTTGATTGATAAACTAATGTCATAAATCTCTATCCTTTATCTATAGTCTTATTCATTATAACATGATTTTTCAGAAAATTCTTCCTTTATAAGAAATTTATAGGCCCAATTCTTCTTTCAAAGGCACTAAATAAGTCATTTCGCTCTGACCTCTCATCTCAAGTCCTTTCTCTGCTATAGCTAGTAAGTCTTTGGAGAACTGGACTATCCCAACTGTTTCTTCATCTGTGAGTTGCTTCTTAGAAAACTGTCTTCTCAAAGACTTGTAGTCACGACCAAATCTCTCAAAGAAAGGTGCAGTTTCTAGATAAGTTTCAAGCTTATCTAGATTCACCAACAAACCTAGATGAAAGGCTGCTGAAGCAAAGGTTCGGTCTAGCGGTTGTGTACAAACACTACGAAATTCAACAGTCCCTCTTGTTGTCAAATCTTGAAACTGGTAGCTTCGATGCGTTTGGAAATCCTTTTCTAGAGGAACAAGCAGAGCTTCTTTCCCATTTAGAGTATAAGCATGAATCTCATCAGTAGCTAGGTAATCTCTAGCTTGAATCGGAGAAAAATAGTAGGTTTCTCCATCTCGTTCTGCTGTGAAAATCGCAGAATGGTCTAGATAATCAAAGAAATCATCCTCATCTTTAAAGAGTCTGGTATTGACACCAACATTCTCTGGATAAATCCCATGCATGGAGTCTTCCCAAAAAATATCTCGTGAAATCTGGGTGTCCCAGTCTGCTCCAGAAAACTCAGAATTAGCAAATAAGAAAGCTTTGGCTGACTCAATCTGAGTGAAAGCATTGATGACACGTAGGTAGTTAGCGGTCGAAACATCCAACTGGACTTGACTCCCGCAGATGAAGGCTCCGTATTGTGGAAAGTCATGTAAATGCGCACTTTCTTGGTGACTCCCCATACTCAGATAATCCATCAGCATCTGATAGCGTGGATAAGCCACAGGTCTATTATCATTGATATCCCAGTTCGGGTGAATCCCCCAACCCTGGATAGCATGATTCTTTTCGCCTAGCTTTTCTTGGATTACCTTCATATAGGCCTGAAAACGTCCTTCAACCTCTTGGATATTCTGAGCCCTACCAAAGGCAAATTCCAATGTCGTGTAGGAAACCTCAAACAGAATTCGATCTTGACTCGTCGGTTCTACAAGTTGAATCGGATTGCCCTCCTGGTCTACCTTTTCAACTTTCAGACTGAGAGCATCAACCAAAAAGCGCAACAAATCCTTGCTGACTTCAATATCTGTAGGTTGGCCTTTGGTATGAACAATAGGAAACTCCAACTCAATACCGATGTAGAGTTCTGGATTTTCTTTGATATTTTTTAAATAGCGGTCTTTTAATAACTGAATTGAAGGGGACATACAT
>ERZ773246.1030-NODE-1030-length-10709-cov-102.049_pt1 | contig 10709 bp, 7 predicted proteins | sample MGYA00580519_ERZ773246 | MGnify/ENA primary metagenome ERZ773246 (study PRJEB29015, sample SAMEA2738153) | human oral metagenome | biome: human oral; feature: human-associated habitat; material: saliva | place: China | collected 2246 ...
CCCGTCCACGCGTCCTTCGTGCCCTCGGGCCAGGAGGCGGGCAGCGTGAGGGCGGCCTCGTCGCCGGCGTCGCCACCGACGGTTCCACCGAGAATCGGGTGCTCGGGAGCCACGACCATGAAGGTCGCGCCGAACAGCGTGTCGGGGCGCGTCGTGTAGACGTCCAGGGAGTCGAGGGAAGCGCCAGCCTCGCGCGCGCCGGGCACGTCGAAGCGGACGGTCGCGCCCTCGGAGCGGCCGATCCAGTTGCGCTGCATGGTGCGCACCTTTTCGGGCCAGTTGATTGTGTCGAGGTCGTCGGACAGGCGCTTACCGTATGCGGTGATACGCATCATCCACTGGCGCAGGTTGCGCTTGAAGACCGGGTAGTTGCCGCGCTCGGAGCGGCCGTCGGCGGTGACCTCTTCGTTGGCCAGGACCGTTCCCAGGCCAGGGCACCAGTTGACGGGGGCCTCGGAGACGTAGGCGAGGCGGTAGGAGTCGACGACCTTCGCCTGGGCGACGCGGTCCAGGGAGTTGTAATCGGAGCCGTCCTCGGGGCGAATCTCGCCGGACTCGAGCTTTGCGATCAGCTCGGTGATCGGACGGGCCGCGCCCTGGGAGCCATCGGGAGCCGTGGCCTCGGGATCGAACCAGGAGTTGAAGACCTGCAGGAAGATCCACTGCGTCCAGTGCACGTACTCGATATCGGTGGTCGCGAAGGAACGGCGCGAGTCGTGAGACAGGCCCATGCGGCGCAGCTGGCGGCGCATGTTCGCGATGTTCTGGTTCGTGGTGATGGCCGGGTGCTGGCCGGTCTGGACGGCGTACTGCTCGGCGGGCAGGCCGAAGGCGTCGTAGCCCATCGTGTACAGGACGTTGTCGCCCTTCATGCGGCGGTAGCGCGCCAGCGTGTCGGTCGCGATGTAGCCCAGCGGATGACCCACGTGCAGGCCCTTACCCGAGGGGTAGGGGAACATGTCGAGGATGAAGAAGGGGTTGTGGGAGGCCAGCGGGCCAGCCAGGTCGCCCGTGGGGTTGTCCGCGTAGAACGTGCCCAGCTCCTCCCAGCGGTCCTGCCACTTCGTCTCGATCTGACCTGCGAGCTCAGCGGTGTAGCGCTGGGCCGGGGCACTCTGCGGATTTTCGCTCATCTGTGCGTTCCTCGCTTAACGATGGGTCGCGTAACAATACTCCCCACCAGGGTAGTTCACGCCCGCCCGCCCCGCCGGACGCGCCCACCTACCGAAGTGAGCGCGAATAGGTGACAATAGTCGCATGAGCACTATCTTCGACAACATCATCACGGGTGTCTGGCCCGGCCGCTTCGTGTGGGCCGACGACCTGTGCGTCGCCTTCGCAACGATCGAGCCGACCTCGCCGGGCCACGTCCTCGTGGTTCCGCGCACCGCATACGAGGCGTGGACGGACGCCCCCTCGGACGTCGCCGCCCACCTCATGACTGTGGCACGCACGATCGGACTGGCGCAGAAGGCCGCGTTCGGCGTGCCGCGCGCCGGCCTGGCGATCGCGGGATTCGAGGTGCCCCACACCCACCTGCACGTCATCCCCCTGCGCGACGAGACCGACATCCTCCTGTCCAAGGCAGCCCCCGCCAGCGACGAGGAACTCGATAGCGCAATCACCGCCCTGCGCGAGGCGCTCCTGTCCGCCGGACACGGCCGCCACGTGCCCCCGTCAATGGGATCCGCTTCCCTCGCCTGAGGACTTCGCTCCCCCTCCTGTGCGCCCACCAACGGGCGCTCCCAGCCCGCCCGGCCGACTCGGTCAGGTGGGCTGGATCGTTTCCGGGCCTCGTCAATGGGAAGTGGGGTCGCGCCGGTGTGGCTCAGTCCCGAACGACGATGCCCGAGGCCTGGGCGGGGTCAAGGAGGAGCATCTGCCCATCCTCGAGCAGGACGGTCACTCCCCCGGCGTCGGACGCGACGACGGTGATATGAGCGCCGGGCACGAGGCCGGCCTCCTCCCACGCGCGCAACGCTTCGGGGTCGCGGTCGGGCAGCCGGACGACGATTCCCCCGCCGGTGACGTCGAGCGCGTCGACGGGACAGCCGGAGACGTCATCGCTGGAGCCGTCGGCTCGTGGGATCGGATCACCGTGCGGGTCACGGCTCGGGTAGCCGAGGACTCGGTCGAGGCGGTCGAGAAGCCGATCAGAGACCGCATGTTCGAGAATCTCGGCCTCTTCGTGCACCTCATCCCATGAGAAACCGAGGGCCTCGTGCAGGTAGGTTTCGAGCAGACGGTGGCGGCGCACCATTCCCAGGGCGATCGCGCGCCCCTGCGGGGTCAGTCGCACGCGGCCGTAGCGCTCGTGCGTGACGAGGCCCTGGCGGGCCAGGCGCTGAATGTTCTCCGTTGCCGTCGAAGGGACGACACCCATGTGTTCGGAGACGTCCTTGGGCTTGACGCCGTCACGGCCGGCTTCCTCGGCGCTCCACACGAGCTTGAGGATGTCCTCCACGACCGAGGAGTAGTTGCTCGACGCGTCCGACATGGCGTTCCCCTTTCATCTGAGGCCCCATTGTAGGTGCCCGGGTGGCTCACGCCCGGCGAGCGTGCGACATAGGCCACGACGCCCCTCATTGACTTGCGCCGGGCGGGACGCGCCTGTATATTTATCTCTCGGTTGCAAAACCCCCGCGTCATTAGCTCAATTGGCAGAGCAGCTGACTCTTAATCAGCGGGTTGAGGGTTCAAGTCCCCCATGACGCACAGCTTTCCCGGCTCCGGCTGGTGAAAGTCCCCCGCGTCATTAGCTCAATTGGCAGAGCAGCTGACTCTTAATCAGCGGGTTGAGGGTTCAAGTCCCCCATGACGCACAGACAACCGGCGGCCTTCGGGTCGCCGGTTTTTTTCGCATCCGTGCCCCCGTTTGCTTTCCAGTATTGGCCGTAACCCGCCAGATTTCCGGCCTCTGCAGCGCCCCGCCAGATCTCCGGCCACCGCGAGGCCTGCCCGCCCGCTCGCCGTCCGTGCCACGAGCTTCGCTCGGCGCGTCGGCTCGAAGCCCGGCCAGGCCCCGCAGGCCACTCGGCGGCCTCCAATCGGGCGGGGACTGCACACATGCCATACCGTCATCTCCTCACTCATCGCGCACTCGCGACAAAATTCGCCCAGCACCGGGAAAACACTCCCAAAATGAGCATTTTCTTGCTTGCTGGGCGAACTCTTTCGCGCCATGACATGCCACACTGCTCCTCACGAAAGCCCAATACCTATGTGCGGGCCTTTGGGAGCGTACGTGGACCCGACGATACGCACGTTAGCCCGATGATCTACCCGCGGGCCTCATAACCTGCGTGTGGGCAACGCCGCCCACGTGCCCATCTAGGGGTTTACGTGCGTATCAAGGGGTTCGCACGCACATTCAGGGCTTGCGCCCGATGTGCCCACGCCTGATAGAGCAGTGAAACCAAAGCTGAGCTCGCAAGAGGCGATCTACTGTCCACAACAATGTGTATACTCAAAAATCATGAATCATTCCGTTTAATTCGCTCACCTACGACTGGGGAACATCATGAGGAAAAGCCAGAGAGTACTAGCTACGGGTGCTGGTTTGGCTCTCGTCGCTACAGGCACGCTAACAATGTTTGCGCCTCGCAGCGCACAAGCCGATGCTCAGCCCTTCCCACTCTCACAATACGTTTCATCAACAAGCACGACTGTGTGCAATGCCAACCCTGTGATCACGACCTATCACGGTACCGTCGTGCTGGACATTCCGGTCACTACGCTTCTGGCAGGCCACGAGGCCGAAATCCGCGCTGCGGCTGCACAGGGACTCTCTCCTCATGACTCCGGCGCCAACTTCGACTCCGATATCGCACTGACCCTGAGTGTCCCTCAGACAGTCACGCTGGGGACGTCTCGCGCGAAATCTACCTCGTCAATGATCGCCTACACCTCGTTCTCCCCGGGCGATGACCGCACACAGGTCACTGCGAACATCCAGCTCAAAGATCTGAACTGGCAGCAGCTGCTCGACATCTACGATGCAGAGAAAGACAACCCCGGCCAGCACACGATCAAGGTCCAGGTCCCCTACGCCGTTGGCACGACCGACCCCACGGAAGCGACACGACTGGCCAGCGAACAGGTTACCGTTACAGGGAAGTTCAACTTCTTCGCATCAGCGACCGCTCCCGCTCAGGTCTTTCACTTCGATACGAAGACCCTGGCACTGGCACAGTCGCCTACCGATTGCTTCGCGTCCGCACCAACCCGGACGACGCGCTGGGTTGATGAAGAAGACGGCCACGACTTGCAGCCCCCGAAGACCGGACCCAACTTCTTCCAAGCCGCTGGAATTCCCGACTACGAATTCTCCACGTGGGAGTTGTCTTCGGATCGCTTGACCGGGATTTACAAGTACAAGAAGGTTTTCGGCACCCTTCCGGTCAACGGTGATGACCCGACAATCGACAACGATTTTAAGGTCGGCCTGGATGGGAACACTCCAACTCAGACGGAAAAGATCTACGCCGAGAGCAAAGATTCTCTTCTGACCATCGAGAACGTCGTTCACTTGAACAACCTTCGAGGTGGACGCATTGCTGATCTCCTCCAGAAATACGACGAGACGCCCAACGCTTTCGACGACATTGCACTGAACAATGCTCACTTGGGCTTCACAACCCAGATCACTCTTCCTGCGCAGCTGAAGTTTTCTGACCCCTCGGCCATTTCGGTGACGGGGCTTCCCCAGGGCTTCTCGGCGACAACAGTGGCAGTTAATGGACAGACCGCAACGGTTAGCGTTGACTTCGATACCCCCGAACAGATCACCACTATCGAAGCCCTCAAGGACGCGATGGCTGCGCTTCACGGCGAAGCGGTGATCACCATTTCGAAGATTGCCTTCACTGAATCCGCTACTGCCGACACGGATTACACGATCGATCACCTCACGCAGGGCGTTGTCTCAGTTGATGTCGAGAAACAACTCGGCGTCACGGTCAGGCCTGGGACGCCTTCACCCGCATGCCCTCCGACTATGGGCGACTACGACGCTGTCGAACCGGCCGAGCCTCGGTCCGTCCTTGGAACAGTATTTGATCCTCCATCGCCCGCATGTCCCCCTACAGGCATCCCTTTTTCTGCCGGATGGAGGGCGCCCATGACCGGCCCTTCAGCCGGATGGAATGAAGCTCCGCTCATGGTGCATCCTCTGAAGTACACGACCAGCGAGTCGCATCCCTACGTGACACGACTATCCTTCAAGCCTGGTCCGACGCCTACACCGACGACGGTGACGCCCTCGGTTCCTCCTACGCCTGCAACGCAGCTCGCCAAGACCGGTGCTCTCACCGGCAATGTGCTTGCGCTCGCAGCCGTGACGGGCACTATCGGCGCCGCGGCAATGCGGAGGAAGCGCTCTTAATCCGTGTGTCATAGTCATAGGCGGGGTGTCGGCGAATCGCCGGCACCCCGCCTTATTTGGGTGAAAGGACAAAACACCACTACCCCTCCGGCACAGTGCGCCACAGCATCCGACAACGAGGCCGGGGCACCCAGTGGGCAACCCCGGCCTCGTACATCCACACAAGCAGAGATCAGTGTCCCGGCCAACTGCGGATCGACGTCAGTGCGGCGACAGCGTAGCGGTCCCACACGCGCCCGCCAATCCGAACGGCTGCCTCAAGGACGAGAACCGACCACGCGAGGGCCACGACGTAGGCGACCCAGTTGGGAACGAAGCCGAAGGACGCCAGCACGAGCAGCACGTAGGACGGGATCTGCAGGACGGCGGTACCCGCGAAGCCCACGAGCTGCAGCAGCATCGTCATCAGGAAGGAACCGGTTCCCTTCGTCGCCAGCGGGGACGTGCCCGGGGGCTGCACCGGGTACACCCACCGCGCATTCACGACGAGGGTCGTCGCAGCGGCACCGGCGAAAAGAACAACGCCCATCACCTGGTGGAACACAAAATCGGAGGCGCTCGCGCCGGTCGCGGCATCGTGAATGAGATAACCGATGACCTGAGGTACTAACACAATGAGCGAACCAACGAGGCGTCCGCGACGTTCCTCGCGACCACTCATCCCCGACGACACCACGATCCAGGCGCCCGTCGAGTCATATTGCATGAGCGCACCGGTCGTCAGGCCCGTTGTGATGGGCACCAGGTAGAGGAAGATACCCGCCGAGAACGCGAACGACTGCCCCTCAGCAGCCAGCCGCCCCATGAAGATCGCGACAACCGGGAACAGCAGCGCGAGTGCCATGTTCATGTTCAGGCGCGTATCGACGATCCAGTAGCGCAGCGTGCGCGCGGCCAGGGAGGCGCTGCGCACTCCGAGGCCGAGGCGCGTGAACAGGTCGACGCTGCGCAGGCCGGCGGCTCGCGACTGCTCGGAGCGGCGACTACGCGCTTCTTCTTCGAGGGATTCGTCGATGAGGTGGCGTCCCTCGTCGATGGCGCGCTGCGCGTCGGCGCTGATCTCACCGGCGTAGCCGCTCATGACGGGGCGCAGGACGGCGAGCCAGGCCCGCCAACCGACGACGGCGGTCACGACCGTGACGAGAGCACGGATCGCCGCGGCCACCCACGCGCCCTCGAGCAGCGAAGCAACCACACCGAAGGGAGCGCCGAAGGGAGTCCACAGTGCGACGTTCAAACCCGCCTTGAAGGCCTCAACGGAAAAGTTCCGGGTCAGCAAAGACATCCAGTAACCCAAGGGAGTCAGCACCATCATGAAGACGACGGCACCCAGGGCCGTGACGGCATCCTTCTTGCCCGAGCTGTCCAGGCGTACCGCGAACCAGGTCCCAACAGCGCGCGCCCACAGCACCGCGAGAGGCAGCGTCACGAGCCCAGCGATGAACCAGCCGAGCGCCTCAATCCACTGGGCGCGCCACAGCGCGAACCAGACGGGTAGGAAGAGGATCATCGCGGACAGGAGCCCGCCGGGACCGACCGCAGTCGAGGCAGCCAACCCCGCTCCGAGGCGCTTGCTGGGTCCCACGTAGGGCGACAGGCGCACTGGATCGAGAGAGTTGTCCATCGAAGCGAAGATGATCGGAAGGACCAACCACAGCAAGAAGATGAAGGGCCCGACAATCGGCATCACGGGCGCGGCCAGCGAAGCCTCGTCGGAGCGAGCAAGGAAGGCGGTGCCCACGAGCGCGGAAGCATAGATTGCGCCGAAGTAGAGGACACCGAGGACGGCCAGAACGAGGACGACCGTCTGCTTGCGGACAGTGTTCCAGATGATGCGAAGCTTGAGGCGAATCAGTTGCCCAACCACGACAGACCTTCCTCGGAGTGGACGCCGCCGACCAGAGCGGTGAAGCGCTCCCCCAGGTCTCCGCCCTGGGCGACCTCGTCGGTGGTTCCGGCAACGAGCACGCGCCCCTTGTCGATGATGGCCACGTGCGTGCACAGCTGCTGGACGGTGGCCATCACGTGCGAGGACAGGATGACGGTGCCACCGCGACGCGTGTAGTCGGTGAGGATCTGGCGGATGTTGGTCGCGGAAACGGGATCCACGGCCTCGAAAGGCTCGTCGAGGACCAGGACTCGCGGGGAGTGAATGAGGGCGGCGGCCAGGGCGATCTTCTTCGTCATGCCCGCCGAGTAGTCGCTGATCAGCTTCTTGCCGGCCTCGGCCAGGTCGAGGGCCGCGAGGAGCTCGTGGGCGCGCTCGCGGGCGACGGAGGCATCCAGGCCGTGGAGCATGCCCACGTGGACGAGGAAGTCGGGGCCGGAGAGGCGGTCGAGGAGGCGCATCCCATCGGGCATGACGCCGAGGAGGGCACGTGCCTCCTGGGTTCGTGCCCACACGTCGACGCCGTGCACGTAGGCGGTGCCGCGGTCGGGGGTGAGCAGGCCTGTGGCCATAGTGAGCGTCGTCGTCTTACCGGCGCCGTTGGGACCGACGATCCCGTAGAAGGATCCGGTGGGGATGTCGAGGGATAGGTCGGCGACGGCGACGAGGTTGCCATAAATCTTGACGAGGCCTTGGATCGCCAGTGCGACATCTTCCCCCACGGGGGCGGCGGGCACGGCGGGCTGCGAATCGGACACGAGATACTCCTTCACGCATTGAAATACCCGCTCATTTTACGAGCGATACAAGGCAATGCGGTAGGACAAATCTCAGATGATGACCCTCCCCCGGGCCGATCACGCCGTCAGCGGGAGCTGACGATGACGGTCAAGCCCTGATCCGGTTCGTACGTCCAGGTCGCCTTATAGGCGCCCCACTGCTCCGACTGAGTGCCATCGATCGCGCGGGTCGCGTACATGCGCTCGCGCACCGCCGCTGGGGTACCGAGCTTGCCGAGCACGCACTGGAAGATCGGTGTCGTCAGACTATCCCCACTATCGGAGAAGGCCTCGAGGGTCAGCGAGGTCTCATCACTGGCCAAGCGAGCATGCAAACCACGTGCGTGACAGGAGTCGACGGCGTTCGTAAAGCCGGAAGAACCCGTCGAGCGCGCAACATACAGTCCACCGACAACGGCCGCAACAATCAGGAGCGCCGAGATGAAGCCGAGGAGGAACATCAGGAGGCCATGGTGTCGCTGCCCGCGGCGAGTGGGACGCTCACGGCGATCCATGCGCGAGGCAGCGACACCCGAGCGTCGTGTCGCGCGCTGGGCACGCGACGCACCGCCGACTCCAGAGGCCTCTTCGACCTGTGTTGGCACAGGCAATGCCGGCGCGGACACGCCCCGTTTCTGAGCTACCTGCTCCCCTGCCGAGTTCACGACGCGCATCGTCGTGCGGTGCCAGTCATGATGGACGGGAACGCCAGGACGCTGATCGCCCTCAAAGGCCACCCCGGCCTCGTCCAAATGCGCGTACTCGCGCGCGGGAGATTCCACAACGGGTGCGGCCTGCGCGGGGGCGGCCTCGCGCACAGTTACCTGGCGCTGCGTCACCGCGGCAGCGTTCTTCGAGGGACGAGAATCATTCGAGGAGCGCGGCGCACCGGAAGCCTTGCGTCGAACCACCGCGACCTCGGCGGTGACGGCCTGTTCGGCGGGAGACGACTCGGGCGCACGGGACATCGTGGGCAGGCTGGGCTGCTTGCGCGCACGCGCGGGCACAGCATCGGCCGGATACTCCTGCGTCACCTGCCCCGCACCGATTCGATACGCGTCAGGCGTCCTGGCCCCCATAACTCCTCCATTAGTAACTAGCTGTCAGTTTCTTGACAATCATATGTGCTAGTTACTCGAAAAGCAACGGGATTAGTCGATACCGAGCGCCTTACGCAGACGCGCCACGTGACCCGTTGCCTTCACGTTGTACTGGGCCAGGGCGACCGTACCGTCGGGGTTGACAACCACGGTCGAGCGAATGATGCCCACGTAGGTGCGGCCGTAGTTCTTCTTTTCGCCCCAAGCCCCGTAGGCCTCGAGAATCTCGTGATCCGGGTCGGAGGCCAGCGGGAAGGTCAGCGACTGCTTCTCCGTAAAGCGCTCGAGGGCGGCCATCGAGTCGGCGGACACGCCGATCACCGAGTAGCCGGCGCCCTGGAGCGAGGCCAGAGAATCGCGGAAGTCGCAGGCCTCCTTCGTGCAGCCGGGCGTGGAGGCCTTCGGGTAGAAGTAGACGACGACGCCGCGCGACGAGGCGGCGAGCAGATCCGACAGGGACAGGGTTCCCTGGGTGGTCTCAGCGGTAAAGTCGGGGGCCTTGCAGCCAATATCCAAAGCGCTCATGACCTCAGTCTATCGACCGCCACCTCCCCGGGGCGACCGGGCACGGGCAACTGTGCGCGAGATGGGACTCGAACCCACACGTCAAAGACACTGGAACCTAAATCCAGCGCGTCTGCCAATTCCGCCACTCGCGCGCCACCCCAGTCTAACCGATGTCCCCCGGAGCGTCCGCATGCCCTCGCCCACGTCGCTAGGTGTCGCGCAGGCCCGAGAGAATCAGCGCCCGGTTGCGTCGATAGTTCCCTCGCCGAGAACACGGGTACCGCGATACACGACCATCGACTGGCCGCGCGCGACACCGCGCGCACTGTCCTCCAGGACAACGCTGATGGTTCCGGCATCGACGTCGCGCGTCAGCGAGGCGACGGGCACAGGCGTGCCGTGCGCGCGCAGCTGCACGAAGAGGTCGGTGGCGTCGGAGCCGTCGTCGTCGGAGGCGAGCCAGACGGCGTCCGTGGCCATGATGCGGGAGATGGACAGGAGCTCAGACGCCCCCACGACGACCTGGTTGCTTTCCGGCCTCGTCTCGAGGACGTAGCGGGGGCGCCCGTCGGGTGCCGGTGCGCCGATGCCGAGGCCCTTGCGCTGGCCGACCGTGTAGTTCCAGTAGCCCTCGTGGCGGCCGAGCACCTCGCCGTCGGGGGTGACGATCTCACCCTCGGCGGTGCCCAGGTGAGCGCGCAGGAAGCCCTGCGTGTCACCGTCTGGAATAAAGCAGATGTCGTAGGAGTCCGGCTTGTTGGACACGCCCAGGCCGAGGCGCTCGGCCTCGGAGCGCACCCACGCCTTGTTGGGAGCATCCCCCAGCGGCAGGACGACCCGGTGAAGCTCTTCGGGCCCCATGACGGCCAGCACGTAGGACTGGTCCTTGAGGTTGTCGGCACCGCGGTGCAGCTCGGGTCCGGCCTCGCCATCGACGATGGCCGCGTAGTGGCCGGTGCACACCGCATCGAAGCCGAGCGCGCGGGCGCGGGTGGCCAGCTCGCGGAACTTCACGAACTCGTTGCAGCGCACGCAGGGGTTGGGGGTGCGCC
>ERZ773246.1032-NODE-1032-length-10700-cov-13.1433_pt1 | contig 10700 bp, 8 predicted proteins | sample MGYA00580519_ERZ773246 | MGnify/ENA primary metagenome ERZ773246 (study PRJEB29015, sample SAMEA2738153) | human oral metagenome | biome: human oral; feature: human-associated habitat; material: saliva | place: China | collected 2246 ...
GGTGGCGGCCCTGTGGCCGGCCTGCTCTGCCGCGTAGCCGCGCCCGCGCCCCGGCCCGGCGCCTTAGCGCTAGGGGCGGTGTCGGTTAGCCTGTAAGGGTGATGCACGCGATCTCGCAGATTCTTAGCCAGGCCCCGATTTTGACGGTATTCCTGGTAATCGGTTTGGGAACGGCGGTTGGGCAAATTCCCTTCGGACCCATCCGCTTTGGGGCGGCTGGCGCCCTATTTGCAGGCCTGGCCCTGTCGGCAATAGTTCCTGGTCTGGGCCATGACCTGACCTTGCTGCGTGCCCTGGGCTTAGGGTTGTTTTGCTACACGGTCGGTATTGCCGCCGGTAACACCTTTTTCCGGGACCTGCGCCGCCAACTGCCACTCATGGTGCTGTGCGTAGTGGGCTTGGTTTTGGCTGGGTTTGCGGGGGCCGGCTACTGCCATCTGGTGGGGGTTTCGAGCGCCTACGACGCCGGTGCTTTCGCTGGTGCATTAACCTCACCGGTGCTGGACTCGGCAATTGAGGCGGCAGGAAACCAAGACCCGGCGGTGGGTTATGCGTTGAGCTATCCGGTGGGTGTGGCCGTAGCTATCATCATGGTGGCCCTGGTGGTGCGCCGTAACTGGCCCTCCAACAAAGACCCCCGCCCAGCCAGCGCAGATGGGATTGTGGCCACCAGTGTGGAGGTTAAACAGCGCATTGATTTAGCTACCCTGCCGGAGTTTCAAAGCGCCCAGTTTCGCCTGTCCTATTTAGAGCGCGAGAACCAAACCCGCGTAATTAATCCCACTGAAGAGCTACTGCCCGGTGACCGCGTGGTAGTGGTGGGCACGCCGTCGTCGTTAAGCGCCGCAGTTGAGATGCTGGGAAGCAGCCTGGACTACTGCCTGGCCCACGACCGTTCCCGCGTGGATTACCGGCGCCTGACAGTGTCTTCTACCGCCGTGGCCGGGCGCACCATTGGAGAGCTGGACTTTCCCGGGCGTTTTAACGGGGTGATCACCCGGGTGCGGCGCGGCGACCTGGACCTGCTGGCCAACCCCGAAATGGTGCTGGAACTAGGTGACCGAGTGCTGGCGGTGGTGCCCAGCGAAAAACTGGAGGAGGCCGCCAACTGGTTTGGTGACTCTGAGCGGCGCGTAGCCCAAATCGACGCCTTCACCGTGGGGTTAGGTATGGCCCTAGGCGTGCTGGTGGGGTTGATCGAGGTGCCACTGCCGGGCGGAATCACCCTGAAGCTGGGTGTGGCCGCAGGCCCACTGGTGGTGGGCATGGTGTTGGGCTGGGTGGGGCGCACCGGCCCTTTCATTTGGGGGCTGCCGCACGCCGCCAACTCAACTATTCGTCAGTTGGGTTTGCTGCTGTTCTTGGCGGCAATTGGGCTGGATTCAGGCCAGGCATTTGCGGCCGCAGCTTTCTCAGCCACCGGCGTGAAGGTGGGGGTACTGGCGGCCTTGATTGTGGCTATCAGTGGTGGCGTGGTGTTGGCTGGTGGGCGAGTGTTTGGCTATAGCGCCCAGCGCAGCGCCGGCGGTTTGGCTGGTTTGGTGGGGCAGCCGGCTATTTTGGCTTTCGCCCTGTCTAAGGCCGACGACGAACGCATCGAAGCTGGTTACGCCACCTTGTTCGCTTTGGCCATTATCGTCAAAATCGTGATGGTGCAGGTGCTGGTAGCGCTCTAGGCGCCCAAGCTGGCCGTGTAAGCGCGGGAGCGTGCCCCAGGGCCGCGCACAGCGCCGGGCGGCGAGGCCATGTGCCGCATCCGCGCAAGCGCGTGCGCACGGCGAGGGGCTGCGCGCAGCGCCGCGCAGGCTGGGCGGGAGTTTTACTTGGTGGCCGACAATAGATCTTGCTCTACCCGGTCGGGCTCGCTAAAGGGCTCATCGCCTGCCGTCAAAAACACGCTTAGCCAGCGTGAACGCGGGTCAGAGTCAATCAGGACGCACTTGGCAAATAGGGTTAGCGGCACTGCCAGGATCGAGCCTAGGCCACCAATAACCATGGTCCAAAAAGCCAGTGACAAGAACGAAGTGGTGGTGTTCAGCCCCACCGCGTCGCCGGTGAACTTAGGCTGCACCAGGGACTGAATTACAAAATTCAGCAGCGAGTAAGCCACAACCACCCACAATGCGGTCCACGGCCCATCAGCCACCAACGCCAACAGGGCCGGGGGGATAACCCCCAAAACAAAACCAATGTTGGGCACATAGTTAGTGATAAAAGACAGCACACCCCAGGTGATAGCCAGGGGCACACCCAAAATCCACAGCGCAATCACGTCAAAGACGGCCACGATCAAACCGAAAATAGTCGAAACCATCCAGTAAGAGCGCACGGCCCCGCAAAAGTGAGCGACGGCGTCGTAAATACCGGGCTTAAGCACCCGCAAAGAGCGCGCCCGCACCGCCACCGAGGAGGTGTCGAAAGCCAAGAAAAACACGGTCAGCAGCATCAGCAGCATCAGTGAACCGGTGGAAGTCACCGAATCAACCACTGACTGGGCCAGGTTAAGCAGCTTAGAAGTGTCAAAAGCACGCGCCTGCTGCAGCAGCCAATCCTCATCCACCCCGAAACGTTTCACGCTGCGCATCACCTGATCAAAAAGCCCCGTGAATCTAGAGGCGTAATCAGGCAAAATCATGGCGAACTGGCTGATGGCCACCACCATAGCCACCACCATGGCGGCAATAAACGCATAAATCACTAGGATGCCGGTGGTGGCCGCAAGCCAACGCGGCAGGCCCTTTCTTGCCAGCCACTGCACGCCCGGGCGCACCGTGATCACCAGGGTTAACGCCAAAAACACCGGGCCCACAATTGAGCGAATAAAGTACAGTCCCAAGGTTGCCGCAGTGGCCATGGTCAACACAGTTAAAACCACTTCACCCTGCGTACGCGTGTCACCGGTGCGGGTCACTTTCGGGCGTAGTTTCGCTATTACAGCCTGCGAGCGGTTAGCGGCAGTTAGTTGCGATTTGCGGGTTTGCATTGCTAATGATCGCTTGGACATGTGTTTATCCAATCATGGCCAAGCCCGCACACGCATTATGGCGTTGCGCGTGTGGACACTTGCATTGCGCTCGCGGGCACTATGGTGTTGCCTGTGCTGGCACTATGACGTTGCGTTTGCGGGTACTTGCGTCTGCAAAAAAGCGTCGACGACGTCGTAGTAAGCCTGCGGGTTAGCGCGCCTAACCTGGTGGCCAGCCCCGGGCATAACCTGGCCGCAAATATGGGGGTTTTGCTCCATAAGCTGCGCCAATAGCTGCGCCCCCACCCGCGCCTCGCCGCGCCGATCGCCGGTAAGCAGCAAGGTGGGCAGGCTAATGGACTCCATGAGCTGGGTAAATTCAACCTCGGGCGCCACCACGCCAGTGCCTAGCAGGGACTGATCCAGCTGCTGCGAGGCCCACAGGGACGGCAAAGCCTCCTGGGCACTGGGCTGACCGGGCGTGCCCGCGTTTTCCAGCAAGGCCACCAGTGAGGCGGGCAGATCCGCCAGGGTGCGATTGACATGGTTAGCCCGGGCCTGGCCTCGTCGCAGCAGCTCAGAGTGGCTGCGGGTGCCGTAGCGGGCCGGGTCCTCAAGTACCAGAGCGCTAACCAGGTCTGGGCGCTGGGCGGCCACCACGGCGGCTGTGGCCGCGCCCATTGAGTGCCCAATCAGGATCGGTTTAGGGCCTGCTGTGGGGGCGGGTAGGTACTCAAGCACCTCGACGACGTCGTCGACCAACTGCTGCCCGGCACGTAACAGCTGCTGGGGCTGCCACCTGGGGGAGAGACCGTGACCGCGCGCGTCCAGGGCAATAACTCGCCAGCCGCGCTGCGACCAGTGCGCGATAGACGGCCAGTTAGCCGCCGCCGAGGAAGTAATTCCGTGCAGTAAAACCAGTTGTGGGGCGCTCACAGGCCCAGCTTGGATAGAGGTAAGCACCCACTAATTATTTCTGAAATAGACTTAAGACATGAGTGAATTGGAACCCGGCGTCGCTAAACCGCGCATGAACGTGGAGTCATTTAACCTCGACCACCGCCTAGTCAGCGCCCCCTACGTGCGTGTAGCCGACCGCAAACGCCTGCCCGGCGGCGATGAGCTAGTCAAATACGATGTTCGCTTTACCCAGCCCAACCAGGCACACCTAGAAATGCCGGCTGTGCACTCAATTGAGCACCTCACCGCCGAGCTGATGCGTAACCACACCAACAAGCTGATCGACTTCTCACCCATGGGCTGCCAAACCGGCTTCTATGCGCTCACCCTAGGTCTAGAGCCGCCACAGTTCATGCAGATCCTGGAGGCCACCTTCCGCGACATCCTGACTGCTGACCAGGTGCCCGCAGCTAATGAAGTGCAGTGCGGTTGGGGCGCCAACCACTCGCTAGAGGCCGCCCAACAGGCGGTAAGTCAATTCTTGGCGCAGCGTGCAGTGTGGGGGCAGGTCATGGCCCAAGCTGCGGCTGAACCTGAGGTACCGGCGGGTGAACCTGAGGCGCCGGCAGTCGAAGCCCAGGTGCCGGTGAGTGAAACCCAAGCTGCGGCAACCAAAACCGCCAACTGAAACCGGGAAAGGTCAGAGCCGTGAAAACTTGTAATTTCAACACTGCGCCGATCATTCAGGTGGCCATGGACGAGGAACTGGCCCCCTTCCTGGCGGCAACCGAGCCCGCCAAAATCGACCAGGTGGGCATGGAACAGTTACAGCTAGGCCACGCGGCAGTCTACGCGCGCGTGCTAGATGACTACCCGGTGCTGCTGGTGCGCTCCAAGATTGGCGGCACTAACGCCGCAGCCGCCCTCACCAGCGTAATCAGTCTGGTTTCCAAGCAGCCCCGGCTAGTTGTCAGCGCCGGCACCGCAGGCGGCCTCAAATCCGGCATCGCCGTGGGTGACGTCTGCGTCTCCACCACCCTGGCCTACACCGACGCCGACGCCACCGCTTTTGGTTACGTACGCGGCCAACTGCCGGGTATGCCCGCCACTTACTCCAGCGACGACGTCGCCCGCGACATGGCCCTAGCAGCCAGCCCGGCCCTCAATGCGGCCACCCCTACCAGTGCGAATGCCAAAATCTACAGCGGCCAAATGCTGGCCGGCAACAGTTTTGTCACCGCCGCTAATGTGGGCGACACCCGCACAGCCTTCCCTGAGGCCATCAGCACCGACATGGAATCCACCCCACTAGCGCAGGTGTGTGAAGCCTACTCGCTACCATTTATTTCCGTGCGAGGCGTCTCTGACCTGTGCGGACCCGAGGCTGGCGAAGACTTCCACATTGGGGTTGACGAAGCCGCCGCGCGCAGCGCCGCAGTAGTAACCCAGCTGGTGCGCAGCTACCTAAAGTAGAGGCCACATCCCAGTAAAGCTTTAATGCTTGATTAAACAAGTCAAAAGCTTCATCAAAATCGCCTTGTTTGCGGGCCTGTTTGCCTTGGCGTACTAGCTGTGGGGCGAGTCGAAAAGACTCGCCCCACACCCGCAGAATTAGGCGGTTTTACGCCAGTTTTTTGGCTCCTGGCGAATTGCTTCAAGGTTTAGGTATTAACCTATTTAGGAATTGATTAAGGTGCTGGCCTTTAACCTAGGGCGTTAAAGGCCAGCTTTAACCAAGTAAACCTAGTTGGCGATTTCGCAGGCCTGGTAAATGTTAGTTAGCATCGCCAGGCGCTGCTCCAGGCTGGCCTGCTTGGGTACGCATACCTTAGCCCCCAGATAGTGGCAGCCCTGGTTTAGGGCTAAGTGAACGCAACGCTTGATTTCCGCCTCACTCATCAGCGACGTCGGCTCATCCACCTGGGCCGGCAGGTGACCATCAATCCAGCCATAGCCATACTGGGTTTCTTCCGGGCCAGCGCCAGAGAACAGCAAGCCATCCAAAACCCCGCTCTTACCGGCTGCAAGCACATGCTGGTAGGCGGTTTCGGCCTGACGCCCCTCCACCACAGAGCGGCCCCAGTTAATGTGCAAACCAATACCGAACTGGCTGACCACCTCAATCTCAGTTTCCAGCGAAAGGAAACCCTTTTCAGGTTTGCGCTGCTCAATGAACTTATCGCAGTGCTCAATCACCAGTTTGGCGCCAAACCAGTCCCAACCCAGCAGCTGCTCAAGTGAACGCTTAAAAGCATCGCCATCAGCCAAACCAGTAGGAGCCGAGTGTAGCTGCACTCGCGCCACCAGGGCGCGGCCAGAAAGCTCACATAGCTGACCCAAGTCGCGGTGCAGTAAGCGGGTGAACTCCAAAGCAGCCTGACGGCCGGCGTCGTCGGGAGAAGCCAAACCAAAGTTAGCGTCCTTCCAAACGTGCTGCATTGTGCCCGGAATAGCGGTAATAGTGTTGAAATCCCAGTGCTCAGCCAGGCGGCTAGCCAACAGCGGGGCCTGCGTGGCCAACTGTCCGGGGTAAGGAATCTCCACGCCGCTAACCCAAGGCTGGGCGGCTAGCAGCTGATAGTAGTCAGCCTCCAGCTCTGGGGCGGGAAGTGAAGCATAAGCTCCAAGAACAAAAGGGGTAGCCATCTTTAGCCTTCCTTAATTAGCTCGTCATTGCCGTCTTCAGGACGCACATACTGGGGGTCAACCAGCTTCTGCAGCAGACGGGGAATGTTAGCGCCGATAGAAATCATGACCACAGCGGCAAAACCGAAGGACAAGATTGCCAGCGCAAAACCAAGCGAGAACTTGGCAGCAATAGCTGCGCCCAGCACCGGGCCAACCGCGCCACCCAAGGCGCCCACGTTGTAGCAGAAGCCCAGGCCAGCGGCGCGCTTATCAACCGGGAAGTAGCTAGAAACCCACTTGGGCAGCAGACCAGAAATACCCTGGCCAAACATCTGCTGGAAGAAAAGCAGGGCCGCAACCAGAACCACATACTTACCGTTCTGCATGAACAGCGGGAACACGATTGCCTGCGAAAGCAGCAAGGAGATTACATACCAGCGGCGCATACCAAACTTGTCGCCGGCGAAACCAGCAATGATGTAACCAGCTGCGTTACCCAGACCAGCGAAAGACACCACGTTAGCTACCACGGTCTTGTCCATACCCACACCGTGCAGGTAGGTGGGCAGCAGGCCCTGGATCGGCCAGGTGTACATGAAGGAAGCGAAAATGGTCAGCATGATCGCGATACCAATCACCCAGCGCTTAGAGTCGAACTGGATGATCAGGTAAATGAAGATCGCGGCGCAAACAGCGCCCAAAAGCGTCACGTTCATGGCGCCGCCAGCGGCCTGAGTGAAGATAGCCAGTAGGGCAATAGCGGCAATAACCACCACGACATAGTTGATTACCCTGCGTGAACCACCGAAAAGTACCGAGAGCATGTCGTTCTTCTCAACGTGTCCCTTCTCCTTAGCTTCACTCCAGTCAGCAGCTTCAGGCAGAGTACGGCGCATGTAGATGGCCACAAGGATGGGGACAATACCGGTTAGGAACAGGGCCCTCCAGCCCCAGCCCGGGTGCATGTCATCAACCCAGCTGACAAAGTATTTATCCACCTGAGCAGCAGCAATAACACCGAAAGCGTAGCCCGAGAGTAAGAAACCCGAGGCCTTGTTACGCATGTGCTTGGGCCAGGACTCAATGACGTAAGCGGCTGAGGCGGAGTATTCACCGGCCATGGCGAAACCGATAATCAGGCGCAGTACAAACAAAATCCAGAAGTTCGGGGCCAGTGCGCAGGCAATGGAGCCGAAAGCAAACATGAAGATCGACAAGATCATGGCGGGTTTGCGGCCATAACGGTCACCAACCGCACCCAGTACTAGGCCACCGATCCAGCGACTGATGAAAGCTGCCGAGATCAGCGAGGCACTTTCAACCAGGGACAGGTTGAAGGTCTTCGTAATAGCAGGTAGGGCGAAAGAGATGAGAACAAAGTCGTAGCCGTCGAGCAGAACGCCGATCCAGGCTGCGAAGAACGCTTTGCGGTCTTCTTTCGTGAGATATTGATACCAGCGCTTTTGTTGAAGCGCCGCTTCGGGCGACGTACTCATGAGAGTGCCTTCCTAATGAAAATTCATCGTTGAATTAGGGCCTTGGTAGACCGGCCGTCTGACCCCCTAGTTGTCAGACAACTGATGATGATGTTAGAACCGTCAGATTTTGAAGTCAATACCCTTTTTGACATGGGATTTTATTGATTCGTCGAATCTAGGTTGCTAAGATGTCTGACAACTTCACAACGTGCATGGCGCACACTCTGCCCCGTAACGATGCGGCAAGCAGCGAACAATCAAACAGAAAAGGTGAAGATTATGCGTAACGACGCAACCACCCCCGAAGGGGTTTCCTGGGTTTTCCAGTTCCGCGCGCGTATCGACGGCGCCCTGATCCGCTTACACAGCTGCGAGGATATCGGCTGGGAACTGTTCATCCGGGCAGGCGCCCTGTTCCTGGAAGGCTCCACCAAATCCATGAGCTTCGCCCTAGACATGGAAGACACCGCCTCCCTAACCGACGCCACCTGGCACACCCTGGCAATCACCGCCACCAGCTGCGGCTCAAAGATTTACCTAGACGGCTACCAGTGCTTCTCAACTACCGCCGACCTTTCCCCCGCAGGCGGCGGCAAAGACGCCAAACTGTTAGTTGAGCCCGGCGCCGGCCTAGAAATCCGCGAATTTAGCGCCCATGACAGCCTACTTTCCGCCCCCGAAATCCTAGCTCTTTCCCCCGCCCCAACCCCACTAATCGAGTTCGCCGCCGCCCACCTATCTGATTACGACGTCGCCGAACTATCTGAGCTAACCAGTGGCACCATCTTCGCCCGCTACCGGGTGCGTGGCCCCGGCCAGCACGGCACCATCCTGGCCGCCGGCGGGGGTGGAAGCGAAAAACTAAACCTGTCAGTAACCGAGCAGGGCATCGAATATAAGGTGCTGGGCCGGCGCGGCCAGTGGCGCACCTTCGTGGCGCACGGACACTGGGACCAGGGCCGCTGGCACGACGTCGTAATCAGGGTGGGTCACGGCGCCGTCCAGATCTACGTGGATGGCTACCTCGAAGCCCACCTACCCGGGCAGGTTTTCTTTGCCGGCGTGGAGGGCCTAGATGAGGTGGTTATCGGCCAAGACACCGCAGGTTCGCGCCTGTTTGGCGAGGTACGTAACGCTGCCATTTACACCAGCGTGCTAAACGACGCCCAGATCAAGAAACTCTCCTCCGTGGCGCCGCTAGACACCCAGTGCCTTTTCGACGCCGGCTTTCACAACTCCATTAGCTACCGCATCCCCTCACTAATCACCCTGAAATCGGGGGTTGTGGTTGCTGGAGCCGACCAGCGCGAAACCATCGCCAACGACTCGCCCAACTCCATTAACTTCACCATCCGCCGCTCCTTCGACGCCGGAGCCACCTGGGAAGACCTGCAAACCGTGCTCAGCTACCCCGGGCATGGCGCCACGGGTGCCTCAGTGATCGACTCCTGCGTGGTGCAAGAGCGCCGCAGCGGGCGGCTAATTGTCCTAATTGACCACTTCCCGGGCGGAATTGGCCAGCCCAACGCGGCTGCTGGGATCGGCGTCGACGCTAAGGGACGCTACTTGCTGCACGACGGCGCCGGTAACCAATACACCTGGAACGAGGACGGCACCGTCACCGATGCGGCCGGGGAAAAGACGCCCTACCACGTCTCTGAGCGCGGCGACGTCACTATCAACGACGGCGGCGAGGAAAAGCCCGGCGGCAACGTGTTCCTGGCGGACGGCGAAGACCCCCACCAGAGCCTGTTGACCGCGCGCACCTGCTTCCTGCAGATGATTTACTCTGACGACGACGGCGCCACCTGGTCCGCTCCCGTCAACCTCAACCAGGATGTGAAAGAAGAGTGGATGTCCTTCTGCGGTACCTCCCCGGGCACGGGTGTGCAGCTGCGCAGCGGGCGGTTGGTTGTGCCCATCTACTACAACGGCGAGCACAAGCGGCACTTCTCAGCTGCCGTCGTCTACTCCGACGACGGGGGAGCCACCTGGAAGCGCGGCAAATCCCCTAATGACGGGCGCATTTTTGAGGGCCGCCAGATTGACTCGCGCACCTTGGATACGGAGGCTGGCGCCACCCATGAAGCCACTTTGATTGAGCGCGCCGACGGCTCTCTGCTGATGCTTATGCGCAACCAGCACCCCAGCGGGAAGGTGGCCGCAGCGGTCAGCACCGACGGCGGCGAAACCTGGGGTGAGGTGTACTTTGCCCAGGAAATCACCGAGATTTTCTGTCAGCCCAACGCGGTGCCGTGGCCCAGCGAGGAGTGCCCTGAACGGGTGGTGTTTGCCAACGCCTCACAGATGCGCCCCTACCGAGGCCGAGGGGTGTTGCGCCTGTCTGAGGACGGCGGACGCACCTGGATCGCTTCGCGTACCTTCAACCCCGCCCACTACGTCTACCAGTGCATGACTATCCTGCCTGACGGCACGCTGGGTCTACTGTGGGAGCGCGAGATGCAGGGGCTGTATTTCACGCGCATTCCGCTGGAATGGATTGAGGCCGCCAAGTAGTAGCAGCGGCAGTCAGAGCAGCAAGTAAGTGGGTGGCTACCGTAATTGGTGGCCACCCGCTTAACTTGGGGGAAGCAGTGTGGCTCGACGGCGTGGCCTAGCTAGTTGTACGGGCCGAGTGGCTGAAACTATGTATTTATTTAAATTTGCTCTTGCAGCTGGATTCTAGTGGTGGTTGCAACACGGTCTGATTGATTGGAGTGTGTTGTGGC
>ERZ773246.1037-NODE-1037-length-10684-cov-17.1662_pt1 | contig 10684 bp, 6 predicted proteins | sample MGYA00580519_ERZ773246 | MGnify/ENA primary metagenome ERZ773246 (study PRJEB29015, sample SAMEA2738153) | human oral metagenome | biome: human oral; feature: human-associated habitat; material: saliva | place: China | collected 2246 ...
GTCAGGCCATAGAAGTCGATGAAGAAGGACAAGTCAGCGGTCAAACCACACCGAGTAAAGACAGCTATGCCCGTTGGATAAAGAAAAACGGCCTCTACAAACTCGGTTACAAACAACATACCCGTACCGATGCGGAAGGCTATATTGAGAAACTGCATGTCACTCCCGCCAATACCCATGAGTGCAACCACCTGTTGCCTTTGCTGGGAGGAATAGCCAAAGACACAACCGTCTATGCAGATAAGGGCTACGACAGTGCGGAAAACCGGCAACATCTGGAAGAGCATCAGTTGTTGGACGGCATTATGCGCAAGGCCTGCCGCAACCGTCCGCTGACGGAAGCGCAAACCAAACGCAACCGATATTTGTCGAAGACCCGTTATGTGGTCGAACAGAGCTTCGGTACGCTGCACCGTAAATTCCGCTATGCCCAGGCAGCCTATTTTGGTCTGCTCAAAGTGAGTGCGCAAAGCCATCTGAAGGCGATGTGTTTAAACCTGTTGAAAGCGGCCAACAGGCTAAGTGTGCCTGTTGCCGCCCAAAAGGCGACCCGGATGCCTGATTATCAGGTATCCGGGGAGAAAAAAGGGAAATTGGGAACAAAAAACAGCCGGAAGCTTGGGTTTGGGCTTCGGCTGTTGGGTGGAGGGGGATTTTTGCAAAGGTCTCTTGGCGCAATTTCCCGCCCCGCGCCCGGCGTTTGAAACGGTTCCGTATATCGGGCTTCTTGCGAAAATCCAAACCGGGGTTGAAAGCAAAAAGCCCGGCGGAAACCCAAGCCGGCCGCAAGAGGCGGGCGGGTCGGCTGAAACATTTGGATTCCGGCAACCTGGGCATCCTTACCCTGCCTGCGCGGCGGCAAACCGTAGCCTGCCCTTCCGGCATTTCCCGTTTTGCAGGAAGTCTGTTGCCCGCACGGCTGCCCCCGCCTGTTTTGCGGGCGCAAACCCGAAACCGGGCGGGCGGCCTCGGCCGGCGTTCAAGATACGCGCTTAGAATAAATGTTTAGCAACAATAAGTTGCCGCGCATATAATTTTTCCTTCTATCTAATGGCGAAATCAGTCTTTCCGTTCCCCCCGCCGCTTCGCCTATGATAGGCGCACGGTTTTAGAGTGAGAACGGAAATGGACTACTTCCCCCTGTTTGTCGATTTGAAAGGCCGCCCCGTTCTGGTGGTGGGCGCGGGTCATGTGGCTTTGCGCAAAATCCGCCTGCTACTGCGCTGCGGCGCGGTTGTCCGCATTGCGGCGGGCAGGCTGCATCCGAAAGTGGCCGCGCTGCACGGCGCGGGCAGGGTGGAGTGGGCGGCGCGCTCGTTCTCGCCCGAACTGCTCGACACGGCCTTCCTCGCCGTGGCCGCCACCGACGATTCCGATTTGAACGAGCGGGTGTTCCAAGCCGCGCAGAGCCGCCGCCTGCTGGTGAACACGGTGGACGACCCCGCCCGCTGCAACTTCATCTTCCCCTCGATTATCGACCGCAACCCCATCCAAATCGCCATTTCCAGCGGCGGCAAGGCACCGGTGCTGGCGCGGCTGCTGCGCGAGAGGCTGGAAGCCCTGCTGCCGCAGGGTTTGGGCGTAATGGCGCAGATTGCCGGGCAATGGCGCGGCCGCGTGAAGGCGCGGCTCGGCAGCACGACGCAGCGCCGCCGCTTCTGGGAAAGGCTGTTTGCTTCCGCCGCCTTCTGGCGTTTGGCGGAAAGCCGCCGCAGCCGCGAGGCCGGGCAGCTGATGTGGCGGCATTTGGCCGGGGAGCAGCCGCAAAGCGGCGAAGTGGCGCTGGTGGGCGCGGGGCCGGGAGATGCCGGGCTGCTCACGCTCAAAGGCCTGCAGCGCATTCAGGAAGCCGACGTGGTGCTGTACGACGCGCTGGTGTCGGATGCGGTGCTGGATTTGGTGCGGCGCGATGCCGACAAAATCTGCGTGGGCAAGCGCGCCGGCGGCGGCAGCGTGCCGCAGGAGGAAACCAACCGCCTGCTGGTGCGCCATGCCCGTGCGGGCAAACGCGTGGTGCGGCTCAAGGGCGGCGACCCGTTCGTGTTCGGGCGCGGCGGCGAGGAATTGGAAGCCTTGCGCGAAGCGGGCATTCCGTTTGAAGTGGTGCCCGGCATCACCGCCGCACTGGGCGCGGCCGCCTACGCCGGCATCCCGCTCACCCACCGCGACCACGCGCACGGCGCGATGTTCATCACCGGCCACCGCAAAATCGACGCCGAAGCGCCCGACTGGCCTGCTCTGGCGCAGAACCGGCAAACGCTGGTGGTGTATATGGGCACGATTAAGGCCGCCGAACTTTCGCGCGAGCTGATTGCGCACGGTCGCGCCGCCTCCACGCCCGCCGCCGTTATCAGCTGCGGCACGCTGCCGCATCAGCAGGTGTTTTCCGGCAGCCTGGCCGAGCTGCCCGAATTGGCCGCGCAAGCCGCCCAGCCTGCCCTGCTGGTGATCGGCGAAACCGTGGCGCTGCGGCAGGATTTGGCCTGGTTCGGCGGGCAGCCCGACCAGCAAGACGAACAGGGCGGCCGCTATGTGCAGCCGCAGCCCGCCGCAGCGGCCGGGCAGGCGGCGTGAGGGGGAATGCCGTGAATATCCGAGAAATCCCGGTTGTCCGCGAAGAAACCGCTTCCGCCGTATCCTTCCGCCCCAAGCTGTGGCAGATTCCCCGCCCCATTTCCGCCGTGTACCAAAGGCTACCTGAAAAAACCGCCGCGCTGCGCCGCCGCCTGCTGGAAATCTACCGCCGCCACAGCCGCGTGAAGCTGGCCAGCAGCCTGGCGGTGGAGGATATGCTGATTACCGACCTGCTGGCGCAACAAGGCCTGCGCGTGGAAGTGTTCATGCTGCAAACCGGCCGCCTCAACGCCGAAACCCTTGATTTGGCCGACGAAGTGCGCCGCCGCTACCCCGCACTCGACTTCCGCCTCTACTACCCCGAAGAAAAAGCGGTGGAAGAATACGTGCAAACCCACGGCCTGAACGCCTTCTACGACAGCGTGGAGTTGCGCAAGCGCTGCTGCCACATCCGCAAAGTCGAGCCGCTCAACCGCGCCCTGGCCGATGCCGACGCCTGGCTCACCGGCCAGCGCCGCGGGCAGTCGGTCACCCGCAGCGAACTCGCCCTGGCCGAATACGACAACGCGCGCGGCATCGCCAAATACAACCCGATTTTCGACTGGAGCGAACAGGAAGTGTGGGCCTACACCCTGCAGCAGCGCCTGCCATTCAACGAACTCTACCGCCAAGGCCACCCCAGCATCGGCTGCGAACCCTGCACCATGCCCGTGAAGGAAGGCGAAGACATCCGCTCCGGCCGCTGGTGGTGGGAAAGCCGCGACAGCAAAGAATGCGGCCTGCACAAATAGCCGCCGCAACCCAAAAGGCTACCTGAAAAAACGTAAGGGACTCTTCAGCCCGCCGCAAGCCCGATATTTTCAGGTAGCCCCAGCCCGCCACGGGCTACCTGAAACCGCAACCCGAACAACCAACCCGACAGAAAGCCCGCCATGAGCGCCACCCTGCAAAACGACCACCTCGACTGGCTCGAAGCCGAATCCGTCCACATCATCCGCGAAGTGCTGGCCGAATGCCGCAACCCCGCCATCCTGTTTTCCGGCGGCAAAGACTCCGTCGTCCTGCTCGCCCTCGCCCGCAAAGCCTTCGCCGTGCCCGGGCGGAGCATCCCGCTGCCCTTCCCGCTGGTGCACATCGACACCGGCCACAACTACCCCGAAGTCATCGCCTTCCGCGACCAAACCGCCCGGGAATCTGGCGCGCGGCTCATCGTCGGCAGCGTGGAAGACTCCATCGCCAAAGGCACGGTGGTGCTGCGGCGCGAAACCGACTCCCGCAACGCCGCCCAGGCCGTCACACTGCTCGAAACCATCGAAGAGCACGGCTTCGGCGCACTGATGGGCGGCGCGCGGCGCGACGAAGAAAAAGCCCGCGCCAAAGAGCGCATCTTCTCCTTCCGCGACGAATTCGGCCAATGGAACCCCAAAGACCAGCGCCCCGAACTCTGGTCGCTCTACAACGCCCGCCTGCACCCCGGCGAAAACCTGCGCGTGTTCCCCATATCCAACTGGACCGAACTCGACATCTGGCAATACATCGAACGCGAAAAGCTCGCCCTGCCGCCGATCTACTACGCCCACCGCCGCCAAGTGGTGCGCCGCAACGGCCTCTTAGTGCCCGTAACCGAACTCACCCCGCCGCGCGAAGGCGAACAGATAGAAGAGCTGTCCGTGCGCTTCCGCACCGTGGGCGACATCTCCTGCACCTGCCCCGTGGCCAGCAGCGCCGCCACCCCCGCTGAAATCATCGCCGAAACCGCCCTGGCCGACATCTCCGAGCGCAGCGCCACCCGCATGGACGACCAAGTGAGCGAAGCTGCCATGGAGCAGCGCAAGAAACAAGGCTATTTCTAGCCCGAAGGCTACCTGAAAAAGTCCCGCACCGTTTTTCAGGTAGCCTAAAAAGCCGCAAGGCAGGCTACAGGCGCAAGCAGACACAACGCCAAAGCGGATTTGGAACGCGAACGCCCGCACCCGCAAAACGGCAGCGGCGGCCTGAAAGCACTTTGCCCGCCTCATGCAGACGGAGGCAGCCGCACCCGAAACAGCGCAGACCCGCCGCCCAGGCCGTCTGAAACCCCAACAACCCACCCAAAGAAAGCCCGACATCATGACCAGCTCCCACCGCCAAGCCCCCCTGCGCTTCATCACCGCCGGCAGCGTGGACGATGGCAAATCCACCCTCATCGGCCGCATGCTCTACGACAGCAAAGCCCTGCTCGGCGACCAGGTACGCCGCCTCGAAAGCAGCCGCAGCCAAGGCGCGATCGATTTCTCCGCCCTCACCGACGGCCTCGAAGCCGAACGCGAACAAGGCATCACCATCGACGTGGCCTACCGTTACTTCGCCACCGCCCGCCGCAAATTTATCATCGCCGACACCCCCGGCCACGAACAATACACCCGCAACATGGTAACCGGCGCCTCCACCGCCCACGCCGCCGTATTGCTCATAGACGCCGCCCAGCTCGATTTTTCCCAACAGCCGCTGCAACTGCTGCCGCAAACCAAACGCCACTCCGCCATCCTGCGCCACCTGCGCTGCCCGCACATCATCGTGGCCGTCAACAAAATGGACTTGCTCGGCTTCAGCCAAGAAAAATTCAACGCCGTCGCCGCCGCCTACCGCGAACTGGCCGACACTCTCGGCCTGCCCGAAATCCGCTTCATCCCCATCTCCGCCCTCAACGGCGACAACATCGTGCACGAAAGCGCCCACACCCCGTGGTACCAAGGCGGCTCGCTGCTGCAAGTGCTGGAAAGCCTGCCCGCAGGCGAAGGCGTGTCCGAAGCGCCGCAAGACTTCCACTTCCCCGTACAGCTCGTACAGCGCGCCGACGGCAGCAAACAGGACGACTTCCGCGGCTACCAAGGCCGCATCGAAGCCGGCAGCGTGCGCGTGGGTGACAAAATCCGCGTCGAACCCGCCGGGCTCGAAAGCAGCGTGCGCGGCATCATCGGCCTCAAAGGCAGCGTGGATCAGGCAACCGCAGGCGAACCCGCCACCCTCCTCCTCGCCAACGACATCGACATCTCGCGCGGCGACACCATCCTTTCCGCCGCCAGCCCGCTTGAGCCGCAACGCCGCCTTATCGCCACCCTGTGCTGGTTCGACAGCCGCCCGCTCAACCCCGCCCGCAAATACCTGCTCAAACACACCACCCGCACCGTGCCCGCCAAAATCGCCGCCGTACGCCGCGTGTGGGACGTGCACACCCTCAGCCACTCCGCCGGGCGCAACACGCTGGAAATGAACGACCTGGGCGAAGTCGAGCTTACGCTGGCGCAACCCGTCGTCTGCACCCTCTACGCCGCCAACCCCGCCACCGGCGCCTTCATCCTGATAGATGAAGCCACCAACCACACCGCCGCCGCCGGCATGATACTGGCCGACGCAGAAGCGGTAGGCGAAACGCAGCAGGCAGAACAGGCTACCTGAAAACCCGACGGCCAACTTTCAGGTAACCCGCAGATCGGGCATAAATGCCGAACAGAACAAATAAAGGCCGTCTGAAACCGCCGCCTTTTCCCGTGAGAGAAGGCTACCTGAAACACAATCCGGCAGCCTACCACCCGCCGTACAACCGGAGCGCGGACACCCCCGTTCGCCGTACGCAAGACGGGCTACCTGAAAACCCGACGGCTAAATTTCAGGTAGCCCCAGCAAGAGTAGCAAGAGCAAGAGTAGGTCGGGTTAGGCTGCAAGCCGTAACCCAACAATCCGCCCCTTAATTTTCAGGTAGCCCCAGCCCATAACAAACCATCCCAAGGAACCCGCCATGAACCCGCTTCCCCCCGAACTCGCCGCCCAAATCGCCGCGCTCACCCCCCTGCAGCTGGCCTGGCTCTCCGGCTACTGCTGGTCGCAGGCCGGCGGGCAGGCCGTGCAGCCCGGCATCGGTGCACCTGCCGCCACAGCCCCCGCTCCCGCCGCCGAACCCCTGCGCGTGGCCGTGATTTCCGCCTCGCAAACCGGCAACGCCCGCAAAGTGGCCGCAGAGCTGCAGCAAAGGCTCGCCGCCGCCGGCGTGAACGCCGCCCACACCGCCGCCGCCGACTACAAACCCAAAAACATCGCAGGCGAACAACTCGTGCTGCTCGTTACCTCCACCCAGGGCGAGGGCGAACCGCCCGAAGAAGCGCTCAGCCTCTACAAACTGCTCAGCGGCAAAAAAGCCCCCAAACTTTCCGGCCTCAAATTTGCCGTGCTCGGGCTGGGCGACTCCAGCTACCCCATGTTCTGCGGCGCGGGCAAAAGTTTCGACGAGCTGTTAGCCAAACTCGGCGGCGAACGCCTGCTGGAGCGGCAGGATTGCGACTTGGAATACCAGGCCGAAGCCGCCGCCTGGCTGGACAAAATCGTGCCGCTGGTGGGCAGCCTGGCCGCCGCGCCCGCCGCCGCAACTGGTACGGGCAACGCTTCCGGCAGCCCCGCCCCCGCCGCGCCCGCATCCGCCTACAACAAGGCCAACCCCTTCCCCGCCACCCTGCTCGTCCGCCAGAAAATCACCGGCCGCGATTCGGAAAAAGACGTGCGCCACATCGAAATCGACCTCTCCGGCTCCGGCCTGCAATACCGCGCGGGCGACGCGCTGGGCGTATGGTTTGAAAACGACCCCGCCGTCGTGGACGAAATCCTCGCCGCCGTCTCGCTCAAGGGCGACGAGCCGGTGAATGCGGGCGGGCAGGGCAAAACCGTGCGCGAAGCCCTGCTGCACGATTGGGAAATCGGCCTGAACACCCCGCAGTTCGTGCAGGGCTACGCCGAAATCTCCGGCAATCCCGAGCTGAAGCAGGCCGCCGCCGACGCTTCCGCCTACGCCGCCGCCAACCCGATTGCCGGTATCGTGTCGCAATACCCCGCCGCGCTCACCGCCGAGCAGCTCGCCGGCCTGCTGCGCCCGCTCGCCCCGCGCCTCTACTCCATCTCCTCCGCGCCCGAAGAAGTGGGCGAGGAAGTACACCTCACCGTGGGCGTGCTGCGCTACGAACACAACGGCATCCCGCGCACCGGCGCCGCCTCCGGCTTTCTGGGTGAACGTTTGGAAGAAGAAGGCAGCGTGCGCGTGTTCGTGGAGGAAAACCCCCGCTTCAGGCTACCTGAAAACCCCGACACGCCCGTAATCATGATCGGCGCGGGCACCGGCGTCGCCCCCTTCCGCGCCTTCATGCAGCAGCGTGCCGCCAACGGCGACAGTGGCAAAAACTGGCTGATTTTCGGCAACCAGCATTTCACCCAAGACTTCCTCTACCAAACCGAATGGCAGGGTTGGGCGAAAGACGGCCTGCTCAACAAATACGACTTCGCCTGGTCGCGCGATCAGGAAGAGAAAATCTACGTGCAGCACAAAATCCGCGAAGAAGCCGCCGAACTGTGGCAATGGCTGCAGCAGGGCGCGCACATCTACGTGTGCGGCGACGCCTCGCGCATGGCCAAAGACGTGGAGCAGGCCCTGCTCGACACCATCGCCGAACAAGGCGGCCTGAGCGCCGACGACGCAGACGAATACCTCGACAACCTGCGCCAGGAAGGCCGCTACCAGCGCGACGTGTATTGAAAACAGCGGCTGTTTTTCAGGCAGCCCCGCCAGGCAAAAAAAGGCTACCTGAAAATCAAAAAACCATTTTCAGACGGCCTTTCCCCAAGGCGGCCAAGTTGCAAACAGGAAAGGCTACCTGAAAAATTATTTGCTATGTTATTCAATTAATTGTTTCAGCGGCGGATTGAATGTCCGTATCCGGCAAATCCGCCGCCCCAAATGTCGGTTTCGAGAATCCGGCCTGGCGGTTTTCAGGTAGCCCGATTAGGAAACGGCAGTAGGACGGATACCCGTATCCGACAAGCAAAGGCAAGTTCAGGCAGCCCCAAGCAGGAAACGGAAAGGCTACCTGAAAACGGAAAACCGCCTTTCAGGCAGCCCCAAAACAACCCAAACCCAAAGGAACCCAAGCATGAGCACCCCCGACCCCCGCGCCAAACTCCCCGCCACCCCCCTGGCCGACAACGAACGCCTCAAAGGCCAGAGCCACCATTTGCGCGGCACCATCGCCCAAGACCTCGGCGACGGCCTCACCGGCGGCTTCAACGGCGACAACTTCCAGCTCATCCGCTTCCACGGCATGTACGAGCAGGACAACCGCGATATCCGCGCCGAGCGGAACGACCAAAAGCTCGACAACCTCAAAAACGTCATGCTGCGCTGCCGCCTGCCCGGCGGCGTGATCACCCCGCAGCAGTGGCTGGGCATCGACCAATTCGCCGGCAGCCATACCCTCTACGGCTCCATCCGCCTCACCAACCGCCAAACCTTCCAATACCACGGCATCCTCAAGCCCGACATCAAAGCCGTGCACCAATGGCTGCACAAACTCGGCCTCGACTCCATCGCCACCGCAGGCGACGTGAACCGCAACGTCCTGTGCACCAGCAACCCCGTGGAAAGCAGCCTGCACCGCGAAGCCTGGGAATGGGCGAAGAAAATCAGCGAACACCTCCTGCCCAAATCCCGCGCCTACGCCGAAATCTGGCTCGACGGCGAAAAAGTGGAAACCACCGAAACCGCCCCCCTGGCCGAAGGCGTGAAAAGCGGCGACGACACCGAACCCGTACTCGGCGCCAGCTACCTGCCGCGCAAATTCAAAACCACCGTCGTCATCCCCCCGCACAACGACGTAGACCTGCACGCCAACGACTTAAACTTCGTCGCCATCGAAGAAAACGGCAAACTCGCCGGCTTCAACGTACTCGTGGGCGGCGGCCTCTCCATGGAGCACGGCAACACCAAAACCTACCCCGACACCGCCCGCGAATTCGGCTTCATCGGGCTCGACAAAGTGCTCGACTGCGCCGCCGCCGTCGTTTCCGTGCAGCGCGACTGGGGCAACAGGAGCGACCGCAAAGCCGCCAAAACCCGCTACACCCTCGAGCGCGTGGGCACGGAAGTATTCATCGCCGAAGTGGAAAACCGCATGGGCGCAAAATTCCAGCCCATCCGCCCCTACGAATTCACCACGCGAGGCGACCGCATCGGCTGGGTGCAGGGCGAAGACAAAAAATGGCACCTTACCCTCTTCATCGAAAACGGCCGCATCACCGACGCGCCCGGCCGCCCGCTCAAAACCGGCCTGCGCGAAATCGCCAAAATCCACAAAGGCGACTTCCGCCTCACCGCCAACCAAAACCTCATCGTGGCCGGCGTGGCCGCCCGCGACAAGGCCAAAATCGAAAAAATCGCCCGCGAACACGGTCTCATCAACGACAAAGTGAGCAAACAGCGCGAAAACAGCATGGCCTGCGTCGCCCTGCCCACCTGCCCGCTGGCCATGGCCGAAGCCGAACGCTTCCTGCCCCAATTCCTCGACCATGTGGACGAAATCATGGCAGAAAACGGCCTGTCCGAAGAGCACATCGTTTTGCGCGCCAACGGCTGCCCCAACGGCTGCGGCCGCACCATGCTCTCCGAAATCGGCCTCGTGGGCAAAGCCATAGGCCGCTACAACCTCTACGCCGGCGGCAACCGCCAAGGCACGCGCATCCCCCGCCTCTACAAAGAAAACATCACCGAACCCGAAATCCTCGCCATCCTGCGCGAATGGATCGCCGCCTGGGCAACAGACCGCGAACCGGGCGAAGGCTTCGGCGACTACGCCGTGCGCACCGGCATCGTCCAACCCGTGCTCGACCCCTCGCGCGATTTTTGGAAAGCATCTGCCGCCTGATTCGGCAAGAAAAAGGCTGCCTGAGACCTTTGCAAAATCCCCCAAAATCCCCTAAATTCCCACCAAGACATTTAGGGGATTTTCCATGAGCACCTTCTTCCGGCAAACCGCACAAGCCATGATTGCCAAACACATCGACCGCTTCCCACTATTGAAGTTGGATCAAGTGATTGATTGGCAGCCGATCGAACAGTACCTGAACCGTCAAAGAACCCATTACCTTAGAGACCACCGCGGCCGTCCCACCTATCCCCTGTTGTCCATGTTCAAAGCCGTCCTGCTCGGACAATGGCACAGCCTCTCCGATCCCGAACTCGAACACAGCCTCATCACCCGCATCGATTTCAACCTGTTTTGCCGTTTTGACGAACTGAGCATCCCCGATTACAGCA
>ERZ773246.1042-NODE-1042-length-10667-cov-8.07991_pt1 | contig 10667 bp, 7 predicted proteins | sample MGYA00580519_ERZ773246 | MGnify/ENA primary metagenome ERZ773246 (study PRJEB29015, sample SAMEA2738153) | human oral metagenome | biome: human oral; feature: human-associated habitat; material: saliva | place: China | collected 2246 ...
AGGATGTGGTGGGTGTGTAGATAGCTGAGGAGCTGGCTAAGGCGCCGCTCACGACCCTCTCGAGGGCGTGTGTAGCTGCGATGCGGGGCGCGCTGGAGCCTGCAGGCCCTACGGGTGCGCTGTACGAGCCTGCGGTCTGCGTGGAAGCGCACATCGGCGAGCTCCAGGCTGGCGGCATTGCGCGTCGCGGTCTCTTCGCCTTCGGGGGGAGCAACCTCCTTGCGGTAGCCGAGCTTGGGGCGGAAGCTCCCCACGCCATTGATATGCACGATATAGCCGTCTGCGAGCCTCTTAGAGAGCTCTTCACCGAGAAGCTGGAGTATGCCTTCAATTTCGGCGCGTGAGAAGGTACAGCCCTCGGCCATACGCTCGGAGAGATCCTCGGTGCTGAGTCGTCCTTCGCTGATCAGGCGAGGATGTTGGCTGGGATGCTTCCCAAGGCCTTGAGGAACTTGCCTCATTGTGTACTTTGCCATCGTCGTGTCGTGTATTGGGGTACTTATCTTACTGATAGGAGAAGCTCTCTGCTCTTCCTGAGGCAAAAGTACGGCGGGGCGGAAAGAAAGGGCGGCACCTTTAGTGCTATTTGGTCGGCTATGCGCGTAGTCCTATCATCTTCGTGCCTAAATCCAAAGATCCACACACGTGGATGATAAGACTACCGACGTGGACGGAGCTTATCTCCCGCTGCTTCGCAAGAAGTGTACCGCTGGGGTAGGGGAGTACTTGTATTGGGTGGGGTTTTTTCCTCAGGAAGGGGCTACTTGCTCCCCTTAGATGTACGGGGTGCAGTGAGCTACAAGAGCCGCGTATATATGACACGTCCCGACAGTCAGATGACTGCCGGGACGTGCTGTATAAAGTGATGGGGTAGGGGAGACCCTTACTGAAGGGCTACCCAGCGCACGAGCGCGAAGTCCATACGATGTGGGAGCTCGGGGTGCGAAGGCAGGATACGCAGAGCGCGCTTGTAGTGCCCAGGACGAGCCTGCTTGAAGCGGAGCTCATAGACCTCACGTGAGCCATTGCGCTCGACGAGTGTCAGGTCTGTCTTCGCTACGAAGCGGAGGCAACCCTGAGCGTCTTCGCGTGCGTCGACGAGCTCGACCTCAAGATCCGAGGTAAGTGCACCCTTGTCGAGGACAAGGCGTACCGTCTCTTCGTCGCCCGTGTGGCGCTCGTTGGACATATATGCTGCGCTCTCGGAGCACTCGACAGAGACTACCTGCATGCTATCCCAAGCCTCGGCGGTAGTGCGCTTCCACTCGGTGAGTTCGCGGGCGATACGGTTCGAGTCTGCGTGTAGGCGAGCTGAGCGCTCGGCGAGCTTCGTGTAGAAGCGCTCGTAGTAATCGTCCATCATGCGGCGCATGGTGTAGTGAGGAGCGATGAAGTTCATCGAGTTCTTCATCGTCTGTACCCAACCATCGGAGTAGGGCTTGCCATCGCGCTGGAAGTAGAGGGGTACGATCTCCTTCTCGAGAAGGTCGTAGATCGTCGTGGCGTCGAGCTTGTCCTGCAGCGACTGATCAGCGAAGGTACGCTTGTCGGTGAGCGCCCAACCAGCACCCTTGCGGTAGCCTTCGTACCACCACCCGTCGAGGACGGAGAGGTTGAGGACACCGTTCATCTCGGCCTTTTCGCCCGAGGTACCCGAGGCTTCGAGAGGACGAGTAGGGGTGTTCATCCAGATATCTACGCCAGCGATGAGCTTGCTGGCAAGGCGCATATCATAGTTCTCGAGGAAGATGATCTTCCCGAGGAACTGAGGCAGGCGGCTGATCTCGAGGATGTGCTTGATGAGGCCCTGACCACCACCATCGGCGGGGTGTGCCTTACCCGTGAAGAGGAACTGTACGGGGTACTTGGGGTTATTGACGATACGCTCCAGACGCTCGAGGTCGGTGAAGAGGAGGTGCGCACGCTTGTAGGTAGCGAAGCGACGACCGAAGCCGATGATCAGAGCGTTGGGGTTGATACCTTCGAGGACGGATACCGTCGTCTCGGGATTGCCGCTGTTGCGGATCCACTTCTCGCCGTAGAAGGTGCGGATATGCTCGATGAGACGGAGCTTGATAGCCTGGTGCGTCTCCCAGATGGTCTCGTTGGGGAGCTGCTGGATCTTCGCCCAGGTAGCTTCCTCGGTCTGCTTCTTGAGGAAGTCCTTGCCGAAGTGCTTCGTGTAGAGCTCCTGCCACTCAGCAGAGGCCCACGTAGGCAGGTGGACGCCGTTGGTGACGTAGCCGACGTGCAGCTCTTCGGGGAAGAAGCCCTTCCAGACGGGGGCGAACATCTCCTGCGAGACGCGGCCGTGCAGCAGGCTCACACCGTTGGCTTCCTGGCAGGTATTCAGTGCAAAGACGCTCATGGAGAACTTCTCGTTGCTCTCGGGATTCTCACGGCCGAGGCTGATGAAGTCGTGCCAAGAGATACCGAGACGCCCAGGGATGTGGCCGAGGTACTTGCCGAGGAGCTCCTCGTCGAAGTAGTCGTGACCAGCGGGGACGGGCGTGTGACAGGTGTAGATCGAGGAGGCGCGGACGAGCTCGAGAGCTTCGTCGAAGGGAAGACCTTCGCCCTCGACGTAGTCCAGGAGGCGCTGTACGCTCATGAAGGCAGCGTGACCTTCGTTCATGTGGTAGACGTCCTTGGAGATGCCGAGGCGGTTGAGGAGGAGCACACCACCGATGCCGAGGAGGTACTCCTGCTTCATGCGGTTCTCCCAGTCACCGCCATAGAGCTGGTGCGTGATGGGGCGATCCCATTCGCTATTCTGTGGGATGTCGGTGTCGAGGAGGTAGAGGCTGATACGGCCGACGTTCACCTTCCATACGTGGCTGTATACGGTGTGACCAGCATAGGGTACCTCGAGGATGAGGGGTGTCTGTCCGTCCTCTTCGAAGATCTGCTCGATGGGAAGCTGGGTGAAGTCCTGAGCTTCGTAGTTCGCCTGCTGCTGCCCTTCGGGGCTGAGGCTCTGGGTGAAGTAGCCGTAGCGATAGAGGAAGCCGACGGCGGTGAGGCGGACGTTGCTGTCGCTGGCCTCCTTGAGGTAGTCACCAGCGAGGACGCCAAGACCGCCGGAATAGATCTTGAGGATATTCGTCAGACCGTACTCCATGCTGAAGTAGGCGACGGAGGGACGTACTGCGTCTGCAGGCTCGTTCATATAGGCCTGGAAGTCGGCATAGACTTCGTCCAGCTGCGCCATGAAGTCCTTGTCAGCGACGAGGGCTGCCATCTCCTCGGCGGAGAGTAGGCGAGTGAGCGTGATGGGATTGCCTTCGGTCGACTCCCAGAGTTCGGGAGAGATACGGCGGAAGAGATTCTGTGCCTTGGGGGTCCATACCCACCAGAGGTTGTGGGCGATCTCGTCGAGTCTACGCAGCTCAGCGGGCAGCTGGGCATAAGCATAGATGTTCGTCCAGACGGGATCGTTGGCGCGCTTTGTTACGATCATAAATATATTCCTTCTTCTAAGCAATCGGAGACAGTCGGTCGACTATCCTTTTTTGATGGTGCAAAGGTACTGATAATAAACCACTACCCCTTACTTTACGACAAGATCGTAAAGTAAGGGGTAGTGGTATCTCTGTGAGGTGGGGTAGGGGAGCGCCTATTTCTTCGCAGGGGTGAGCCCGAGAGCGGCTGCTTCGCGGAGCATAAATTCGTAGGCGGGCTCGTATTCGTTGGGGATCGTGCCGTCGAGGATAGCGTCCTTGATAGCATCCTTGATGAGCCCTACCTCGCGGCAAGGCGTGAGGGCGAAGGTATCCATAATGAGCTGGCCTGAGATGGGGGGCTGGAAGTTGCGGATGCGATCCTTCTCCTCGATGTCGACGAGCTTCTGACGAACGACCTTATAGTTGTCGAGGTACTTGCGTACGCGCTGGGGGTTCTTGCTCGTGATGTCGGCTTCGACGAGGAGCATGAGGTCGTCGATATCATCTCCCGCCTCGAAGAGCAGGCGGCGCACAGCGGAGTCCGTCACGCCCTCATCGACGAGGGTGGCGGGGCGCATGTGCAGGTCGACGAGCTTCTCCACGTAGTGCATCTTGTGATCAAGCGGAAGGCGGAGGCGGCGGAAGATCTTCGACACCATCTTCATGCCGATGAAGTTGTGGTTGTGGAACGTCCAGCCGAGGCGCTGGTCAAAGCGCTTGGTGCGGGGCTTCCCGATGTCGTGGAGGAGCGCTGCCCAGAGGAGCCAGAGGTTCATCTCGTGTCCAGGGCGGGCGGAGGAGAGTGCCTTGGCCATGTTGTCCACGACCTTGTAGGTGTGGGTGAGATTGTCCTTGTGCCCGATACCGTCGCGCGTCTCGGCGCCCTTGAGCTCGAGGAGCTCGGGGAAGACGAGCTTCATCAGACCGGTCTTCTCGAAGAGCTCGAGGCCGATGGATGGGCGAGGGGAGAGGAGGATCTTGTTGAACTCTGTCGCGATGCGCTCGGCGGAGATGATCTCGATGCGCCCTGCGTTCCGCCCGATAGCAGCGAAGGTGTCGGGGTCGATGAAGAAGCCGAGCTGCGAGGCGAAGCGTATGGCACGCATCATGCGCAGCGGGTCGTCGCTGAAGGTGATGTCGGGATCGAGTGGCGTACGCAGGGTGAGCGCCTCCATATCGTGCAGGCCGTCGAAGGGGTCGACGAGCTGACCGAAGCGGTCGGCGTTCAGGCAGATGGCCAGAGCGTTGACCGTGAAGTCACGGCGCTCCTGATCTTCCTCCAGCGTACCATCCTCGACGAAGGGCTTGCGACTGTCGGGCGTGTAGCTCTCGCGACGGGCACCTACGAATTCGATCTCCAGGTCGCCCTGCTTGACCTGTGCCGTACCGAAGCGAGCGAAGACCGAGATGTGTGCACCACGCCCGAGACGCCCCGCTACCGCCTGCGCCAGGTCGATACCGCGCCCGATGGAGACGACGTCGATGTCCTTCGAGGGGCGATAGAGGAGGAGGTCGCGCACATAGCCCCCGACGATGTAGGCGTCTACGCCGAGTTCGTCTGCGGCTTCGCCGATGAGGTGAAAGAGGGGTGTGTCTACCTTGTCGTAGATCTCATCTTCCTTTTCGTAGAGCAAGTCTTCGCTGAGCATCCTTTCTTAGTTGGGTTTCTTCGGCTGCAAAGATACGGGTTTCTTGCGTGGGGAGTGCGGTCACCTATGCTTTGCGAAAGAAAAACATCGGGTGCGTTTCACGTGGAACCCTCACCCGATGTCCTCTCGCGCTTTCGCGCGCGTACGTATATAATATGCTTAGGGCTCGATGTCGTGGAGTACGCGATCGGCGTCGGTGATCTCGCGAAGAGGGCGGCAAGGATTGCCAACGGCGATGACGCCTGCGGGAATGTCGCGCGTGACGACGCTACCTGCTCCGATCACAGCGCCTTTGCCGATGGTGACGCCACCGAGGATCGTCACCGAGCCGCCGATCCACACGTTGTCACCGATCTTTACGGGCTTGCCTTGCTCGTAGCCTGTGTTGCGCTCCTTGGCGAGTAGGGGGTGGGTCGGGGTGTAGATACTGACGTTCGGGCCGATGAAGACGTGGCGGCCGATGTCAATACGTCCTGCGTCAAGCGCGGTGAAGTTGCTATTGATGAAGCTGTAGTCTCCGATGTGGACGTTCGATCCGTAGTCAAAGAAGATGGGTGGCACGAAGTAGCATCGCTCGCCTGCCGTACCGAGAAGTGAGCGGATGATCTCGCTGGCCTTTTCGTGCTGGTCAGGGCGCAAGGCATTGTATTGCTGGATGAGATCTTGTGCTCGCAGTCGCTCCTCATGGATCTCGGGGTCGATGGCGTAGAAGTATAGCCCTGCTTGGCGTCGCTCTCTCTGGGTCATGGCGTGTGGCTTGGTGTAGTGATGTGTGGGTGGGGTGGGTGAGTGTTCCACGTGGAACGTACCTCTGTTTTCTTCGCTTTCCTGCGGGGCGCTTCGCCGTTTACTCGCGTGCCTTGCTGTCGATCCAGATGGTCACGGGGCCGTCGTTCGTTAGAGACACCTGCATATCGGCGCCGAAGTGACCTGTGCCGATGGGGCGTCCGAGGCGCTCCTCAAGGGCACGAACGACCTCGTCGTAGAGGGGCTCGGCGACCTCAGGGCGGGCGGCACGGATGTAGGATGGGCGGTTGCCTTTCTTTGTCTCCGCCATGAGGGTGAACTGCGACACGGCGATGATGTCCCCGCCGACGTCGAGGATACTGCGGTTCATCACCCCATCTTCATCGTCGAAGATGCGCAGCTGTGTGGCCTTCTTCACGAGGTACTCGATGTCCTCTGCTGTGTCGTCGGGGGAGATGCCGATGAGGATGAGTATGCCGAGGCCGTGGCTCTCGGCGACGGCTATTCCGTCGATATGGACGGCTGCGGAGCGGGTGCGTTGGATGAGGAAGCGCATGGATATGAGTGGGTTATCCTTCGGGGTGGAAGGCTGTCTAATGCTTTGTGTTTCTTTTCTTTAGGAGGTATATGATGGTTATAGGAACAGTACAGAGGAGAACAAAGATTATCTTGATGTTGAGCTCTGCGCTCATGAAGTCACCGTATGCCGTGCAAAGAATACAGGCTGTGTGTAGGCTGAAAGCCATCCACCAAAAGACAGTGGTAGCTTTTCCTAAGAGTATACTTCCTCTGTTGCCTGTGTGAAATTTGGCTTCCTCTGTGTGAAGCAGATCGCTTACGGTGTATGGGTTTTCTTTAGACATGCGATAGTCTTTCGGTGTTTCAAGGGGTAGTGCCTGTTCTATCTGGCGGATCCTTTGCTCGAAAATAGAGATGCGAGCTTGGCTTTTTTTAACTTTTGTTAACCATGTGATGGAAGCAATTAGCCCAATGATGGCGATAAGGCAAGAATTTATGTTCAGGGAGTTATACTCCGTGAGAAAGTTACGCCACGGCAAATCAGCGTTGTCATACCATGACTTATAGATTATTTCCCACAACTCCAAATCAAAAGAATAATCGGAGCGATTGGGTTTGGGCCCGATGCTGGGGGGATAGTTTGTGATGAACGTAGTTATAAGAGGTTTGTAGAACCAAGCAAGGACAATGGTCACGATAGCGAAAAAGATGAACTTCTTCCACTGGTCTTGTGCTTCAGCTTTCCGGAGATCATAGAGCTCTTTTCGGATTTCCTTTAAGGAAACGTGCTCGCAGGACTGTGATGGAGTCTGAGGGGTAGTTGTTTCTGACATGTCTTTTGTTATTTAGGGGTTATAGAATGTTATCCTTCAGGATGGAAGGCGGTGTAGATGATGCGGGCCTTGGCGGGACCGATGACGGCGGTGAGGTCGTCGAGGCTCGCGACGCCGATGGCTTGCACGCTGCGGAAGGCTGTGAGAAGCTCGTCCTTCGTCTTCGGACCAATGCCCTTGATGTAGTCAAGGCGCGAGGAGAGCTGGCTCTTACTGCGCTTGTCACGGTGGAACGTGATGGCGAAGCGGTGCACCTCCGCCTGGATCTGCTCGAGGAGACGGAAGGTCGGGCTGTGGTGACGCACGGGGATCTCGTCGAGGGTGTCCGTGCCGAAGAGGAGCCCTGCCGTGCGGTGGCGGTCGTCCTTCACCAGCCCTGCTACGGGGATGGCGAGGCCCAGCTCGGCGAGGGCTTCGCGTATGGCGCCTACCTGCCCCTTACCTCCGTCGGCGAGGATGAGGTCGGGGAGACCTTCGCCTCCCGCCTCTTCGCTCAGACGGCGGTAGCGGCGCGTGACGACTTCGCGCATGGAGGCGTAGTCGTCGGGCCCTTCGACGGAGCGGATGTTGAACTTCCTATAATCCTTCTTCGACGGGCGCCCGCGCTTGAAGACGACGCAGGCGGCTACGGGGTCGGAGCCTTGGATATTCGAGTTGTCAAAGCACTCGATATGTAGGGGAAGCTTGTCCAGATGTAGGAGCTCCTTCAGCTCGCTGACGATCTGCATGAGGCGCTGGTCGGGGTTGAGTCGCTCGGCGCGCTTGTACTTGTCGACCTTGTACTGGCGGACGTTGCGCTCGGAGAGCTCGAGGAGCTTCTTCTTGTCGCCACGCTGGGGGATGGTGATGGTGACGCTGGCATCGTCCTGCCACCCGGGGTCGAAGGGCAGGATCAGCTCCTTGGCACGTGAGGCGAAGCGCTGGCGTAGCTCGGTGATGGCGCTGGCGAAGAGCTCCTCGCGCGTCTCGCCTTCGATGAGGCTACGGTACTCGATGGTATAGACCTGCGTGACCATCCCTTGGGTGAGGTGCATGAAGTTCACGTAGGTCGCGCCGTCTTCGTCCTCGTCGAAGCTGAAGACGTCGACGTTGTGGATGTGGTGCGGGGCGACGGTGTGCTTGACCTGATAGTTCTCGAGGTACTGAAGGCGCTCCTTGTAGATCTGCGCTTCCTCGAAGCGAAGCTCCTCGCTGAGGCGAAGCATCTCCTCGCGATAGAGGTCGATGACGTCACGGAGGTTCCCACGCAGGAGGCTCGTGATCTCGCGTATGTTGTGCGCGTAGTCCTCGGCGGTCTGGTAGCCGACACAGGGCGCCTTACACTTCTTCATGTGGTACTCGAGGCAGACCTTGTACTTGCCCTGGGCGATCTTGTGCGGGGAGAGGTCAAGGTCGCAGGTGCGGATAGGGTAGAGGTCGCGCACCATGGCTACGGCGGCGTGTGCCATACCGACGTTGGGGTACGGGCCGAAGCGCACCGAGCCATCGTGGGCGGGGCGGCGCTCGACGCGGACGCGGGGGAAGGGCTCATGGCGGATGACGACCTCGGGATAGGTCTTGTCGTCCTTGAGAAGGATGTTGTAGCGGGGCTGATGCTCCTTGATGAGGGAGTTCTCGAGGATAAGGGCCTCAGCTTCGGAGCCCACGACGACGTACTCGATACCACGGATCTGGCGCACCAGAAGGCGGGTCTTCGAGCTGGGTACGTCGCGCTGGAAGTAGCTACTGACGCGGCGACGCAGGTTCTTCGCTTTCCCGACGTAGATGATCGTGCCCTCCTGGCCGATGTACTTGTAGCAGCCGGGGGCTTCGGGGAGCGTAGGGAGGATCTTGCGTATTTCGTCGAGCGTCATCGTGTCTTATCTGAGGGAGGTGGGGCAAAGTCGCCCCTATTACAACAAAGATAAGGGAAAGATGGTGCGCTCCCGCTCGAGCGCAAGCCGTTGGCTCGCGAAGCGCCTACTTCGTGGGCTACTGGTAGCCCAACTCTTTCCGCTTCCTCTCATACAGCTCTTGTACAGAATTATAGTTAGTTTCCTGACTATCAATATGCGATGGATCTACCAAGAAGCGGAGTCCATATTTAGGATCCAGTAGGTCTACATAATAGATCCCAGTTCCATCAGCTCGCGTTCTGATTTCCACTGATCCAACTAGATCCTTATAATGATTTCTCCAATCCATAACCCCATCAGTCCACGCACTATAGTTCGTATCGTCATAATGCTTCCCCTCCTCAAAATCTAAAGTAAGGTGCTTTGTGCGAAGGTAATAAGACACCTTGTAATGAGAGTATCGCAGTAGGGAGTCTAAAGCTACGTCTCTCCAGAATATCTCCTCTATCTGTTTTCGCCTATTACTAAGTAAAAGCGGCGCTTCTTTAAGAAGAACAACTTGCACTCTTGTTGTGCCACCATATATGAATACACCCTGCTTCAGCGTATCGTGCTCATTAGATGGCGTGAAGATATCTAATCTAAAGAGATAGACAAGACCCGCTATAAGTGCAACTGCTATATAGAGTCTTGATTTGAGTTTGCCCCTGCACATACTAGTCCTAATAAAAGCCCTTGGAGAGGATAAGATGGGTTGCATCAATTCTGAGAAAGCTCCTCATTTGTTCCATCCCGATTATACTAATCACAAGGCGAAGCAAATATTCATCTGTCCTATAGAGTAAGCCCCTGTTTCCAAAGCCTTATTCTATCAGCATGCGAATATACCAACCATCTCCCAGTGATTTCATTTTTGCATCTGAATTGCGATCCTTATAATATTCCTCTCTCAGGGTACATGACTGAGGGATTGTGTCACCATAAACTTCCTGAAATGGGTGCATATAAACATATTCTAAATCTGTACTGGAAAGCACCGTTCCCCCAGAAAAATAAGTAATGAAGACCATCCCATCATATACTGCGATCGACTTGCAATCAGCTTCTTTAAGCAGTTCTTGAATCATTCGATCAGATTTATACTCTGAGGTAACTAGTGCCAAGTCTTTGATTCGATCAAACAACTCTTTGTGTTGCTTAAAGTGCTCTATAGCCTCCTGATCACTTGGCTGATCCTTGCTGGTTGCCCCCCAGCAAGAAGTAAAAAAGAGGAGAAAGAGTAGTACTAATGATTGTCGCATTTCTTTTGGGGTGATGGGGGGCTCGCGCGCAAGCCGTTGGCTCGCGAAGCGCCTAAAGGCGGGACTTCTTCACTGTCAAAGTTAGCCCTTTCGGCGGGGAGTACGGCGAGGGAGCTACGGGAGGGACGGATGCCGTCTTGCGGATGGGGTAGTATGAACCTATATTGGTCGATTTTCTTCCTGTAGTAGGGTGGTCGTGCCAGCGGTGTCTATCATAGATAGAGCTATGGCGAAAGGCTGCCACGACAAGAAGAGGAGAAGGATATGCGAACCAGTACTGGTCGCCGACGTGACCAGTACTGGTAACTGATATCAACCAGTACTACTTCGCGCTGCGACC
>ERZ773246.1043-NODE-1043-length-10660-cov-15.2172_pt1 | contig 10660 bp, 6 predicted proteins | sample MGYA00580519_ERZ773246 | MGnify/ENA primary metagenome ERZ773246 (study PRJEB29015, sample SAMEA2738153) | human oral metagenome | biome: human oral; feature: human-associated habitat; material: saliva | place: China | collected 2246 ...
CTGCGCGTCAGCGATCACGTCGGCGACGAGGCGTCCCCCGCGGTTCGCGGGTCCGGCCAGGGCGACGGGGCGGTCGTGGTCTCGGCCGATAGTGCCGTCACCGACCGCGTAGACGTCGTCGGCGCTGGTTCGCCCGCGGGCGTCGACGAGGATGTAGCCGCGGCTGGTCTCGATGCCTGCGGCTTCTGCGAAGGCGGTGTCGGGGCGAACGCCGGTCGACAAGACGATGACGTCGGCGCTCAGCACGGTGCCGCCGGAGAGCGTCACTGCGTCATGGTCATCGCCGTGCGTGATGGACTGGGCGGCAACGCCTGCATGGACACTCACACCGAGGCCGCGCAGTTCCTGCGTGACCAGCGTGGCCATCTCGACATCGAGGGGCGGCAGGACGTGCTCGGCGTACTCCACGAGGTGGGTCTCGAAGCCTCGCTGAGCGAGCGCTTCGGTGGCCTCGATGCCGATGAACCCAGCGCCGAGGACGACGGCTCGCGTTCCCGAGGCCTCGCGCAGGGCGAGCGCATCGTCGACCGTGCGCAGCGTGTGCACGCGCGGGGAGTCGAGGCCGTCGATCGGGGGCCGACTGGCAAGTGCCCCGGGGGAAAGGATCAGGTGGTCGTAGGTGAGCGTGTAGGCCTCGCCGGTCTCCGTGTCGGCAACCTGGACGCTGTGGGCACCCGGGTCGATAGCGGTGACTTCGGAGTTGATGCGCACGTCGAGGTTGAGGGCCGCTTTGAGGGTGTGCGGGGTGTGGAGGAGGAGCTTGGCGGAATCTTCGATCTCGCCGCCGACGTAGTACGGGAGTCCGCAGTTCGCGAAGGACACGTACTTGCTGCGCTCCAGCACGATGATCTCGGCGCCCTCGTCGCGCCTGCGCAGGCGGGCCGCCGCGCTCATGCCACCCGCGACTCCTCCGACGACAACTACTCGCATGTGCGGCTCACTTTCTGACTCGATGACTGATCTTCTTCGGCAACTTCGATAATACCCGCAACAGACAACCACTCGGAATTTTTCACCATATCCAGAGACAAGCGAAAGGTACATAGGTGAATTATTCAACCACAGAGCACTAACCACAAATACCGGAACAATCACCCAAATCCAGAACTTAGTACCTTCCACTACTACCCTAGAAGACGAGCACAAAATACCCAACACTTGCTAGACCCTACGTTGCGTACACAAGGCTCCCCGGGTCGATGGAGTTTCACGGCTAGTCGTGTCCCTCAAGCTAGACGCGCTCCGCTTCCGTTATGGCAGTATTGATTCCATAGACGTTAAGTTCAAGGAGCTGATCCAAGACGTCGAGCAGTGCCGCTCGATGACGACGATCCTGGCATTGTGCTAATCCACGTACCACCAGTTTACTAACATACAAGGCATCTCCTGCCGCTCCAGTACGAATATCAGCAGCGTCACTCCCAAAAACGTCAAGGAATCGCCGCGAAGCCTTCAAGATTAAGTCATCAACCTTATCCGGCGCTTGATCCAGAGTGATCAACAGCTGGGTCTCGGCGTGAGCATATGACGATGTGTCAATTAGAGCTTTCAACAGCCGAGCGAACGGCCTCAAGGGATGACGACGCAGACGCGATGCCACCTCGACTGTCTCCTTACGCACCTCATCCGCTTCGTCATTCATCAAGTTAATAAGCGTTTCCGTGGCCAACACATTGTTTGAAGTATTGACAAAATGCTCAGCAGTGAGTTGCGCAATCCCCTTCCGTACGAAGAAGTCCCCAGACAGTGCTTGTTGCATGAGTTCTGGACGCTCCCATTCCAATGCCGCAAACGCAGCAATAGTGCCGCCAGCCTCACGGGCCTCGGCGTTCTCCGACGCCAGCATGCGCTGAATAACCGGATCAATGACCTCGGGATTCATATTCCCGATGTATACCATCAGGCACTCAACGGGTTTGGTAGCAAGCAGACGATCATCCGCCTGAATTAGTGCTGCAAACGCCGTTAACACCTCTGGGCGGGCATATCGGAGAGAAGCGGCTAGAGTGTGCGCAACACACGAGCGAACGCTGAGCACCGGATCGCTTGCCATCGAGCCGAGGTATGGCGCTATCAGAGCAGTGCGATGGCCGTCGCTGTCGAAAATTAACAGGTCACCAAGCGCTTCTGCCAAACTTCCACGTGCCGTGTTAATACCATTCACATGCATGTCCGCAGCACTTCGCCCATCCGTATCACCCTGGATGATCACCGGGGAGTCATCCGTCGGGTCCGGAGCATGTAAAGCACGATCAAGTATCAGTTCGACCAAGTCTAGTGGCAGCTCTCGCCAATATTTCTGCAGCGCCGTTCCGAGGAACCGATCATTGTCTGCTTGTCCTAGCGATGCGATGTAACGGACCGCTTCGAAGATTAGGGGCCTGGCGGTTGTGCTCACCTCAGCCTCACCAAAGCCAATGAGCAACGCATTGGTGTACGACGCGTTGACCTCCGAGGGTAACTGAAGGGTTAGCACTGCGAAACGCACCGGGTCAGCAGCAGCTTGTTTCCGCAGTACCCCGGAGAGTTCGTAAGCACCCCCAGTAAAGGCACTCCAGTTTGTCTCGTTAGAGTCATGCTTTAACATCGCATTCAGCCACTGCCCATCGGTCATCTTCTGTGCGGCATCGGGGGCTATCGGCGAGCCAATAACTCCACTGGTGATGCCGTGCGGCTCCTGAGGCATGTCTTTATCAAACTTTCGCCGATATTCCCGGAGACGTCGTAGACCCACCGGGGTAAGTCGCAACTCGTCGAGAGCAGACAAGAACTTGAATGCCAAATATCCCCAACTCTGATGAGTTTCGTGCCTATTGCGCAAGTCTCGAAACAAGAACTCGAGCTGCTGGTGGGTGGCATCGGCAACATGCGGTGCTATTGTCCTAACAAGCTCCCGCGCGACCCAGTTTCCATCAGAAATGTAGCCACAGTATAGACGGCTCCCTCCTTCGAGCAAGAGGCTTGCTGCCCAGTCTGCGAAATGTTTACCTCCCGCCGACAAGCACCGATAGAGCAGGAACTGAGAAGCATCATAAGGGTCAGCAGCCAAGTCACCAAGAATGCTCTGGATTGCATCCGGCACTGTCTTCGCCAGCGTCTCGAGCGAGCAGACAGAAGCTTCAAGCAAAACACAGCCAAGTTTGCCGCCTTCAGAATCACCACCTGCAAATCGCATGCTGAAGTGGCGATCGCATATCGGACGATCCTCGCGTTCCCCCATCGCAGTGGCGGCCATGACCTGCCGGAGGTAAGGCACAATGGCTTGAACGAATGCCAGGGGCTCCGCATTGGCAGCGTCCTTTATAAGTTCAGCAGCGAGGTACTCCCGCACACAGAGCAAAATTACTTCACCTTGTTCATTTAGCTTCAGGGAATCCACATGATCGATCAAACGCGCCTGCAGTAACTCAATCGCCCAAAGCGGCTCATGTTTAGCCAGGTCATGCATCACGAGCCAGAGTTCATGCTCTACGGTGTCATAAGCGCCGTGCCGAATTCCTTCCAGCAGCAGAGTGAACAGCTTTCGATTACAAAACATATCAGTACAACGACTTATCCTACGCAACCAGTCGTGATAATCGGGCGCGTTCTTACGACTCCCTAGTAGCTCAGCAATTGATTCTGGGGACTCGTTGCCAGCACTGGCCATCATATATATTGCGTGACGCCGCATTCCCTCATTTTGGTCATCGAGCCAAGCGGAAATATGCCCTTCTTTGTGAAAGCGAGCGAACCACTGAGGGCGGTACAGCTGCTGCCAGAGAAGCCCTTCGAAGCGCGGACGGGCTGCCGCGATACGCAACACTAGTTCAGCATCGGCAGGGGTTGGTGCCACAAGATTCGACAGAACAGCAAGGACTGTCTCCTTGATGTGGAAGCGGATAGCGTCGGAAGTTAGTAACGCTTCAGACTCGACACGAAAACGGTCTGGATCCCTCTCATATAGATAGTGCAAGATCTGGCGTACCTGGGCCCGACGGAACAGCGCCTGCTCATCATGGATCAGGAAGTCGACGAGTGACTGCTCTCGAGAAATCCACAGTCGTGCAAAGGCATAGTCGAAAAACTCCTCGTGAAAAAATGCAATTCGACCACGATCCCTCGCAAGTACATTTTCTGAGATAAGAACCTCCGCGTCCTCGATAAGATCCCCATCGTCTAACATCTCAACTGGAACAGACAATACTTGCCGGTCGCTCGCGACGCTGGCGATCCGACTGACCACCTCGTTGAATCTCACATTTCGTCGTCGCGCACGTGCCGCTCGCCGCTTGCGCTCCCAGAATGCTTCGAACAGCGATCCTTTTGAATTGAACGCCAACGCATCAGACTCATGCGAGATTGTACCCAGGAGCATGAGGTTGAGCGGCGTCCGCAGAAGGTGAGTCTGTGATGGACTCAGATGCGCCGGGTCGAGACCCATTCTTGTCACGACCGATTCGACATCCTCTTCCGCCAGTAGGCCGACCTCCACCGTGGTGATGTTGCCACGCAAAGTCAAATCGCGAAGCCGATGATCATTGTCGATGTCAAACTGTCGACACGCTAGAACAACACGCGTGCCGTCCATGGACAACGCCTCTCCGATGAGATCCATGACGACGTCAAAACGCTCCGGCGCACGTCCGGAAGCGAGACTCACCGCGTCAAGCTGATCTATGACAAGGTATGCATCCCGACCAGCCGCTGCCATCGCCAGTGCGACCGCGGGAGAGGTTCCAATCCCAAGTTTCCCCCCCAAGTCGGCAGTCGATGCGAAGTGGTCAAATCGGTCTAATCGGAGTGCCAGCACCTCGGCCCCGGTAGCTTCAAGCGAAGCAACAGCCTGTTCCAGCACAGAGCTTTTCCCACCTCCAGCGGTGCCCGTGATGAGTCCGATCTGGCCTGGACCGAGCGCTCGTACAAGTTGATCGGCCTCTGCACGTTCGATCGGCGGTTGGAAAAGTTCGCGCTGAATAGACTCACGCCAGCTTCTGGTGATCACCCGTACCTGTTCGCGTGCGCTCTGATAAGCACCCGGTGCCAACGGCTTGATGTCCCGTTCAGCAAGCAGCTCCAACAGTTCTGTTCGGGTCATCCGCTTACCAAGATTGTCAAGCAGAATATCGCCAATAGCAAGAGATATTAGGTGGCCGTTAGCGCCGCTGAGTTTACACTCGGCAAGCATACGGTTTGTGCGGATGACATCGTATTCATCATGAACCGAAAACCACATTCCACGAAGAGTGTCCCAGACTGCCTGCGGACTTCCTAAAACCTCCACAGCCAACAGCTGTTCAAAGACCAACCGTAGATCTTCGGTAAGCCAATCACTGGTAAATTCCACTAGATCTTCCGACTTGCGAGCACGTTCGGATATTTCTTGTAGCGGTCGACACGGCGTGAGAGAGACAAAGTGGTAATGCCGTCCCGCCGCCACGTGCCGCACGGCCGCCTCAAAGATCTTCCTGTCGGCAAGCTCCCTGACGGTCCAACCATTACTGTTGCCATTCTGGCGTTTGACTTGGTGCACTTCAATGAAGGCTCCTGTGTCGTAGGTGAACTCCGAGCCTCGTCCTACCTCGACATCGTTGTCTTCGACGATCAGAGCACATCGATCATTACACACACAGTAGAGGGCATGACGAATAGCCCACGCAAGCTCGTACTTGTTTCCGAGCTTGTCTGCCTCACCACCTGATCTAGGTACCATATGAATCTTACGATCACTTTCAACGTGAAACGCCGAACTGCGCTGCTGGTTCCAGCATAGTGGAGTATTTCACGAGTAGAGCAGAAACACTCATAGTCTTCCCTACTCGCAGCGTGTAACTCACGCACAGTACACACTGTCTGTTGGACAGTTATAAGCAAGTTCATTTCCACTTGCACGGGTCGTTACTAGCTCCTCGGGATCTCTCAGGCCCACACACAACGCTTACGCGCCCTGTAAGAATCAGGGGGCGGGTAAATCACACGCAATTACACACCACCAGGCAAGATCTACTCCTCGAGGACAGAGAAACAGGAAGCAGACCACAAGCCGGTGTGAGACGGTAACGCAGCACATACACTATGCGAAGACAACGACTGGTACCGGCAGTGACTCTCGAACAATACCCCGCATCAAGGACCGCCCTACACGTGAGTTCACCCCAGTACGCATACGGGCACAGAAACCCCGGACTTCCAACGGAAGCCCGGGGTGGGATGGTGGAGTTCAGGGGGCACATGTCGAACTCGTGCCGGCTCGCGATCACCTTTTGTTGGTGGTGCTGACAGCATAGGCAATCGGGAACTGACATGAGAGCACTTGTTGCTTCAGAGGGACGCAGCTTGCTCCGATGGCACAGACGGCAGTCTGTGCCATAACACAAGCGTCTGAAACAGACGCGCAGTGGGGCACCCGGAACAGCCCCGGTGGGGCTGTGGAGGGCAAGCCTGTGGAGCGAAGCGGAGCAGGCGCAGTAAGAGCCCCGAGGAGCGTAGCGACGAGTGGGTGAGGGAGGGGTCGAAGCGGAGCGAGACCACGACCGAAGGGCTGTCGGCTATGCCGACCGAAGGAGAGAGCGTAGCGAACGACTGAGCCAGCCCCTCTTATGCCCTTTTCTTCCTTCTCCACCGCCAGCGACCATCAGGGAGCGAAAGGTGGGCAAAGTGGTGCTACGAAGGGGAAAACAGGCGGGACCACCCCCGGTGGTACCACGGGTCGTTGAGGCGGTACCGCCTCCGAGACGTGGTACCACGCCCGTCTGTTTTGCCTGTTGAGGCAGGGTTTAGGCGGGACCACGTGACAAGCGTGCTTGGCACCGTGGTCCCGCCATGCGGCACAGGCCGCGTCAGCAGGGGGACGAACCGAGCGAGCGCAAGTTTGGCACCCCTGTGCAACACCCCGTCTCGTAGTCGCGTAGCGACCCATGCGCGCCCGCCTGGAACGAGGCGTAGCCTCGGGCCAGCAGCCCTTGTGTCAGGGGTCGGAACGCCCCCGTTAGGGCTGTCTAATGGGCTGACACAGCACCACCGACCGAGGGCTCGCAGGTCGGTGGGGATGTGGCACAAAATGCCCTGTGCAACCTGTTGACGAAGCCTCCATCGAGACACTTGTCTAACCCTTCTTGGGCTGTGTCTCGGTCTGCTGCTGTGGGTGCACCAGAACTGCTCTCCAGACGCTCGTAGAGCAACTGGTCATAGCGGGGCATTATGCGTGCTGCAGCTGCACCCGAAATAGTCCAGTGGTCGCACTTCGGAATTGTGATGGTGATGCGGTGGGCTTAACCATATATAGAGAGTCACCGTCGACCAGCAGAGCTCGATATGTGTTGCTCAGTGATGCCCCGCTGGCCAAGCAGTGCGAGGCCAGGGGTGAGGTCTCAGCACTGGACCAGCTGAGTGAGCGAGGCGGCGTCCATTGCTGAGACGCGTGCCTTGATCACGTCGGGCAGCACTGCCTAGACGTGTGTTGTGGCACCACAGTGGTGCCACAAGTCAACGTCCGTTTCCAGTGGTTCGAAGAGGCGCTGGAGACAGTCTTGTTGCCACCCTCGATGGGTGGCAACAAGACACAGGGTCGTGTTCGGACTCACCCAGAGACCGGGCTGTCTTTGTGTTTATGACCCGGCCTCGTTTAGGTGACAGACACCGCTGTGACTGTGGGCGCCTCGGTTGTAAGTATGGCGCAATCGTGACCAGATGACGGTCAATGGTGACCATAAAGTGAATAATAACAGGCCCGATAAGCACCACTGGTCACACAGGGCACTTATCGGGTCTGAAGAAGATCTGATATTGGGTTGAAGATGGTCGTTTTGTGGTCAGTGGGCATTTTGGTGTTTATCAGGCGTGTTGTTGGACGAGAAGCAGCATTGTTTATGACTATGAAAGAACCACGGTCAATCATGACCAGAGAGCAGTGTTGTTATGGATTGTGGAGAGGCTGTCGAGAACCATAAGGAGCACTATCAATGGGTCAAAGTGTGATTAAAGAAAGCTCCTCTACAAACCATTCCACGGTTCATAGAGGAGCTTCATTGAGGTTGACGATGACGTGAGCCAGGGACTGAGCTTCTTCCATCTGATGATCGGTCACCAGCGTGAGCAACTCGTATTCGTTGGCTCGGCTGAGTGCTCCTGCGCGGTTGGTCCCTGCGTCGCACGTGATGACAGCCTTGGTGTCAGGAAAGGCCAGAATCACCTGGTCGATGACCTCAGGTTAGATCTCGTGGCCGAGGTGGTAGTCGGGTACGTGCAGGCGCACGTCTAGGCCCAGCTCGGAGAGCCCTGCGTAGAGGATAATCCCAGCACAGATGCCGTCGGTGTCGAAGTCGAGGATGATGATGAGGGGCATCTGATTAACTCTGAGGTACTCCCGTGCGGCGCACATGGCGTCGATGTATTTGAGCAGCGGGTGGGAGGGGTCGTTGATTTCTTAGATGTACTCGTCGGTCCATCCCATTCGCTCACGGATTGTGTTGAACAGTTCGAGGCCGGTGCGGCCGGAGGTGAGCTTGTCGATGTCGAGGGCGGAACTATGAGCCGGTTCCGATCGTTTGGATGGTGGTGAGGGCGTGGTGGTCATGGGGATGGGGTCCTTTCTGTATATCGGAACTACGATCCGGTTCCGCTCGGTTGAGATGACTTGGGGTGAGGGTTAGTCCCACCATCGGCGGACGTATTCAGTGTCGTTGATTCTCATTTCGTCAGGTTCTGCTTGCGCGTCGAGTTCACACTGTTTTCGATTGCTCTCCATACTTGATCCATTCCTGGAGTGCTGTTGTTGTTTACAAGAAATTGGGCAGTTGTTGCGTTTGATACCTCGATGGTGTCAATGCTGATGCGTTCATCGGATCGCTGAGGGCCGATGAGGCATCCATGTAGGACGATGCCTGGAATGTTGATGGCTGCGTTGAGCAGGCACTTGAGGGTTGGGCCATTGTTTTGACGGTCGTTAAGTTGTTCGGTGGGAGGTTCTCGATTAACCAGGCGGCTTCATCGGCTGTGATGCCATTGACACAAACGAAATCTGTTGTGGGCTGACCCTCGCCATTGAGGGGTGGTTGGCCCTCAATGGTTGCAAGCTTGTTGCGCAGCTTCTCCCACAGGCCGATTCGGACAGTCCAGTTTTTGTCTCCGTACAGGTTGAACATGGTGGTTGATCTCTTTCTTCTCTGTGACTCATGAGTAGGTGGATGTTTTTAGGGAAATACACCCACGCCCACTGGGATGAACCAGTGGGCGTGGGTGGTGATTGCGGTGGCGAGACTTAGGTCAGTCGCAGTATGTTTGACCTTCCATGATGATGCAGCCGTGGACTCCATTGTCGGGCCTTCCGGGGCCTAGGTCGATGCGACCAGGAGTCGACCCGCCGCTGCTTGGCGGCACAGGTGGCGTGTAGGTGTCACCGCTGCCCCACTCATTAGAGTTACCTCTGGCGTAACTCCAGTCGTTAGAACCAGAATTGTCGCTCCAGTTGGAACCGCCCCCACCGGAGTATCCAGAGATTTCACCAAAACCAGAAGCAGCCTGAGACTGAGCAGCGGCGGTCTTGGCATCGTTGTACGCCTTGATAGCGTCCTTGAGTGCCTGGGTGGCGGCGTTCACCTCACCGGTCTTGGAAACCACAGTCTTGGTCGTCTCGATAGATGCGACAGCCTCGTCGTAGGTCGAGACTGTCACGGTCATGGAGACACTGTGCGAGTCTTTTTCGATCTTCTTGAGCGCGTCGTAGGCAGCCTTGATGGTGGCATCACTCTGTAGCGCGGTGTCAGCCTCAACAGTCTTGAGTTGGTCGGTCGCATTCTTCTGAGCAGTAGCCAGGTCACTCTTGGCCTTGTCCATGGAGGACTGGGCTTCGTCAGCAGCCTTGGTGAGGCGGTACTTGTCGCGCACGTCGATGAACGCTGCTGTCTGAGTCTTGAGAGCGTCCAGGTCGGTAGCACGGGTCTCAATGAGTGTATTGAGAGCAGCGAGGTCATCAGAGGAAACACACTGAGGCACAGTGGCGCTCTTGTGTCCGGCAACGGCACTCATCGCTTTGTCGAGGTCTGTGATGACCTTTTGACCCTCAGGAGACAGCGGGAAGCCGTCGGTGTGAGCGAGGCGCTTGCCCTCACCGATCTTGACCGAAGCGTCAACGCTGTCCAGAGCGTCTTGAGCTTCCTGAACAACCTTGTTGAGGTCGGTCTTCTGGTCGGTGATTACCTTGGTATGAGCCGCACAGTCGCGTTCGACAGTGTAGGTGCGGTAGGCAAAGGTGACTCCGACACCAGTCAGGACGAGAGCGAGGGCTGCGATGGAGGCGATGATCTTTGTGTGTGGTCCAGAGCTTTGGGTTGAGACGGTGGGTGCTTGTCGTAGAGCGTTTGTTTTGGTCATTGTGCTGTGGGGGTGTCACCGAGGACTCCCGTGTCGCGGGGTTTTATTAGGGGTGATATCCAGGTGGGTAGATGATATCTGGGCTTGTTTGGGTGGCATGTGCGGCAGCGGCTGCTGCCGCGTATTCTGCGTCAGCGATTTCTTTGAGCTTTGGGCGGATGCATCGCTTGATGAACAGAATCGACCAGAGCAGTGAAATGATCACAGCAGCAAGGACTATCCAGGGAAGTGCTGATACGAGGGCCTGTGTTCCTTGAGGGTGTCAGTCCGTTTGTGTACGGGGACTGATTTACAAGTATGCGGTGAACCT
>ERZ773246.1051-NODE-1051-length-10625-cov-15.5184_pt1 | contig 10625 bp, 9 predicted proteins | sample MGYA00580519_ERZ773246 | MGnify/ENA primary metagenome ERZ773246 (study PRJEB29015, sample SAMEA2738153) | human oral metagenome | biome: human oral; feature: human-associated habitat; material: saliva | place: China | collected 2246 ...
CTACAGCAGTTTTGGTAGCTCTTGCAGGCCTTGCTATTACTATCTTCTTTGTTGTTAAAGGTATCAAAGGTGGGATTATCCTTTCTATTTTAACAACGACTGTTCTTGCCATTGCGGTTGGTCTTGTTAACGTTTCAGGAATCGACTTCGCTAGCAACAATCTTTCATCAGCAGTCAACGACCTAGGAACTTTGTTTGGTGCTGCTCTTGGTTCAGAAGGTTTAGGGTCTTTGATTTCAAACACTTCTCGCTTACCAGAAACTTTGATGGCCATTCTTGCCTTCTCATTGACAGATATTTTTGATACTATTGGTACACTTATCGGTACTGGTGAAAAAGTAGGTATCGTAGCGACAAGTGGTGAAAACCATGAGTCAGCTAAATTGGATAAAGCTCTTTACTCTGATTTGGTAGCAACTTCAATTGGTGCCATTGCAGGTACTTCAAACGTTACGACTTATGTTGAGTCAGCAGCAGGTATCGGTGCTGGTGGACGTACTGGTTTGACAGCCTTAGTTGTTGCTATCTGTTTTGCTTTATCTAGCTTCTTTAGCCCACTATTAGCGATTGTTCCAACAGCTGCAACTGCACCAATTTTGATTATTGTCGGAATTATGATGCTCTCTAACTTGAAAAACATTCCTTGGGATGATATGTCAGAAGCTGTTCCGGCCTTCTTCACATCTATCTTTATGGGATTCAGTTACTCAATCACTCAAGGGATTGCAGTTGGTTTCTTGACTTATACTTTGACAAAGGTTGTCAAAGGCCAAGTTAAAGATGTGCATGTCATGATTTGGATTTTGGATGCCTTGTTTATCTTGAACTACATCAGCATGGCTCTTAACTAATGATAAACACTTAAAAAAAGAAGGAGGAATCTCCTCCTTTTTTATTAGTAGAAATATCGCAAAAGAAAACTTTTTGGTATAATGATTACATGCACATAAAAAATGAAGATGAACTCATTGCTCTTGGACAAGATTTAGGTTCTTTACTAGAGAAAAATGATGTATTGATTTTGACTGGAGAATTAGGTGCGGGGAAAACAACACTTACAAAAGGTCTAGCTAAAGGTCTAGGGATTCATCAAATGATTAAGAGTCCTACCTATACCATTGTTCGAGAATATGAAGGTCGTCTACCCTTGTATCACTTGGATGTTTATCGTATTGAAGGGGACGCAGATTCTATCGACTTGGATGAATTTCTTTTTGGATCAGGTGTGACTGTTATTGAGTGGGGGCATCTATTAGGAGAAGCTCTTCCGGCAGAATATCTGGAATTAGAAATTCTCAAAGATGGTGACGGACGCGAAGTTGTCTTTCATGCCCGTGGCCAACGAGCAACAGAGCTCTTACAGAGGTTGACGGATGGAGTATGATCTTTTAGTCCGTGAAGCAGAAGTCCAAGATGCTTCGGTTCTTATTGCACTTTTGGATCAGATTGGTCAAGAATCTAGCTTTACCAGTCTGGATGAAAACGGAATTGCAATGACTGCATCAGAAATGCAGCATTTTATTGACAAGCAGGCCCAATCGGACAATCAAATTACTTTACTAGCTTTTTTAAATGATGAGCTAGCAGGGGTCATCAATATAACGGCGGATCAACGTCCGAGAGTTCGACATATTGGTGATGTCTTTCTTGGAATTAAAAAAGCATACTGGGGATATGGCCTCGGTAGTATCCTCATGGAAGAAGCTATTGAATGGGCCAAATCGAGTGCTAGTATTCGACGTTTACAATTGACAGTTCAAAAACGCAATCTTGCGGCTGTTCATCTATATAAAAAGATGAGCTTCATCATAGAAGGATTACAGGAACGTGGTGCTTGTATAGAGGGAGGAGAGTTTCTTGACGTTTACCAAATGGGTCGACTGATAGACAAATAAATATATGGCAAAAAAAATAATCGGAATGTTTTTAGGCTTTGTCCTTGTGACAGTGCTTGGTGTGGGAGCTTATGCCTATACGATCTACCAACAAAGTACACAGACTCTAGCTAAAACCTATAAACAAATCGGGGAAGAAACGAAGGTTATCGAGGCAACTGAACCCCTGACAATCCTACTGATGGGTGTGGATACGGGGAACGTTGAACGTACAGACCCATGGGCGGGTAACAGTGATTCGATGATCTTAGTAACAGTAAATCCTAAAACCAAGAAAGTTGTTATGATGAGTTTGGAACGTGATATTCTGACACAAATCCAACAACCAGATGGTAGTGTTAGAGAAGCGAAACTCAATTCCGCCTATGCTGATGGTGGAGCAGAACTTGCTATTTCAACCATTCAAAAAATGATGAATATCCACATCGATCGTTATGTGATGGTCAACATGCATGGCCTTCAAAGAATGGTTGATGCTGTCGGTGGAATCACAGTAAACAACACTCTAGGTTTCCCTATCTCTATCCAAGATCAAGAACCGTTTAATACGATTTCTATCGGCGTTGGAGAGCAAACTCTAAATGGTGAAGAGGCGCTGGTGTATTCACGCATGCGCTATCAAGATCCAGAAGGGGATTACGGTCGTCAGAAACGTCAGCGCGAAGTCATTCAAAAGATTGTTGAGAAGATTCTAAGTTTGAATAGTGTTAGCCACTACCAAGAAATTTTGAAGGCTCTTAGCGATAATATGCAGACAAATATCGAGATTACGACAACAACCATTCCTCAGTTGATGGGCTACCAAGATTCATTTAAGAATATTGAGTCTCAGCAATTGCGTGGAGAGGATGCAATGATTGACGGAACATCCTACCAAATCGTGTCATCTGCTCATATGTTAGAGATGCAAAATCTTTTGCGTCGTTCATTGGACAAACCAGAAGTTACGGAATTAGAGACAAATGTTGTCTTGTATGAAAATATTTATGGCCGCTTGCCACAAACAACCGGACCTATTGCAGATCAGGAACAGCAAGGACAACAAGTGCATCAAGTGCAGCAAGAGCAACCAGAACAATAAGAAATAAATACTGAAATCGTAGGAATTTTCCTGCGATTTTTTCAAAGAAATTCGAATAGATAAGTAGGAGGAAAAAATGAAAGCGGAAATAATAGCTGTTGGGACAGAAATTCTAACTGGTCAAATTGTCAATACCAATGCTCAGTTTTTGTCTGAAAAGTTAGCTGAAATCGGAGTCGATGTTTACTTCCAGACGGCCGTGGGAGACAATGAAACTCGACTCATATCCCTGTTGGAGATTGCTCAGAAACGTAGTAATCTGGTTATCTTAACGGGAGGATTGGGGCCGACAGAGGATGACTTGACCAAACAAACATTGGCTCAATTTCTAGGGCGTCATTTGACTTTTGATGCTCAAGCACAGGCTAAACTGGATGATTTCTTTGCTCATCGCCCAGACTATGCTCGAACTCCAAATAATGAACGCCAAGCTCAAATTGTTGAGGGGTCAATCCCACTCTCAAATGAAACAGGACTAGCAGTTGGTGGTATGATTGAGGTAGATGGCGTGACTTATGTTGTCCTACCAGGTCCGCCAAGTGAACTGAAACCAATGGTTTTAAATGAGCTACTACCAAGATTGACAACAGGAGCTAAGTTGTACTCACGTGTGCTACGTTTCTTTGGCATTGGTGAGAGCCAGCTAGTGACGATTTTATCAGATTTGATTGAAGAGCAGACGGATCCAACCATAGCACCGTATGCAAAAACGGGAGAGGTGACTCTGCGCTTGTCAACCAAGGCCACTAGTCAAGACGAGGCTCAAAAGGCCTTAGATAATCTGGAGGAAAAGATCCTTGCACGTCAGACCTTTGAAGGGGTTGCTTTAAAGGATATCTGCTATGGTTATGGCGAAGAAGCGAGTCTAGCCAGCGTAGTTGTTGAGGAGTTGAAAAAGAAAAAGCAAACCATCACAGCTGCAGAAAGTTTAACAGCAGGGCTTTTCCAAGCGACTTTGGCAAACTTTTCGGGAGCATCAACAATCTTTAAAGGTGGTTTTGTCACTTATAGCCTGGAAGAAAAAGCTAAGATGTTAGACATTCCAAAAGTAGAGTTGGAAGAATATGGAGTCGTTTCAGCATTTGCTGCGGAAAAAATGGCTGAGCAGGCACGCCTCAAAACCCAGTCAGATTTTGGGATTAGCTTGACAGGAGTAGCTGGTCCGGATAGCCTAGAAGGGCATCCAGCAGGGACAGTTTTCATCGGCCTATCTCAAGCATCAGGTACCGAAGTCATTCAAGTCAATATAGCTGGAAGAAGCCGAGCGGATGTTCGTAAGATTGCAGTTATGCATGCGTTTAACTTAGTTCGCAAAGCTTTATTAAGTGACTGACTTTTGATATAATAGAAGAAGGTTCTTAGAATCATTAAAATATAGGAGAACAAAATGGCGAAAAAACCAACAAAAAAATTAGATGAAATTGGGAAAAAATTTGGAGCTGATCGTGAAAAAGCTTTGAATGATGCGCTTAAATTGATTGAAAAAGACTTCGGTAAGGGTTCAATCATGCGCTTGGGTGAACGCGCAGAGCAAAAAGTACAAGTGATGAGTTCAGGCTCTTTGGCTCTTGATATTGCACTTGGTTCAGGTGGTTATCCAAAGGGACGTATCATTGAAATCTACGGTCCAGAATCATCAGGTAAGACAACAGTAGCCCTTCATGCTGTAGCACAAGCACAAAAAGAAGGTGGAATTGCAGCCTTTATCGATGCGGAACACGCGCTCGATCCAGCCTATGCAGCAGCTCTTGGAGTGAATATTGATGAATTGCTCTTGTCACAACCAGACTCAGGTGAGCAAGGTCTTGAAATTGCAGGGAAATTGATTGACTCAGGTGCAGTTGACCTTGTCGTTATTGACTCGGTTGCAGCTCTTGTACCTCGTGCGGAAATCGATGGGGATATCGGAGATAGCCACGTTGGTCTTCAAGCTCGTATGATGAGCCAGGCGATGCGTAAACTTGGTGCTTCTATCAACAAGACAAAAACAATTGCTATCTTCATCAACCAGTTGCGTGAAAAAGTTGGAGTTATGTTTGGTAATCCAGAAACAACTCCTGGTGGACGTGCCCTTAAATTCTATGCTTCAGTTCGTTTAGACGTTCGTGGAAGCACACAAATTAAGGGAACTGGCGACCAAAAAGATACTAACGTCGGTAAAGAAACTAAGATTAAAGTTGTGAAAAACAAGGTTGCTCCACCGTTCAAAGAAGCTCTTGTTGAAATCATGTACGGGGAAGGTATTTCTAGAACTGGTGAACTCTTGAAGATTGCTAGTGATTTGGATATCATCCAAAAAGCAGGTGCTTGGTACTCATACAAGGGTGAAAAAATCGGACAAGGTTCTGAAAATGCGAAGAAATACTTGGCAGATCATCCAGAAATCTTTGATGAAATTGACCACCAAGTTCGTGTTCAATATGGTTTGATCGAAGAGGAAGAAGGCTCTAAAGCAAGTTCAGCAACAGAAACAAGTTCTAACCAAGAAGTGACTCTTGATTTGGGCGATGCTCTTGAAATCGAAATTGAAGAATAAAAAAAAAGTAGCAGAGAACTGCTACTTTTTTATTTCATGAGAACTAATGTTCGCTAAAACGTCGGTATTTGATGCGAAAGTCAAAGTAATTCTCTTCTTGCAATTTTTGAAAGATGTTGCGATAGGCTTCTTCATCAAAATGGTCACCACGGTAGAGAATTTCAAAACTCATTCCCTCGTATTCTAAAAAAGCATTGGCAGTTTTAAAACCATTTTGTAAGTAGAAGTCCATGCGGGCCTTTCGTTGTTCGAGATTATCACAGTCTTCGTCCAATCGCTCCACTTCAAGAATCATAGTACGCTGGTAAAAATCAATGAGTTTTTCAATGATTTCTCTCCCGTATCCATGGCTACGGAGATGGGGCATGATAGCAAAGAAGCTAATGTAGAAAGCTTTTTGATTTGAAATGGCAAAGGCAAAGCCGACAAATTCCTCTTCGTTATAAAAAGCGAAAAAGTGGGCGTCATCTCTATCTTGGTAACTTAAAAATTCTTCCAAAGAGACGCGTTCTTCTTCAGGGAAGGCTTCCTTGTTTAATTGTTCAACTTTTTCAAGGTCTGGGAATACATCTGTAATTAACTGGCTGGTTAAGGTCATACCTACCCTCCTTTTCTGTCACGATTATACCAGATTGTTTGTATCTAGGCAACGCTTTCTTATCCAAACTCCCTTGTTCCCCTACTGGAAAGCTGATATAATAGCCTTATGAATAAAAAATCAACGGTGGACTTGATTCATGGTCCCATCCTTCCTTCACTGATTAGTTTTGCTTTACCAATTTTACTATCCAATATCTTTCAGCAACTATACAATACAGCTGATATTTTGATTGTGGGGCGTTTTTTAGGACAAGATTCCTTGGCGGCAGTTGGAGCTACGACAGCCATTTTTGATTTAATTATCGGTTTTGCCCTCGGAGTTGGAAATGGGATGGGAGTTGTTATCGCTCGTCTTTACGGTGCTCGTAATTTCGCTAAGATTAAGGAAGCTGTCGCGGCGACTTGGATTTTGGGTGCCATCCTGAGTGGTCTTGTCATGCTGATGGGATTCTTTGGTCTTTATCCACTTTTGCAGTACCTAGAAACACCTGCAGAAATTCTCCCCCAATCCTACGAATACATCTCCATGATTGTTAGTTGCGTGGGAGTTAGCTTTGCCTATAATCTCTTTGCAGGATTGCTACGATCGATTGGTGATAGCCTTGCGGCGCTTGCTTTTCTTATCTTTTCAGCCATTATTAATGTAATTCTAGATTTGTATTTTATTACGCAATTGCAGCTAGGTGTGCAGTCCGCTGGTCTTGCAACCATTATCTCGCAAGGTTTGTCAGCAATCCTTTGTTATTTCTATATTCGCAAGAGTGTTCCAGAGCTTCTTCCAGGTCTCAAACATTTCAAATGGAATAAGGCTCTCTATGTTGACCTTTTAGAGCAAGGGTTAGCTATGGGCTTGATGGGATCAATCGTCTCTATCGGAAGTGTCATCTTGCAATCCTCTGTCAATAGTTTTGGAGCAGTCATTATCAGTGCTCAAACGGCAGCACGCCGAATCATGGCCTTTGCCTTACTGCCAATGACAGCTATTTCAGCTTCCATGACAACTTTTATCTCTCAAAATTTTGGGGCAAAACGTCCCGAACGTATCGTCCAAGGACTTCGTATAGGGAGTTATTTGAGTATGTCTTGGGCAACCTTTGCCTGTGTTTTCCTATTTTTTGCAAGTCCTAGCCTAGTTTCTTTCCTGGCAAGTTCGACAGACGGCTACCTGATTGAAAACGGGACTTTATACCTGCGTATTAGTTCGGTGTTCTATCCATTTTTAAGCCTGTTATTGATCTATAGAAATAGCTTGCAGGGGTTAGGGCAAAAACTCTTGCCCCTCGTATCTAGCTTTATCGAGTTGTTTGGGAAAATTATTTTCGTGGCTTGGATCATCCCTTGGACAGGTTATACTGGAGTTATCCTATGTGAACCGCTACTCTGGGTTGTTATGACCGTTCAACTTTACTTCTCCCTCTCTCAACACCCTTGGATAAAAGAAGGTAAGAAAATCGTGGCAGTCGGTGGAAAATCTTAGCCTGGTTTACAAAAGAAAATCCATTTCCTCTAGTGAAAATCAGCTAGACTTGTGTTATAATAAGAAAGATTAAAATGTGAAAAAAGGAGATTCCTAATGGGACGTAAATGGGCCAATATCGTAGCCAAGAAAACGGCTAAAGATGGAGCTAACTCTAAAGTATATGCAAAATTTGGTGTAGAAATCTATGTAGCAGCTAAAAAAGGTGATCCAGATCCAGAATCAAACTCAGCTTTGAAATTCGTTATCGATCGTGCCAAACAAGCGCAAGTGCCAAAACACGTTATTGATAAGGCTATCGATAAAGCGAAAGGAAATACAGACGAAACCTTTACAGAAGGACGTTACGAAGGATTTGGGCCAAATGGTTCAATGTTGATCGTTGATACCTTGACTTCAAACGTTAACCGTACAGCTGCCAATGTCCGTGCTGCTTTTGGTAAAAACGGTGGAAACATGGGAGCTTCAGGTTCAGTATCTTACCTCTTTGACAACAAGGGTGTCATCGTATTTGCTGGTGACGACGCTGATGCTATCTTTGAACTCTTGCTTGAAGCAGATGTCGATGTAGACGATGTAGAAGCAGAAGAAGGAACAATCACTGTTTACACAGCTCCAACTGATCTTCACAAGGCTATCGTTGCTTTGCGTGAATCTGGTATTGAAGAATTCCAAGTAACTGAATTGGAAATGATTCCTCAATCAGAAGTTGAGTTGTCAGGTGAAGATTTGGAAACATTTGAAAAACTTTACAGCGTTCTTGAAGACGACGAAGACGTACAAAAAATCTACACAAACGTAGATGGATTCTAATAAAAAAGCGAGCAGCTATTAAGTCTGTTCGCTTTTTAGTTATCTTAGACTCTTACTCCATCATCAGTTTGCGCTGTTCTGTCTAATCCTAGGGCAAATTTACGGATGAGAAGAAATTGTCCGTTTTCCTGTTTTACGAAAGTCAGTACAACTGTCTTAGTATTAGAACCGAGTGAGACATAGGAGATTTTTTTAATCTCATAGTCGCCTGAAGTTGACTCAATTTCAGAATCTGGCTGTCCATGCTTGCTGATAATATCTTTGTAGTTGGAGCCACCTTTTCCTCGATTCGAGGTGTCACCTTCTATCAAAGCATCGAATTGTTCCTTGGTCCAAGTGAAGGAATCGGTATCCTCGTCGTCCTCATCCTCATCGGTGCTATTATCTGGTAGCGTTCCAAAATCGTCATCTTCTGTTAAAGAGGTTAAACTTCTGTATGGGTGACGAAAATTTCTAGCCAAGTCGTTAAAAACACCAGAAGGGAGTACTTGCGTTGTCAAAACAAGGAAAATGGATCCAATGCCTAGGGCGGTTCCAATAATCGCCAATATTTTACGGTTTTGGAGATTGAGGATGATACCAAAAACACCTAGACCTATTGCAATAATAGCAAAGAAAAAAGATAGTACGCTGATGATTGGCAACCAGGATCCGAGAAGTGCAAGGGTTCCCAAGATGATAGCAATGATTCCTAAGATTTTCTCTTCTTTTTGTTTCATTTGTGGCTTTCTCATTTCTAGTCAGGCTGGAATCTTATCCGTGTAAGATAGTGTTTATTATAGATAAAATGAGCCCTAATGTCAATTTTAAATAAAATAGTTCTCCTGGAAACTTTTTTCTTGACATCCTATTTGAAAGTGATAAAATAGTTCTCATGAAAACCAATTGGTTCTCTAGAGAACTATTTATATGTAAAAAGGGGGAAATCATGGATAAACCGATGTTGGTCTTTAAACGTTTTGGTCATCAGGTTCACCTGATGGTGCAAAAGGAAGCCAAGCGTTGTGGTATCGAATTTATGGGTGGACCACAAGGGCAGGTTCTCCGCTTTTTAGATCGTCGTGAGCAGGATCAAGAATTGACGCTTATCAAGGATATTGAACAAGAACTCAATGTCACCAAGTCAGTTGCTAGTAATTTAGTGAAGCGCATGGTGCAAAATGGTTTGGTAGAGTTGGAGGCGAGTCCAAGTGATAAGCGGGCAAAATTTGTTCATTTGACGGAAAAATCACGCTCTCAAATGAAGCAAATCAAATCATTCTTTGATCGAATTGACCGCAGCTTACTTGAAGGTGTTTCCGAAGAAAAGCTCGCTATTTTTGAAGAAGTACTTGATAAACTACAAGCAAATGTAAAAAAAATAGGAGGGGAAAATGAAGAAACTCGCTAAGCGTATCACAGGAAAAGAGTGGGGAATGATTCTCTTGACCATGCTCTTTACCTGTTTCTCGGTCTATCTAGAGTTAGAAGTACCGACTTACATTTCAGAAATTACAGCATTACTTGGGACACCAGGGACGCAGTTGGATGCACTTTGGTCACCAGCTATTAAGATGATAGGCTTGTCTCTACTTGCTTTTCTGTCATCCGTTACTGTTGGATTTTTTGCCGCTCGCGTTGCAGCATCCTACACGGCTCATCTGCGTAGTGATATTTTTAATCGTGTCTTGGATTATTCTCAGACAGAAATTAAACGTTTTTCAATCCCAAGTCTGTTGACTCGGACGACAAATGATATTACGCAGATCCAGATGCTCTTTACTATGGGACTCCAGGTAATCACTCGTGGACCTATTATGGCTATCTGGGCCATTGGAAAAATCCTTGGGAAGTCTGAGTACTGGCTCTGGGCAGTAGTAATCGCTGTTATCGTCAATGTTTTGATGACAACTGTTCTCCTGACTCTGGCCTTTCCGAAACAATCTGTCATCCAAAAATTGACAGATAAACTCAATAGTATTACTCGTGAAAGTTTGACAGGGATTCGAGTGGTGCGTGCTTATAATGCCGAGGATTATCAAGACAAGAAATTCGAAGAAGCCAATGAGGAAGTCACTCGTCTTAATCTCTTTGTCAACCGTTTGATGGCCATTATGAATCCTATTATGATGGCGATTTCGAGTGGCTTGAGTCTAGCTATCTACTGGATTGGAGCCTATATCATCAACGATGCTAGCCTGACAGACCGTCTACCACTCTTTAGTGATATGGTGGTCTTCATGT
>ERZ773246.1054-NODE-1054-length-10616-cov-128.726_pt1 | contig 10616 bp, 11 predicted proteins | sample MGYA00580519_ERZ773246 | MGnify/ENA primary metagenome ERZ773246 (study PRJEB29015, sample SAMEA2738153) | human oral metagenome | biome: human oral; feature: human-associated habitat; material: saliva | place: China | collected 2246 ...
TGGCCGCCGACCCCGCCGTGCGCGCACGCTACAACGTCGTCTCCGTCGTTACCGCAGGCTCACCCACGGCGACGGTTGCGCCCAGCGACGTACCCGTCCTCTCCTACGAAAACTCGGGCGACATCGTCCCCGGTCTGGACGGGAACGCGACCCGCGGAGACAACGTGACGACCGTCAGGTTCCACGACTACGAGGCCGCGTCTCACCCCGAAGACCCGGTTCCCTCCTCGCACAGCGCGCCGCTGTACGTGGATGAAATCCGAAGTACCCTGGACGCCGCCCGGGCCTCGTCCGATCCGGGTCTGAGTGCCCTGGCGGCCGCCGAGGCCCACCGTACCCAGGCGCTCGGCCTCACCCAGGACACGCAGACCACCATCCACCACTATCAAACGAGGCGCATCACCCAGGGGTAATGCGCCTCGACGGAGAAGGGAGCGAAACGTCAGTCCCGCTTGTCCTTCTTATCCCGCAGGATGCCCGAGACGATCGAGGACACCACGGAGGTGATGACCGCGCCGACCAGGCAGGACCAGAAGCCGCCCGTCGTCATGGGGAATCCGAGCGACGTGGACAGCCACCCCGTCAGCGCAAATAGCAGAGAGTTTGTCACCAGGGCAAACAGGCCGAAGGTCAGGAGGTACAGGGGGAATGTCAGCGTCGTCACCACAGGCTTGATGATCGAGTTCACCGCAGTGAACACCAGGGCGACTGCCGCCAGAACGATGACGGTTTGCGACGCCGACGACGATTCGATCGAGATCGACGAGACCAGATGGGTCGTCACCCACAGGCCGGCCATCGTGGCCAATAAACGAGCAATAAAGTCCATTTCTCCATTCTTGCGCAGTGGGATGATGCTTGCACGGTCCAAGTCCATGGGATAGGACTACACACATGACCAACCTGCGCATCCGTCCCGCCGTCGCCTCCCTGCCTCGCTACGTTCCCAGCAAGACCGCGCCCGACGCCGTCAAAATCTCCTCCAACGAGATGCCGACGCCGCCCAGCCCCGCGGTGCTCGAGGCGATCGCCCGCGAACTCGAGACGATCAACCGCTACCCCGATCTAACGGCTGCGCCCCTGCGCGAGGCCCTCGCGCAGCGCTTCGGCGTCGGTGCTGACCAGGTGTGTGTGGGCACTGGTTCCTCGGCGATCCTCGTCGCCGCACTGTCCGCCGTCTGCCAGCCCGGCAGCCAGGTCGTCTTCCCCTGGCGCTCCTTCGAGTCCTACCCGATCGCCATTCCCTCCGTGGGCGGCGAACCCGTGCCCGTTGAGCTCCTCCCGGACGCCACCCACGACCTCGACGCCATGCGCGCCGCGATCACGCCCGACACCGTCGCCGTCATCGTCTGCTCGCCCAACAACCCGACCGGCCCGGCCCTCACCTACGAGGAGATCGCCGGCTTCGTCGCCGACGTCCCCGACGACGTCATGGTCATCGTCGACGAGGCCTACATCGACTTCGCGACCAAGCCCGGCGTGCGCACCGCGGTCCCCCTCATCAAGGAACACCCCAACGTCATCGTCATGCGCACGTTCTCCAAGGCGCATGCCCTGGCCGGCGTGCGCGTCGGCTACGCCATCGGCGATCCCGAGGTGATCGGCGCGATCCAGGCTCTCCTCGTCCCCTTCGGCGTCAGCTCCCTCGCCCTCGCCGCGGCCCTCGCCTCCCTGAAGGACGCCGAGGGCGTGCAGCGCGCGGTCGCCGAGATCATCGCCGAGCGCGAGCGCATCATCCCGGCCCTGCGCGGACTCGGCTACGACATCCCCGACAGCCAGTCGAACTTCTACCTGATCCGAGGCGACGTCTACGGCCTCGTCGAGGCATGCGCGCGCGTCGGCCTCATCGTGCGCCCCTTCCGCGTGGGCGTGCGAGTCTCGGTCGGCTCGCGCGAGCAGAACGACCGCTTCCTGTCCGTGGCCGCTGAATTCGCACGCGCCGCGGGCGTCGGCGCGTAGGGTCAGCATGCGAATGGGCGCGCCCGACGAAACGGACGCGCCCACGACCACCCACCGGGGTGCAGTAGATTACGGGATCAGCAGCGAGGCGATGAGGAGAAGCGACCAGCCGAGCTCGCTGAAGCCGATCAGCTTGGGTGAGAAGGGACGCGCGCGGGTCCGGTTCAGCGTCGGCATGACCCACGCGCGCGCGGTCAGGCACGCCCACATGAGGACGGGCCAGATCGTCAGCGCGCCGAACCACCACCCCACAGCCGCGCACAGCGTGAACGCAGCGTGCAGCAGCGTGGAACCCATCGCCCAGCGCGGGTCCTTGCGGCCTCGGATCATCGAACGAACCAGCGGAACTGTGCCGATGTAGTGCAGGCCGAACGCGGCGCACGTCGCCCACGCGTGGAGGGTCACCGCAGACGGTGAACCATCAGCGATCGCCAGCGAGAACGCCACGGGGCCCATGATGTTGCCCGCCAGGATCGAGGCCGCACGGGCGCCCAGGGAGCGCTCGCGGCCCTTCCACACAAGGTAGATCGCGGACGAGGCCAGGGGTGCGAAAGCGATCGCCCACCATAGCAGCTGTGGGCGCAGTGCCAGGAGGGTGGCGCCGGGGAGCGCCGCGAGCACGCCGTAGGTCAGGACCGCGGGGGCAATGCGGGAGCGGCGCTTGGCGGGCGTTTTCACCCACAGGCACACGGCGGAGAACATCTGGAATGCCATCGCCCACGACACCAGCATGAGGAAGACCGTCCAGGAGAAGGTGAAGGACAGCGCCCACCCGAGCAGCGGCGGGAAAGCCATCATCGTCCACGCGCCATGCTGGTCCGAGATCCAGCCGTCGCGGGCAAGCTTACGCATGCGGGGATTGTTGTGGTGGCGTGGCTTCGGGCGCCCCGATGCGCGGTTGGGGGAGCTCTCCGCGGTGCGTTCGGGCGTTGAGTGAGTCTGCGGCGCTGCACTGTGCATAGCCTTAGCTTAGTGAAGTACTCCTGTGAGGCTCAATACTGGGAGGGTCATAACGTGAGACTGAAGCGGGAAAAATACAACGAGCGGTGAAATATGGTGGCATGTCCACATCAGACGCAGTTACAACTCAATCCCCCGTCCTTTCCTCCGAAGACCGAAGTGCGCGCATCGCCGTCACGGTCTTCCCGCTGCTGATCCTGGCGGCCTTCGCGATCGCCATGATTACGCCCGACACCTTCAAGCCGCTGGCCCCCGGCGTTAACTGGGCGCTCGGCGTCATCATGTTCGGCATGGGCCTGACCCTGACGCTGCCCGACTTTGGGCTCATCGTCAAGCGTCCGCTGCCCGTGCTCGTGGGTGTTGTCGCCCAGTACCTGATCATGCCCCTCGTCGGTTGGGCCCTGTGCTACGTGTTCGGTCTGCCCGACGCAGTCGCGGTCGGCGTCATCCTCGTCGGCTGTGCGCCCGGTGGTACGGCCTCAAACGTGATCTCCTACCTGGCGAAGGCTGACGTCGCGCTGTCGGTCACCATGACCTCGATCTCGACGCTGCTCGCACCCCTCATGACGCCGCTGCTCACCGCCTGGCTGGTGGGTAATCGCATGCCGGTGGATGGCGCGGCGATGGCGAAGAACATCCTGCTGATGGTTCTCGCCCCCGTCCTGGGCGGCTTCATCGTGCGCTTCGTCGCTGGCAAGTTCGTGGAGAAGATCCTGCCGCTTCTCCCCTGGATTTCCGTGTTCGGTATCTGCTACGTGCTGCTGGTCGTCGTGTCTGGCTCGGTTAACAAGATCCTGACGTCTGGCGCTCTCATCATTGCGGTTGTCATCTGCCACAACCTCCTGGGCTACCTTTTCGGCTACCTGGCCGGACGCGTCGGCCGCGGCTCCGACAAGGCGGCGCGCACGACCGCAATCGAGGTCGGCATGCAGAATTCGGCGCTGGCCGCGACGCTGGCGAAGACCCACTTCGCCTCCACCCCGGAGACCGCGCTCCCGGCAGCTGTGTTCTCCGTGTGGCATAACCTGTCCGGCGCGCTGCTGGCCATGTTCTTCCGTCGCTGGAAGAACGGCGGACAGGCCTAAATAGACGAGGCCGGGGCGGGACGAGCACTGGTCCCCGCGTCCGGTTCTCAACTGAGTAGATGACGAGCCTCGTTGCACTGCTGCCCCTGAGCCTGGCCGCCTGTGGTGGGCAGTCCAAGCAGGCTGCCTGTCAGATCATCAATGACAAGGCCGTCAAGGCAATTGATGGCCTTGATCCGAGCAACACGGAAGACATGGTCCAGGGTATGTGCAGCGTTGCGACTGTCCTGAAGTCTGACGAGATTACCAACTCGGAAGTGAAGGCTGCTGCGGTGGCTGCGGGCGATAGTGCTCAGGCTCTCGCTGATTTCGCCAAGACGGTGGGAGACGAACCTTCGCAAGAGCAGATGACTGAGGCTATGGATCTGTACACGAACCTCGCGACGTCAATGTCGTCGCTTGAGACGGTGTGCAACGCGCGCTGACGAGCAACATCAGATGTATGTGCCCGCGTGCGGGCGTTGAGTGAGGAGGGGCGGCCCATCGGGCCGCCCCTCCAACACTACGTGATCGATGAATGAATGTTCAGGCGAGCGTCAGTACAACTGGATGCTGGGGCACAGCTTTTGCAGAGAGGCCACGGAGTCGATCAGGTTCTGCACCAATCGCTTATACTCTTGCTGGTTGGCGGCAGGCGGGTTTGGCCCGTACTTCTTGCTGAAGTTAATCCCATCCGTGAGGGCCGCGGCAAACTTGCTGGCCGCCTGCTTCACGTCGGGGTTGCCGATCTGCGCAGAATTCAGGCCGTTGATGGTGGATTCAGCAGCTATCAGTTGCTGCGCGGTGTTGCTGGAGTCGTTGTTGCCGGCGTCGATGTATGGCTTCATCTGGGTCTGCACAACGCCGCAGGCCTCGTCGACGGACTGGTTGGAAGCGCCGGGGGCCTGCGACGGGTTGGCGTTGGCGGTTGCGGCGGGTGCCGGGGTGCTCGGGGTGGCCTCGCGGGACTTCGTGCCGTGGCATGCTGCCATGCCCAGGGGGAGCGTGATGATGAGCAGAGCTGCTGCAAGACGACGCTTCATAGAGATTCTCCTCAAAGTGAGTGATGGGTACGACCTCAGTCTAATGGGCGATCGCGCTCTTTCGACCCATTGGTCAGTGATTCTGAGCATAGCGCCTATACAAAAGTCGCCGGGACCAAACGGTCCCGGCGACTACCGGTCGGGGTGGCGGGATTTGAACCCACGGCCTCTTCGTCCCGAACGAAGCGCGCTACCAAGCTGCGCCACACCCCGGTGCCGTTCGAGTATAGCCTCACCCCGTCGAAATTCCCAAACGGAGACGGAGTGAGCGCTCGAAGTGTGGTCCACGCCGCATGTCGTCTGGCCGCGTGGAGCCCCAGAAAGCCCGGCAGTCGGTGGCGCGACTCCCTCCTATGCGGGGTGCACGTGCAGCAGAGACGCCTCGGGACGCGTCGCGATGCGAATCTTTGCGTAGGGAGAGGTTCCCAGGCCAGCTGAGACGTGCAGCCACGCCTCAGCGCCGTCCGGAGCCTCCCATCGCTTCAAGCCCTTCGCGTAGGGGCGCGAAATGTCGCAGTTCGTGATGATCGCCCCGACTCCGGGAATGCCGATCTGGCCACCGTGCGTGTGCCCGGCGAGGATCAGGTCCGAGCCTGCCGACGTCAGTGCGGACACGACGCGCCTGTAGGGGGCGTGCGTGACGCCCAGGCACAGGGCCCCTGGCACTGCCCATGACGAGGCCGGCGCTCCCACACGATCCCGGTGGATATGAGCGTCATCCGTGCCAAGCAGGGACACCGTGCCGGCGGGCAGGCTGATCGTGCCGGCAGCATTCGACAGATCGACCCAGCCAGCCTGACGCATACGGCGCACCATCGGCAGGTAAGGAAGATCGGGAACAACCCGCGCGGGGTGCGGCTTCGATCGTGACAGGTAGCGGCTCCAGCGCTTGGGAATCGGCGAGTAGTAGTCGTTTGACCCGAGCACGAAAGCGCCCGGATAGGACAGGAATGGGCGGTAGGCGTCCATCACCATGTCCAGTGCATCCACAGATCCGAAGTTGTCGCCGGTCGCTACGACCATGTCGAAGCGCTCCGAGGCTGCGACATCCGATAGGAAACGCAGGAGAAACTCCTGTCCGGCAAACAGGTGTAGGTCCGCGATCTGGAGGATCGTCACCTCGGGAACGTCACCCTCAACGGGGACGTCGTAGCGGCGCAGCACCGGCATCGTACGCTCGACTGAACCCCACGCGAGCGCCGCGCCGCCTGCGGCCAGGCCAGCGAGACCTAGCCCGCCGACGACCGCTCCCGCGGTGCGCAGGAGGCCACGGCCTCGTCGAGCGGACGAGGCCGTGGCCCCTGCGAGTGTAGACGCGATGTTAGTGGTCATTGCTGGTGGGTGACGCGCTCGGTGTGGGAGTGGGAGTCGCGCCGCGCTGAGGCGTCGTCGCGCCGATGTTCGCGTTCGACACGGCCTCGACCGGAGTGCCCGCCAGCGCCTGCGTCATGTAGGGAGCCCAGATGTTCTGGCCGACGTAGGTCTCACCGAAGATCTCGGAGTGGTAGACGCCGTTGATGACAACGCCGGACACTTCCTGCGAGGAGTTGTCGCCGTGACCCACCCACACGGACGTCGCGAGCGACGGCGTGAAGCCCGTCAGCCACGTGTTCGCGTGCCCGTCGGTGGTACCCGACTTCGCGGCGAAGGGCCGACCGTCGCCCAGGCGCGTCGACGTGTAGTACTGGCCGGCCGAGGCCGTCAGAAGGGCCGCCGTCTTGTTCGCAAGGTCAGGGGAGATGACCTCCTTGCAGTCCGCCGCAAACTCCTTGAGAACGTTCTCGTCGCGGTCGGTCACGGACTCGATGGACTGGGGCTTGCACTGCTGGCCGGAGTTCGCGATCGTGGCGAACACGGACGCCATGTGCAGCGGGGAACTCGACACGGAGCCGAGGATGTTGGCGGGGAAGGGGGCCGGGACCTCGCCGTCCTCTGTGATGCCCATGTCGTAGGCGGTCTCGAAGATCGAGCAGAAGTCCACGCGCGACGCCATGTTCACGAACGCCTGGTTGACCGACTGGCCGGTGGCGCGCACGACGTTCATCGTGCCGGTCTTACCCGCGAGGTCGTTGACCTGGTAGCCCTCGGTGGTGATGGAGCGGCCATCGCACTTGAAGGAGCCGTTCGGGTAGAACGTGTTGGCCGACCCCACGGTCTCGTAGGCCGAGTGTCCTTCCTTGAACCACTGCAGGAGGGTGAACACCTTGAAGGTCGAGCCCACCTGGAAGTTACCGTCGGCCGAGTAGTTTGCCATGGTCTGGCCGCTCTCGATGCCGTAGGTCGTGTTCTGGGCCATCGCGAGCACCTTGCCGGTGCGCGGGTCCAGCGACACGAGCGCGTCGTTCAGGCCGGAGGCGTCGCCCACGGGGATCGCGTTCGTCAACGAGGCGTAGGCTGCGTCCTGCTTCGCGGTGTCCAGCGTCGTACGGATCGTGATGCCCTGGGTCTTGAGCAGGCGCTCGCGCTCGATGCGCGTCGCGCCGAATGTCGGGTCCTCCAGGAATTGGGACAGGACGTAGTCGCAGAAGTATGCCTTCGAGGAGTCGGCGCCCGAGCAGCCCTCCGAGGATACCGTCGGGTGCAGCATCGAATCGACCGACGTCGCGATGCCCTCGTCGTACTCTTCCTGCGTGATGACGCCCTGGTCAAGCATCGTCGCCAGGACTGTGTCGCGGCGTTCCTGAGCGGCTTCCGGGTGGGTCAGCGGATCGTACTGGACGGGGGACTGGACGAGGCCTGCGAGGAGCGCAGCCTCCAGGTAGTTCAGCTCCGACGCGGACTTGGAGAAGTATCGCTGCGAGGCGGCCTCGACACCGTAGGTGATGGGGCCGAAGGGGGCGATGTTGAGGTAACCCGTGAGGATTTCGTCCTTCGACTGGGTCTTCTCCAATGCCAGCGCGTACTTGATTTCGCGCAGCTTACGCTCAGTGGTCTGCTCGGTCGCCGCGCTCACCTGGTCCGCGTCGCCCTCGAGGTAGCCGCGCTCTGCCAGCGAGTTACGCACGTACTGCTGGGTGATCGTCGAAGCGCCCTGGCGGCCGCTATCGCCCAGGTTCGTCACGAGCGCACGAGCGATACCCGTGGCATCGACACCGTTGTGCTCGTAGAAGCGCTTATCTTCGATCGCGACGATTGCCTTCTTCATAACGTCAGCGATGTTGGCGCTGGGCACCACGATGCGCTGCTTGTCGTAGAAGTGTGCGATCACGCCGCCGGACGAATCGAGGAGCTGCGACTCCTCGGCCGGGGCCACGGTCTGCAGGTCACCGGGCAGCTCGTTGAAGACGGAGGGGACCGACTTTGCTGCCAGCGCGGTGGGTCCCGCGACGGGGACGAGCATGCCGGCCGTGACGACGCCCATGAGCGAGGACACGCTCAGGAACGCCAGTAGCAGCGCGAGCAGCTGGGCCGGTCGGACAGCGCGAGAGTGAGAGTGCGACATATTCCTAGCTTACGTGTCGGCCCGCTCATCTGGCGTTTGGCGACGCGTGAGAATTGCCTGATGAATCACCTTGAGGGGCCTTCGACAGTGGTCGCAGCGTTTGCGCCCACACACGCATGTGTGTATGGTCACAGGCAGGGCTCGAAATACAGTGAAGTGGAGTTCCACGATGTCAACGCAAGGCGACGACCAGAGCTGGGTCGCCCGCGCGCTCTGCGCGTCCATCGAACCGGACGTGCTGTTCGTGCAGGGTGCCTCCCAGCGTCAGGTTCGTATGCGCTGCTACGAATGCGAGGTTCGCCTCGAATGTCTCGCCGACGCTCTCGAATCCGAGGCGAACTACGGCGTGTGGGGCGGCCTGACGGAACGTGAACGTCGAGCGATTCTGCGTCACTATCCGCAGGCGGACAATTGGCTGGAGTGGCTGCGCACCTCCGATGAGCCGCTCGCCCGAGAGCTCCGCAGCCCCCACGTCCCGAAGGTCCTGTCCTTCGTGCGCCCCCAGTTGGCGGGCGGGTAGGATAGAGCCATGACTAAATGGGAATACTCCACGATTCCGCTGCTCACGCACGCGACGAAAGCAATCCTCGACCAGTGGGGCGCCGACGGGTGGGAACTCGTCCAGGTGATCCCCGGTCCTACGGGTTCCGAGAACCTGGTGGCCTACCTCAAGCGTCCGATTGAGGAAGCACCCGCCGTTCAGAACTGACGCGCAGCAGCTCTGCGTATGAACGAGGCCGTGGTCGGCCGTGCGGACATCGCACGAGGGGCCACGGCCTCGTTCATATCGTCAAGCAAAAGGTTGGGCCCGACACCTCACGGTGTCGGGCCCAACCCTGTGTAGGCTGCGGTCAGCGAGCGCGACGCGCCAGGCGATCAACGTCGAGGAGGGTCACGGCGCGACCTTCCAGACGGATCCAGCCGCGCGACACGAAGTCGGCCAGAGACTTGTTCACGGTCTCACGGGAGGCGCCGACCAGCTGGGCGAGCTCTTCCTGCGTGAGGTCGTGGGGGACGTGGACGCCCTTGTCGGTCGCGGTGCCGAAGCGATCTGCAAGGTCCAGGAGGGCCTTGGCGACGCGGCCGGGAACGTCGGAGAACACGAGATCCGAGAGGGACTCGTTGGTGCGGCGCAGGCGCTGCGCGAGGGCGCGCAGCATGTGCTTGGCCAGGGTCGGGTTGGTGTCGAGCACGTGCATGAGATCCTCGTGCTCGAGGTAGAGGAGGGACGCCGGGGAAACGGCGGTTGCGGTGGTTGAGCGCGGACCCGGATCGAAGAGCGTGAGCTCACCGATGATCTCTCCGGGGCCCAGGACTGCGAGCAGAGACTCGCGGCCGTCGCTGGACGTGTGGCCGAGCTTCACCTTGCCCTCGGTCACGATGTACAGGCGATCGCCGAGATCGCCTTCGTCGAAGAGAGTCTCTCCGCGACGCAGGGTCGTGTGACCCATCTTCTGCTGGAGGGACACCTGCTGTGCATCATCAAGGCCACCGAACAGCGGCACCTGGCTGATGAAGTTTCCGTCACCGATCATGGTGCGGAGCTCCTTCCGCTCGTGCCCGATTGCTCGGGCGTTTCGATTTGGATTGCGCAGTGGATCCCATACGTAATACCACTCACGAGGAGGTACCGCGCATCACACCATTATGCCCTATCTATCAGGTGAAATGGGCTTCATTTCGCGTTTTGTGTGACCTGTCTAATGAAAAACCGGTTACTGAGCGTGCGCGCCGACGTGCTCTGACAGAGCCTCGGCCACAGCCTGCGGTGCTTCTTCGGGGAGGAAGTGTCCGGCCTCGCGAATGACGATCTGCGTCAGCGGCGCATCCACGAACTGGGCGTCCGCCGCGTGATCCAGCGCCGACCATGCCCCGTCGTCGCGCCCGACGAGGGACAGGACGGGCACGCGCACAGGCTCCGACAGCAGTCGGCGCTCTTCACGCGAGATCTTGCGGGCGGCGCTCAGGCCACGCAGCGCGGTATGCGCCGCGAAGGGGCGACGCAGCGCGGCGCGGTACGTGCCCGACTGGGAGACGAGGGCGTCGACGTTCCCGGGCGAGGCCCACGCGCGGAACACGGTCGTCACGAGAGCACCCGAACGCAGCGCGCGCTCACGCCCGGTGGGCAGCGCGAGGCGACCCTGCAGG